>OCZA010000236.1_pt1 | contig 19947 bp, 19 predicted proteins | sample 1539021 | NCBI WGS metagenome assembly OCZA01 (sample SAMEA2619376, study PRJEB22493) | marine metagenome | biome: marine biome (ENVO:00000447); feature: surface water layer (ENVO:00002042); material: "saline water (ENVO:00002010), including plankton (ENVO:xxxxxxxx)" | depth 5 m | reverse complement strand
TAAGAAAATTTTCATGAAAATATTTCTTCCTTTAGAATTAACTAATTATTTTACTTTAAAGAAGACGTGAATAGACTTTTAAATAAAAAAATATTTTTTCTGACGCTATTTTTATTTCTCTTGCCGATTCAGTTCGCCATGGGAGTCTATATTTACTTTTCTTCTCAATTACCTTCAACAGATGATGTCAGAAGGGTCGAACTTCAACTACCTCTGAAAATATTTACTATCGATGCCAAGTTAATTGGAGAATACGGTGAAATTCACAGAACGAAACTTACATTTGATGAAATTCCCGAAGATTTAGTAGAAGCTTTTCTGGCTGCGGAAGATAGTGGATTCTTTACAAATACAGGCGTTGACTTTTTTAGTTTGTTAAGAGCTACCTATGAACTAGTGAGAGAAGGAAAAATTGTTAGTGGTGGAGGAACCATCACTATGCAAGTAGCAAGGAATTATGTTCTTTCCAAAGAACAAACTTTTGAAAGAAAGATAAAAGAAATTTTTATGGCCTTAAAAATAAATCTATCTTTTTCTAAAGAAGAAATTTTTGAACTTTATGTAAATCAAATCTTTCTAGGTAATAGGGCCTATGGCATAGCAGCTGCGGCAGAAATTTATTATGGTAAAAAATTATCAGAATTATCTCTTGCTCAAAAAGCGATGATTGCAAGTCTGCCCAAAGCACCATCCAGAATAAACCCTCTTGCAAACCCTCGAAGAGCTTTAATAAGAAGAAACTGGGTTCTGACCAGGATGGAGTCTCTTAATTATATAGATACAGATAGTTTCGATGTTGCTATAAAAGCTCCAATTACTGCTTCTTTCAAAGGGGTTTCTTCTGAAATAGAAGCTGATTATTTAGCCGAAGAAATTAGGAGGTACATGATCTCTAAATTTGGGTTATCCGCATATAAAGAGGGCTATGAAGTTTATTCAACAATAAATTCAAAAAATCAATTATCCGCTAACAAAGCCCTCAAATTTGGGATAGAAAGTTATGAAACAAGACATGGGTTTAAAAAACCTAATAATTATGTTGAGTTGTTACCTGAAGACTTCGTTCAAAGAAGCGACTTGTTTTATACCATTTCCTATAACCCAGAAGATTTTAAAGACGATTTCGGTATTGCAATCGACTTAAAAAATCCTTTTGATAAAGTTTTAGATTTTTTATCTGATAGCCCTAGTTATACGGATTTTTCACCTAATATTATTTTATCCTCTGGCATAAAAAAAATTAGCTTACTTGATAAAAGTGGCGTGATAAAAACTATTTATTTTTCCCAATTAAAAAATAAAATTCGTCCAAGAGTAAATGCAAATAAAAAAGGCAAGTTCTTGACGGGATTTAATTCCTTTTTTGAACCCGGTGACTTAATTTGGGTTAAAAATGAAAGTAACTCTTCATATTCATTTGGAATTCACCCAGATGTTCAAGCTGCTTTGGTAAGCCTTGAACCAGAAACAGGTCAAATCTTAGCCATGGTTGGAGGTTATAATTTTAATGCGAGTAAATTTAATCGCGTCACTCAGGCAAAACCTCAATTAGGGTCAAATTTCAAACCTTTTCTTTATGCAGCGGCATTTGAAAATAATTATACGCCGGCTAGTCTAATAAATGACGCCCCTGTTGTTTTCGAAGATTCAAATCTAGAAGATTACTGGAGACCAAAAAACTCTTCGGGAAAATTTTATGGTCCAACTAGGCTAAGAGAAGCTCTTTTACAGTCTAGAAATGTAGTTTCAATAAGATTGTTGCAAGATTTAGGGCTTAACAAGACAAAGAATTATTTGACTAGGTTCGGATTTGAAAAAGACGAATTGCCTAATGATTTATCTTTGGCTTTGGGGTCTTATGGATTGAGCCCTTTAGAAAATGCGTCTTATTTTTCTGTTTTTGCAAATGGTGGAAAATCTATTCAACCATTTTATATAGAAAAAATAGTGAAAAATGGAAAAGAAATCGAATTTAGAGAAAAGATAGAAATAGAAGAAAATTTTATTGAATCTTGGGTTGGAAAAAAATTTCCAAAAAAAGAAACTTTTACTATAGATCCAAGAGTTTCCTACATTATCAATGATATCCTTTTAGAAGCCACTAGAAGAGGTACCGGTAAAAAAATTAAATCATTAAATAGAGATGATTTCGCTGGAAAAACAGGAACAACTAACGATGCTGAAAGTACCTGGTTTACTGGGTTTAATAAAAATATTCTTACAACGGTTTGGTTCGGCTACGATCAACCAAGCACTTTAGGTAATCAAGAATTTGGTAGCTCAACCGCTTTGCCAATATGGCTCAATTACATGGAAGAAATAATTGACGAAGTAGCATACGGAATCCAAGCCAGACCCGCTGGGCTAATAGCAAAAAAAATTAATATGGCTGACGGTATGCCTGCCACACCAGATGATAATAAAACTATGTTCGAACTCTTCTTGGATTGAGGCTTAAATAAAAATCGCTTTTTTGATAATTTGCCAATGTTCGTTCCAGCTTTGCAATATATCTCTTTTAAATTTACTTCTAATAAAAATTTGAATTTGTCCTTCAAGACACGAAACTATTAAATCGGCAGCAGAGTTTGCATTGAGTGACAATTTATTTTTGGTTTCTTTTTCGTAATTTTGGAAAGACTGTTTTATTTCTAAAGCTAAACGATCAAAAATTAAATCGACTTTATTTTCTATTTTTGCTTCATCCACTGAAAGAGCCTCTCTATTTAATATTTTTGAAATACCTTTGTTCTTTTCGCAAAAAGTTAATACCAGCATCACAATATTTCCCGCAACTTCTTCAGGAGGAGAATCTTTTTTAATTGAGGCAATTCTCGGGAAAATACTATCTTCAAAAAACTCTACTAACTCTTGATAGATTTTTCGTTTGCTAGGGAAATGCCTGTATATTGCAGCTTCAGTAATATTTGTCCTTTTCGCTAATTCAGCGGTAGTAATTTTCACCGGCTCTCTATCTTCAAGCATAGATGCAAGAGTTTGCATGATCTGAATTTTTCTAGAAACTTTATCCTTCGACATTCTAATTAGATATTAACGTACCTACACCTTTTGTTGTCAAAATTTCTAATAAAACAGCATGCGGAACCCTGCCGTCGACAACATGTGCATTAGATACTCCTTTTTTTAGGCAATTTATTATTGAACTTAATTTTGGAAGCATGCCTCCTTTGATCGAGTTCTTATCTTTGATAATTTTTTTAGCTTCAAAAAGACTCATTTCTGATATTTTCTTTCCTGTTTTATCTTTTATGCCAGCTACGTCTGTCATTAAAATAATTTTTTCGGCTTTAAGCGCAGATGCAACATAGCAAGCGACACTGTCACCGTTAATATTTAAGGGGCTAAGTTCTTTATTCCAGCCAATTGGAGAAATGACCGGAATTTTATTTTTTGATGTATTTATAATTAGTTTCTTCTTGATATTAATTATTTCTCCTACTTCACCTAATTGTTTATTAGAAATTTTCTTGGCATTAATAAAATTACACCTTTTACCAGCAAGCGGTTGAGCTTTACCACCCCAAAAATTAATTAAATCTACTATTTCTTTATTAACTTGATTGTCTAATACTTCTTGAACAGAGTTTATTATTTCAGGCGAGGTTACTCTCACGCCTTTAATGAAGTTGGATTTAATATTTTTTTTATCAAGCTCTTTTTGAATCTGCGGCCCCCCTCCATGCACAATTATTGGGTTTATGCCCACGGTTTTCATTAAAACAATATCTCGAGCAAAACTTTTTCTTAAGTAATTTTCATTCATTGCACTACCGCCATATTTTATAACTATAGTTTTTCCAGAAAATTTCTGTATGTAAGGCAGTGCTTCACTTAAGACTTTAGAAATATTCTCTGCACTTTTTTTAGAAATAGCCATAACTTAATTTAATTTAATTTCAAGCTTATCATCTATAGAGAATAAGGCTTTTTGAAATACTTCCACAATTTTTAGCAAAGCATCCTCGCTCTCTCCTTCAAATCTAAAAACAAGAGAAGGTGTAGTATTCGATGCTCTTGCTAGGCCCCATGAAACTTGATTTTCCAATCTAATTCCATCAATTAAGACTTTTTCATATCCATTAAATTCAAATTCATTTTTTAATCTTTCGATTATTTCAAATTTCCTTTTGTCTGTTGTGGCTAATGTTAATTCCGGGGTATTGACTAGTTGAGGAAATTTATTAAACATATCCGAAGAAGATTCTTCAAAATCAGCAATAATTTCTATTAACCTAAGAGCTGAATAAATCCCGTCGTCAAAACCATACCAATCGTCATTAAAAAATATGTGGCCACTCATTTCACCACCCAAAACAGCATCATGTTTAATAATTTCTTTCTTAATGAAAGAGTGCCCCGTTCTTGCCATAATTGGAATACCTCCGCTGGTTTCAATTGATTCTTTCAACTTTGTGGAACATTTAACGTCAAAAACAATTTTTCTTCCAAAATTTTCTTTTAAAATTTCGTCAGCAATCAGAGCCATATATTGATCTGGGAAAATAATATTTCCTAAATTGTCCACAACACCTAATCTATCTCCATCGCCATCTAAGGCTATTCCTAAATCGGCTTTATTTTTGGTAACAGCATCAATCAAATCTTTTAGATTCTTTGGGTTTCCGGGATCGGGATGATGGTTTGGAAAATCTCCGTCTACTTCACTAAAAAGTTCAATCAGCTCTATATCTAAGTCTTTAAAAAGATCTGGTGCTAAAGATCCTCCCGCTCCATTTCCACAATCCAGTACAATTTTAAGATTTTTTTTAAGGTTAATTTTATTTTTAACCTCATTTTTGTAAGTCTTTAAAAGGGACTTTTCTTCCTTAATACCCTTGCCACTGAGGAAATTTTCACTTTCTATTAAATCCCTAATTTCAGTTATAGATTTTCCAGAAAGAGGTTTTCGATCGACTACTATTTTAAAGCCATTATAGTTTTTTGGATTATGACTACCTGTAATCATTACACCATTTTTAATTTGTGTTGAGAAAGTAGAAAAGTACAGAAGAGGAGTAGGACCCAAACCTAAATCATAGACGTTACAACCCGTTGAAAGAACTCCTTTTATAAATAAATTAGATATATGTGGGCCAGACAATCTTCCATCTCGGCATACATTCAAAGCATTATGCTTTTTTCTAATCAACATGGTGCCTATTGCTTGCCCTAATTTTTCTATTAATTCATCTGAAAGCTCTTTTTGAACAATTCCTCTTATGTCGTAGGCTCTAAAAACTTGAGAATTGACTTTCATATAAATTTCTCCTGCTTATAATGATCTTTTTTATAAACAAACATGGATACTTTAGCAAATAGGGAAGGGTTTATTTGGATGGATGGTCAATTAGTAAATTGGGCAGACGCAAAAATTCATGTTTTAACTCATACACTTCACTATGGATTGGGTGTATTTGAGGGAGTGAGGGCTTATGCCACTTCAGATGGATCAAAAATCTTTAGATTGAATGATCATACAAAAAGGCTTTTTGAATCTGCAAAAGCAGTAAATATGAAAATTCCTTTTTCTGAACAAGAAATAAATGAGGCTCAAAAAGAAGTTTTTAGAGTAAATAATTTAGACGAAGGCTATATAAGACCTATGTGTTTTTATGGTTCTGAAGGAATGGGACTAAGAGCTGATAACTTAAAGGTACATTGCATTGTTGCTGCCTGGGAGTGGCCAAGTTACATGTCGCCAGAAGCTTTTGAGAAAGGAATTAATATAAAAGTTTCTTCTTATAAAAGAGAAACAGGAAATATTGTATCTAGATCAAAGGTTAATGGTAATTACGTAACATCTATTATGGCTTTGCAAGAGGCAATGAAAGAAGGTTACGACGAAGCTCTTCTACTCGATGATGAAAACAATATTTCTGAAGGATCTGGTGAAAATTTTTTTATTGTAAAAAATAAGATACTTTTTACTCCTGATCTAGATGCTTCTTTAGATGGAATAACCAGAAAAAGCATCATTAGTCTTGCCAAAGAAATGAATATAAAAGTCGAGATTAAAAAAATTAAATTGGATGATGTTCTAGAAGCCGATGAGCTATTTTTTACAGGAACAGCTGCTGAAGTAGTTCCTATAAGAAGTGTTGATAAAAAACTTATTTCTAATGGAAATAGAGGAGAGATAACAACAGTTCTTCAAAAAAATTATTTCGATCAAGTTAGAGGAAAAAGAGATTCTTTTCCTGAGTGGCTCTTTTCAACAGATTAAACATATAAGCAAATATGAAAAAACTCAGGATAGCTTTCCTCAGTTACAGAAGTAATCCTTATTCAGGTGGACAAGGGATTTATGTAAAGTACGTGACAAAAGCACTGCTCGAATTAGGACATGAGGTAACAGTTTTCTCTGGACCTCCTTATCCCGATTTAGATGTTCGCGTAAAGTTAGAAAAGGTTCCCAGTTTAGATCTATATTCAAAAAAAAATAAATTTACAGATATTAAAATTACAGAACTTTTCAATTTAGTAAATTTTTTTGAATGGTTAAGTATTAACTCAGGAGGCTTTGCTGAACCTTATACATTTGGAAAGAGAATTAAAAAAATTTTAAAAAATAGATTAAATGAATTTGATGTCATTCACGATAATCAAAGTCTTTGCTACGAATTATTGTTTTTTCAAAAAAAAATTCCTCTAGTTACTACCATTCACCATCCCATCTCGAAAGATTTAAAATTTCAACTTAAAAGTACTAAATCTATTTTTTTAAAATTTTTAATGGTTAGATGGCACTCTTTTTTGAGAATGCAGATTAAAGTCGCGAAAAAATTAAAATCTGTAATTGTTGTTTCTGAGTCTTCTAAACAAGATATTCATGATGATTTTGGTTTAGAGAAAAAAGTCATGAAAGTGATTCTTAACGGTATAGATACAGAAGCTTTTTATCCAGATGAAAAAATAAAAAAAATCCCATTTAGAATTGTGACTTCTGCAAGTGCAGACGTTCCTTTGAAGGGATTGGATTATCTTCTTGAAGCTTTTTCTCAAGTTATAAAGACATATCCAGAAGCGTCTCTTCATGTGATAGGAAGCTCTAAAAAAGGAAGTCACACCAAAAGAAAAATTAAAAATTTAAATATAAAAGACAAGGTACACTTCTACAAGGATCTTTCTTTTAAAGAAGTTAGAGATTTGTATTGTTCCGCTGACATTGTTGTAATACCCTCTCTTTACGAAGGTTTCGGTTTTGCAATAGGCGAAGCAATGGCTTGCAAAGTACCAGTTATAACTACTACAGGAGGGGCTATTCCCGAAGTAATTGAAGACTGTGGAATTATGGTTCCTCCTGCTAATTCAGAAGCATTAGAGAAAGCAATATTGGAGCTTATCCCAGATGAGAAGCTCAAGAATTCTCTCTCAGAAAAGGGTTTTAGAAGAATTATTGAACATCTACAATGGAAAAAAGTCGCGGATCTTATGACAGAAAGTTACCAAAAAGAAATAAACAAAATGCTAAGTTAAATGCAAACTATTGATTTAAAAAAAATGCAATTGAAACCAAATTCTAAATTTTTAGATTTAGGATGTGGTGAAGGAAGACACTGTTTTGGTGCTTACATGTCAGAGGAAATAGATGTATTCGGTTTTGATATGAGTTTGTCTGATGTCGGAAAGGCCAAAGAAAATTTTGATCAATTTAATGAGAATACTTCTACCAAAAGCTGTAATTTTGGTGTTGCCGATGCCAAAAAACTGCCCTTTAAGGACAATACTTTCGACTTCATAATTTGTTCAGAAGTTTTAGAACATATAATTGACTATCAAAGCGCCATATCAGAAATTAATAGAATTCTAAAGCCTGAAGGTAAATTAGCAGTAAGCGTTCCAAAATTCTTCCCAGAATGGATTTGTTGGAAGCTAAGTATCGACTATCAAAATACTCCCGGTGGACACGTTAGAATATTTAAATTTAAAGAACTTAAGAAAGATATCGCAGATTACGGACTTCATTTTTCACAAAGACATTGGGCCCATGCTCTCCACTCTCCTTATTGGTGGTTGCAATGCTTATTTTGGAATTCCAAAGAAAATTCAAAAATAATAAATCTTTATCATGAATTTTTAGTATGGGATATGATGAAAAAACCTTTTCTCACTAAATGTTTAGAATATATTTTCCAACCCTTGATTGGTAAAAGTGTAGTTCTTTACTTTAATAAAGATAAAAAAGCATGATTAAGGAGTCTCTGCATTCCTATTCTCATTTAGGTGAATACATAATTTCTTGCCAAGAAAAAAATGGCGCCATTGCTTGGGAGCCAGATTCAAAAATAGATCCATGGGATCACATCGAATCAGCAATGGGCTTAGATATTTTAGGTCATCAAGAAGCTTCGATTAAAGCATACGAATGGCTCATTAATTCGCAAGAACCGGATGGATCTTGGTTTAGTGAGTATAAAAATGACGAAGTGATTAATTACAAAAAAGAAACAAATTTTGCTGCTTATATAGCGACGGGAGCTTGGCATCATTATCTGCATTTTGAAGATATAAAATTCTTAAAAAAGCTGTGGCCAACAATTAAAAAAGCAATAGCATTTGTTCTTGATGGACAAACAATGGAAGGTGATATTCTTTGGGCAAAAAATAAGCAAAACGAATGGATGGACGATTCGTTGCTGACAGGATGTTCCTCGATCTACAAAAGCTTAATTTGTGCGCAAAAAATTTCAGCAGAATTAGGTATAGAAAAAGATGCTTATAGAGAAGAAATCCTTAAAATTTCAGAGGCAATTAAAAATAAACCTGAAAGGTTTGATAGATCTTGGGAAAGCAAAAGTAGATACAGTATGGATTGGTATTATCCAATATTATGCGGCGTCATTGATGGAGAAACCGCCCAGGAAAGAATTGAAAAAGGCTGGAATAAATTTGTTGTACAAGATTTAGGCTGCAAGTGCGTAGAAGAGGAACCATGGGTCACGGCTGCAGAATCTTGCGAGCTTGTTTTGGCTCTTAATAAAATTTCTCAAAGAGATAGGGCAGAAGTAATTTTTAAAGATGTTCTCAATTTAGCTGATGCGGAGAGTAAATTATTTTGGACTGGATATGTTTATCAAGATGAAAAGTATTGGCCCATAGAGAAACCTAGTTGGACCGCTGCAGCTGTTTTACTAGCAGCTAATTCACTTTACAAATTTACAAAAGCTTCAGACTTTTTTTAAAATGGCTAGAGAATTTACCATTTCAATCTCTATAAATTTTTCAGAGCTTTTTGCTAGACAAAATATTTCATAAGGAGGTCTTCCACCATCTTTAGGATCGGGGAAAACATCATGGATGGCTAAGATTCCTCCAGAAACAATATGCTTACTCCAAGAATTAAAATCGTTCTTTGCTGCGTCCATACTATGCCCACCATCGATAAATAATAATCCCAAAGGAATTTCCCAATCCTTTGAAACTTCTACGGAGTCTCCCACGATAGGAATAACACTTTCAGAAAATAATGAATTTTCTAAATTTTTTATAAACTCAGGTAAAGAATTAAACTTGTTCAATCTGGAATCAAATAGTTCAGTGTCGTGGTACTCTTCTCCAACTTGATGTTCCTCGGAACCAATGTGGTGGTCGAGTGTAAATATATAACTTCCATTTTTATTACATGCTTCAGAAAAAATTAGAGCTGATTTGCCACAGTAAGTTCCAATTTCTAAAGCAGGACCTAAAGACGCAGTTAGATGAATTAAATCAGATAATTTTTTTGCTTCAGTATCTTCGAGAAAACCTTTAACCTTGTCGAGATATTCCATAATTTAATATAGTTCAAAAATAATGACCGATAAAGTAAAAGCTTCCAGGAAGGAAATTCTTTTAAAGGGAGAAAAGTTTTCATATCTTTTTTTAGAAGGAAATACTGCAGAAACTCCAATTATCTTCTTTCATGCTACCGGCCTAAATGCATCAACTTATTTGAATCTGCTTAATAGAATTTTTGAGCATTTCGATAAAAAAAGATCTATTTATGCTTTCGATTTACGCGGGCACGGATTAAGTCTAGCCGAAGCGGACTATAAAAAATTAAACTCTTGGAAACAATATTCAAAGGAAGCCATTCTTTTTTTAAATTCTCTTGAGCATAAAAATTTTGATTTAATGGGACATTCCATGGGCGGTATTGTCGCTTCAGAAATTGCCAGTAAATTAAAAGCCAAAGTAACAAACTTAATAATGTTAGAACCAGTTTTGTATTACAGCCCAAAAGATGTAACTAAATTAAAATTAAAAAAATTATTACAATTCGGTGATTACAGCGCGTCTGATAAATCTTCAAGTGCAAAAAAAAGAAGGAATAATTTTGATAGTTTAGATCAAGCAATTGATCATTTTACTGGTCGAGCAATGTTTGCAAGTTGGCCAACAGCATCCATTAAAGATTATTTGGAAGGAGGATTAATCCAGAAAGAAGGGAGCCTCCTTTTATCTTGCGACCCAATTTGGGAGGCAAAAACTTTTGAAACAGTTACTTTCGACACTTATAAATTTTTAAAAAGACTTACCTGTCCGGTTTTAATAATAAGAGGCGATAAGGAAACTTCAACTTTTACTGAAGAGGCTAAAGAAGCGTTGTTAAGTAAAGACCATATAACCATCGAAGAATTCAAAGGCTCTCATTTTTTACCTATAGAAAATATTGATCTTATTTCAACAAGAGTTTTTAATTTTTTAAATAAAGATTAATGTTAAAGTAATTTTTTTTTAAATGTCTACAAAACAGTCAAACAAAACAATCTCATTGCAAACCTTTAGAGATTTTAAGCAAAAGAAAGAAAAGTTTGCTGCATTAACTTCTTACGAAGCAACCCTGACATCGATGATGTGCGATGCAGGAGTAGAGCTTATTTTAGTGGGAGATAGCTTGGGCATGGTCATTCAAGGTCATGACTCAACAGTACCGGTTTCTATGGAAGATATTTTGTATCATTTAAGGTGCGTTAAATCAGGGAACAAAGGAGCTCATTTAATGGCAGATATGCCGTTCATGAGCTATGCAACTGAACAATTAGCTTATGAAAATGCGACCCGATTGATGCAAGCAGGCGCGAACTCCGTCAAAGTTGAAGGTGGAGAAGTAATTTTAAAAACTACAGAATTACTTTCGGAAAGAGGAATTCCAGTCTGCGCACATATGGGTCTTACGCCTCAATCAATAAATAGAATAGGCGGTTTTTTTGTCCAAGGCAGAGATCCTTCCTCTCATTCAAAAATGATAGATGAAGCTTTAAGTTTAGAAAGTGCTGGAGCAGAACTATTATTATTAGAGTGCATTCCAGATGAATTAACGAAGAAGATTTCCAAAGCTTTAAAAATTCCAACTATTGGAATAGGTGCTGGCTTGGATACCGATGGGCAAATAATGGTTGTGCATGATATGTTGGGAGTATCTTGTTTAGAAAAACCTCCAAAATTTATTAAGAATTTCCTGGAAAACAATAATTCTATTTTTGAAGCAATCGAGGATTATGTTCAGTCAGTTAAATCCTCAACTTTTCCAGCTGAGGAAAATTGGTTTGATTAGTGGAAATTATAAAAAAAATTGGCGATTTAAATAACGTTAAAAGATCAAAGCCTTTAGCTTTAATTCCAACAATGGGGAACCTCCATCAAGGACATTTAAGCCTCTTAAAAAAAGCAAAAACTTTAAATCTTGCAACTTTAGTGACGATTTTTGTAAATCCGCTTCAGTTCGGACCAAAAGAGGACCTAGAGACTTATCCACGGTCCCTAGACCAAGACATGGAAAAACTTATTGAAGAAGATTGTGATTATTTGTTTCTGCCTAAAAAAAAGGAATTACTTGAGGGCATTAAATATCTAAAAGCACCTTTGTCAGATCAATTATGCGGTCAAAATAGACCAGGTCATTTTGATGGTGTAGTCACAATAGTGCATCGTTTTCTCGAGTTAATAAAACCTGAATTTTGCTTATTTGGCCAAAAAGATTTTCAACAGCAATTAGTCATAAAAAATCACTTAGAAAATGAAAATTTGCCAACCAAGTTAATTTTAGGACCAACTGTCAGAGATAAAAATGGGTTGGCCTTATCATCAAGAAACAATTACCTAACAAATAAAGAGCAAGAAGAAGCGGCTCAAATTTTTAAATGTCTAAAAATAATTTCCGAAACTATAGCGATAAATAAATCTAATGGAGGAGAAGATTTTTTAATAAAAAATTTAGAAGCATGTAAAAAGTTAGAGAATCAACTTCAAAAAAAGGGCTTTGATGTAGATTATTTAGAGATTGTAAATGCCAATACTTTAAAAAAAATAACTGTAAGTGACTCTGAAATTTTAATAGCTATGGCAGCAAATTATAAAGGCGTAAGGCTTATAGATAATATCTATCTTGAACTACCTTTTTCTTAAAAGATTTTTAGGATAAAAAGGTTTTTCCCCAACGGGTCTATTTTTAAATCGTCTGTGCGACCAAAGATAATTATCTGGATTTTTTCTTATAAACCCCTCTATTTCAAGGTTTATTGTTCTTAAATCCTCTTCTAAATTTTTTCCAAGTATGTTTAATTTTTTAAAATTAGCAAAATATTTTTGATTCTTTTTTTCTAATGAAAACAAGTAAACATCGCAGTTTGTTCTTCTGACTGCAATGTAAGGAAATTTTACCGTTAATGCTTTATTACCAAAAAAGTCTACAAAGATAGAATTTTTATATCCATAATCTTGATCAGGTGCATATAAACAAGCTTTACCTTTTTTTAAAAAATTCATAAGCTCCAGAATTTCTTTAGGATTAAAAATTCTTTCTGTAAATTTTTCCCGACTTGCTTTAAATAAGTTATCAACAATTTTGTTCTTCTGTTGTTTAGCCATTCCAGAAACAGGCATGAACAAAGATGAAGCTCTAACGACCATGTCAAGGTTTGGGTTGTGCATGAATAATATGAGTTTTCCTTTTGAGTTATCCATGTCAGAACATACGTTATGCACATCATCAAAATTTAATATTAACTTTTTGAGTTTCCTATCAGACATCCAAAAAGCATTTAAAAATTCGAATAAAGACTCACCTAGTCTGTAAAAACTTGATTTTAAAATTGAATTAATTTCCCTTGAGTCTTTTTCAGGAAAACACTTTTCTAAATTCCATTTAGCAATTTCTTTTCTTTTATTTACAAATGAAAAAAAAATGAAACCCAAAAACCTTCCTAGAAGAAACTGAAATCTTCGAGGAAGCATGCTGAGAATTTTTAACACAAAGTAAATTAAGTATTCTATGAAATTCATTATTGCTGCTTATAAAACTGTATATTTATAACATTAACCTATTTAGTCTAGAATCACTCTAATGATATTTCTTTATAATTTAATAACGTTTCTGTATTTGCCAGTTGCGATCTTAAAACTATTTTATAAGAAAAATTTTTCTTTTAAAGAATTTAAAAGAATCAAGGAAAGATTTGGGTCGCTCAAAATTAATGAATTTAATTTAGATAAAAGGTTTATATGGATTCATGCCGTATCAGTGGGAGAAGTAAACACTTCAGTAAAATTAATTAAAAAATTACAAAAAGATTTTCCTAATAAAAATATTTTAGTAACCACAACTACCGAAACTGGATCGAGTAGATTAAAAAAAATATTCAAAGATGATATTTATCATCAATACTTGCCTTTTGATGTCGCCTACTTTGTAAAAAAATTTATTAATCTTCTTAAGCTTGATTGTTTGATTTTAATTGAGACCGAAATTTGGCCAAATTTAATTATTAAATGCTTTAATAAAAAAATTCCAATTATTTTATTAAATGGCAGACTTTCAAAAAAATCCTTAAATAAATACAAAAGATTTAAAAATCTATCGCATCAAGTTTTCTCAAAAATTAATTTGATTATTGCTCAATCCAATGAAGATAAAATTAACTTTGCCAAGATTGGAGCGAATTTAAGTGATATTCATGTTGAATCATCGCTTAAGTTTGATGCCTTAGACGCAGAACCTGCAAAGCCCTCTTTTTCTTTTAGTGCAGAATTAATTAATAATAAAAAAATTATAGTTTGTGCAAGTACACACCCAAATGAAGAAGAAATTCTTTTTAAAAGTTTTAAAATTTTAAATGATGCAAGTGTTCATTTAGTTCTGGTTCCCAGACATCCTCATAGAGCAAAGTCAGTTGGAAATTTTTTAAAAAAGGAAAACTCAGATTTTTCTTTTTTACAAGAAAACGAAAATTTCAATTTGGATCTTAATAAAAAAGTAACGGTTGTGAACGAGATAGGTCACTTAAATTTCTTATACTCAATTTCTGATTTAGCTTTTATCGGCGGAACTCTTATAGAGCATGGCGGACAAAATTTTTTGGAACCCGTTAAATACGGCATTCCAATATCATCTGGCAATAGTGTTTATAATTTTCAAGAAATAGCTGATCAATTATGCGAATTAAATATTTTAAAATATGGAAATACCGCTGAAGAAATCTCTTCAATTTGGAAAATTGAGTTAAATAAAAAAAATAAAGACCTTATAAAACAAGCATGTTCCGAATATATCTTGTCTCAACAAGGCTCCTTGAGTAGATCAGCGAAAAAAATCAAAGAGCATATTAAATAACTTCAAATCCTTTGAATGAAAAAAGAATTAAGGTTAATATGTACTTATACCCCCAATAACTATTAATCTTTAGAGGAAGAGGAAGATTTGAAATTTATTGTTGCAATAATCAAACCTATCAAGTTAGAAGACGTTCGATCAGCTTTAGGCGATGCCAATGCTTTTGGAATGACAGTTTCCGAAGTTAAAGGTTTCGGAAGGCAAAAAGGGCAAGCAGTCCTTTACAGAGGAACTGAGTATAAAAGTGATTTTCTTCCTAAGATGAAAATTGAGGTCGCGGTAGAAGACTCTCAGGTAGCTACAGTAATTGAAGCGATTCGCGGAGTTGCGAACACCGGCAAAGTCGGCGATGGTAAAATTTTTGTCTACACTCTTGAAGACGCAGTAAGAATAAGAACCGGCGAAACTGGAGAAGAAGCTTTATAAGCTTTTCATATACTCATCGGCTGTTTCTTTAGCCCACTTATAGTTTGCCTTGCCGTTTGGAGCTCTTTTTACTTCATCTACAAAAATTACTTCCTTAGGAAGTTTGTACCCTGAAAGATGTGTCCTAGCAAAATTAACTAGTTCGTCAGCTTCAAGAGACGGTGAATCCGAGGAAACAACTGCTATAACTTTTTGGCCAAATTTTTGATCCTCCACTCCAACTACTAGAGAGTCATATACATTTGCATGCCTTTTTAAAGCTTCCTCTACCTCTTCAGGATAAACTTTTTCACCAGCAGTATTTATACAATTACTTCCCCTTCCTAATAATTTTATTGTGCCGTCAGCATCAATGGTTGCATAGTCACCAGGAAAACTATATCTGACGCCCTTGTATTCTTTGAAAGTTTCATCAGATTTTTTTTGGTCTTTATAATATCCTTCAGGGACTAAACCAGATGTTCCAATTTTCCCCATCTTCTCTGATCCAGGCTCTACTTCTTCTCCATCGTCGGCAACAACTATTACTCCTGGATTAATTGAAAACTTTGCTGTTTTGGCAGGATTTTCTCTACTTGATACCGCCGAGCCCATTCCTCCTTCAGATGATCCCATTGCATCTATTAAAGTTATATCCGCGTGCTCTAATAAGCCTTCTTTTACTTCAGCACTCCACATTACACCGCTAGATATAATGCTTCTCAAAGAAGAAAGATCGTAAGGGTTACCTTCCTCTTTTGCTTTATTTAAAGAATCTAGTATTGGTCTTGCAAACGCGTCACCAACGATCACAATATTATTAATTTTCTGGTCTTGAACTTTTTTTAATAAAAGCTCTGGGTCAAACCCAAGTTGAGGAATAGTAACGCAACTTCCCCCTGAAAAAAATGGAACCAAGGCTCCTAACCACATGCCTGTCCCATGCATAAGTGGGCAAGCTACAATAGTTTTAGAGAGCATGTTTTTTGCAGAAAGTTCTGAAACAGTTTCGGATATATCTAGATGACTTTCTGGAACATCGAATCCCATTGCAAAAGCAGTTTTTAATAAAGAGCTCATAAACGCACCTTGTTTGTACATAACTCCTTTTGGCATCCCAGTAGTTCCGCCAGTGTAAAGCATGTAAATATTGTCTTCACTTCTGGTTTTTCTTTCTAAAGATGGGTTTTTAGAAATTATTTCTTCATACATGTAGCAATTTTTTAAATCTAAAAGGTCTGTACCTCCAACCTGAATAAAAGCTTTTATTTTAGGTAACTTATCGGCTATCTTTTTAATTCTTTCTGAATAGGAACTCTGAAAAAAGACAACTTCTGAATCTGAATTATCTAAGAGATAAATAAGCTCCTCTTCAACATATCTATAATTAACATTAATAGGCACTCCTTCAACTTTAAAGGTAGCAAATTGAGCCTCGAGATATTCGTTTGAGTTATGGAGATAAAGCCCAACTTTTGAATCCTTGGAAATTGACTTTTCATCAAGGAAAAAAGCTAGTTTTGCTGCTCTTTCATCATATTCCTTCCAAGTTTTTATGTCATCGTCACAAATTAGAGCGGGTTCATCAGGTATATGATCTGAAATAGTTTCCCAAACACTAGCAAAATGCATCTCCATAATCTTCTCCCTAAAAGCTTATTAATATCGTTTTTGTTTCTAAGTTATCATTTAACTTAATTAGAACTCAAGATAAATAAATTTTGAAAAATACAAAACCAATTATTTCTGTAATGGGTCCAACTAATACAGGAAAAACTTCCCTTGCAATTCAGCTTGCCGAAAAGCTTGATGCAGAAATTATCTCGGTAGATTCTGTACAAATATATAAGTACGCAAATATTGGAAGCAATAAAGCGGAAGCGAGTATCTTAAAAAATTATCCTCATCATTTAATAAACATTCTTGAGCCGACGGATCTTTACTCAGTTGGAAATTTTAGAGACGACGTCATGAAGATAATTAAATCGATAGATAAAAATAATAAAACTGCAATTTTAGTTGGCGGAACAATGATGTATTTCCATTCCTTATTTAATGGCATTTCAAAATTACCAAAAAATAATACAAAAATAAGGAAACAACTTGAAAAGGAACAAAAAGAATTTGGTATCAAGCATTTGTTTAAAAGACTCAAAGAGGTAGACGAAGAATCTGCAAACAAAATTCATGAAAATGATCAGCAAAGAATCAAGAGATCCTTGGAAATTTATTTAGCGACTGGAAAAAAACATAGTGAATTGAAGAAAGACTCATTAGACAATCCTTTTGAAGATAGAGAGTTTTTAAACTTTGCGATAATTCCTGAAGATAAAAAACTTTTTAAAAAAGAATTGAATGCAAGGTTTTTAAAAATGCTGAGCAAAGGTTTGGTAGAAGAAACAATATTCCTTATGGAAAATTTTTCTTCGGATCTGAAGTTACTAAGTTCCGTAGGTTATAAACAAGTAGTAGATTATTTAGAAAAAAGAATTTCTAAAGACGAGATGATTGAGAAAGCGACTAATGCTAATTACCAACTTTCTAAAAGACAAATCACTTGGTTAAATAAATTCAAGATCCAAGAAACTTTTTTAACTAATCAATCGAATATGGTTATAAAAATTCTTGATTATTTAGAGTAGTTAAGTTCCATTATTCTTTTGAAACCCTTAGAATACATCCATGTCTTGGAATGATAATGGAAATAATGGCTCGAGAGATCCTTGGGGTAACAAAAATGATGCACCGGATATTGATGAAGCTATTAAAAAGTTCAAATCTTTAGTCGGCTCCTTTTTAGGTGGTAGCGGAGGTAGCGGAGACTCCTCAGGTAGTTCGCCGTCTTTCAAAAAAATTCTGCCAACTGCTTTAGTAGTTTTAATAGTCTTATATTCTGCTCTAGGAATCTACACGGTCGATGCCCAAGAGGAAGCGGTAATTTTAAGATTTGGAAAATATTCAACTACCAAAGGGCCAGGAATTCATTGGAACCCACCTTTTGTCGATAACAGATTTATAGTTAACACAGAAAAATTATTTACTCACACTACTAATTCATCAATCCTTACTAAGGATGAAAATATTGTTAACGTTGAAACAGCAGTTCAGTACAAAAGGTCTAATCCCGTATTTTATCTCTTAGAAGCTGCGTCTCCGGAAGATAGTATTGCTCAAGCTTCTGAGTCAGCTTTAAGACATGTAGTGGGTAGCAATTCAATGGATAATGTTCTAACTACAGGAAGAGAGCAAATCGCTATTGATGTTAGAAAAAGATTACAAGAAAGACTTAATGCTTATTATACAGGGATAGAAGTTGTAACCGTAAGTATCAGAGAGTCAAGGCCTCCTGATGCAGTGAAGGCAGCTTTTGATGATGTGGTGAAGGCAAGAGAGGATGAAGTAACTTTGAGAAACGAAGCTGAAACATATGCAAACGAAGTTGTTCCAATTGCTCGAGGTGCAGCGAAAAGAGCGATTCAGGATGCAGAGGGTTACAAAGCAAAAGTTATTGCAGAAGCTGAAGGTGAAGCAACAAGATTTGATCAACTACTTAAAGAATATACCAAAGCACCTAACGTTACGAGAAAGCGTTTATACATTGATGCTGTGCAGTCAGTAATGTCAAACAGCACCAAAGTTATGATTGACGTGAAAGATGGAAACAACATCATGATGTTGCCTTTGGATCAGGTTGCCGCAGCTTCAATTGCCAGAAGCAATCAAGATTCTGAAGTGCAAAACGATTCGAATGCTTTATCCGGACCTGCCATTCAAAATTTGACAGATCAGGTCATCGAAGAAATTAGAAAAAGACAGGAGAGGAGATAAAAATGAAATCTTTTGGAATAGGTTTTATAGTTCTTATATTGGCTGTCATAATTTTACTAGCTAATAGTCTTTTCATCGTTACTGACAAACAAACAGCAATACTTCTTAGGTTTGGAGAAATTATTGATCCAAAAATTGAATCTGGCCTTCACTTTAAAGTGCCAATTCTTAATACAGTAAGAAAGTTTGATTCTAGGGTTTTAACCTTGGACGCCGTTCCTCAGCCGTATTTCACCGAGGAAAAGAAAAGACTGATCGTAGATGCATTTGTTAAATGGAGAATTAGCGATAACGAACAATTTTATATTACTTCATCGGGAGGCCAACTTGGTGCACTGAGGACGCTACTCACGCAAAGGGTAGATGAAGGTTTAAGGAACCAATTTGGTAAAAGAACTGTCCAAGATGTAATCTCGGGTGAAAGGGATGAATTAATGAAAGCACTCACAGCGGATTTGAACAAAGTTGCTAACTCTGAACTAGGAGTTGAAGTTATAGATGTTAGGGTTAAAAAAATAGAACTCCCATCTGAAGTTAATGATTCTGTTTACAATAGAATGAGAACAGAAAGAGAAAGACTTGCCCAAGAATTAAGAGCAGAAGGAAACGAGATAGCTGAAGAAATTAGAGCAAATGCAGATAAGGAAAGAACAGTTATTCTGGCCGACGCTTACAAAACTGCTGAAATAATAAAAGGTGAGGGAGATGCTGATGCTACAAGCACATATGCAGAAGCTTTTAATAAAAATCCAGAATTTTATGAATTTACAAGAAGTTTATCTGCTTACCAGTCTACTTTCCAAAATAAATCAGACGTGCTGTTAATCGATCCTGAAAGCGACTTTTTTAAATATCTTGATAGCTCTTTCGGAACTCCAAGCGAATAATTATGTCAGCCAGTCTCTTTAATCTTCCAGGCGGGGTGGAAGACATACTCTCTGATCGTGCGATTGATTTAGAAAATCTCAGGCGATCATTAATTGATCTTTATTCTCAGAAAGGTTTCAGTCTAGTTTACCCGTCCATTATAGAGTTTGCAGATGCTATTGGTGGCGAAGTAAATTCAGAACTTAAACAAAGAGCTTTCACATTCTCAGATAATT
>OCZA010000235.1_pt1 | contig 19991 bp, 10 predicted proteins | sample 1539021 | NCBI WGS metagenome assembly OCZA01 (sample SAMEA2619376, study PRJEB22493) | marine metagenome | biome: marine biome (ENVO:00000447); feature: surface water layer (ENVO:00002042); material: "saline water (ENVO:00002010), including plankton (ENVO:xxxxxxxx)" | depth 5 m | reverse complement strand
TCCGAATATTTAAATAAATTATCATTAATAAAAAAACTTTTTATTTCATATTTTATTGTTGATCAGGGTTTTGCAGTGTCATTTTGTATAGCAGATGGTCAAATACCAGGGAATAGTGGTTCATCATATGTGATTAGGAGAATATTGAGAAGAGCCATTAGATATGGTTACACATTCTTAAATCAATCCAAGCCTTTTATTTTTAAACTTGTAAATATACTTTCAAACCAATTTGCTGACCACTTTAATGAACTTTTAAGTCAAAAAGAGCTTATTGAATCTATCATAAAAGAGGAAGAAAAATCGTTTTTAAGAACTCTTCAATCTGGAATCGAACGACTAGGAAATATGATTAAGAAATCTAATTCAAAAAAACTTTCAGGAAAAGATGTTTTTGAATTATTTGATACTTATGGATTTCCGGCTGATTTGACTTCCTTGATTTTGAAAGAAAATAAAATGTCATTTGATCTAAAGGAATTTGAAATTGAACTTGAAAAGCAAAGATCGAGATCTAAAAAATCTTCTAAAACTTTTACATCTGATTGGATAGTTTTAAACAAGGATCAATCGGATATATTCTGTGGATATGATAAATTATCAAACAAAACTAAAGTAAATCAGTATAGATATGTTAAAATTAAAGATGAAGAAATATGTCAATTGGTATTAGAAGATACTCCGTTTTATCCAGAGGGCGGTGGTCAATCTGGTGATAAGGGAAAATTAGTTTTTAATAATAATTCTGAAATAATTATAACTGATACTAAGAAGGAAAATGGCAAAATTTTACACTTTTCAAAAAAACCTAATTTTGATATTTCTTCGAATGTTACAGCAGTTGTAGATGCAATGAATAGAAATGAATCTTCATCAAACCACACATCTACTCATTTACTTCATCAAGCACTTAGAGACATTTTAGGAAAGCATGTTGAGCAAAAAGGTTCATCAGTTTCATCTGATGGTTTAAGATTTGATTTTTCACATTTTAAAAAGATAGATAATGATCAATTAAAAGAAATTGAAAATTATGTGAATAATAGAATTGATGATTCAATAGAATTAGAAGAGAATAATAATGAAAATTATAATGATGCAATTAGTAAAGGTGCAATTGGATTATTTGGAGAAAAATATGGAAATAAAGTTAGAACAATTAAGTATGGAAATTCATATGAATTGTGTGGTGGAACCCATGTTAGAAATACAGTAAATATTAGAAATTTTTTAATTGTTTCTGAAAGTTCAATCGCATCAGGTATAAGACGAATAGAAGCAATTTCAGGAAAAAAATCAATTAATTACTTATCAGATAGAAATAATGAAATTAACGAACTTAAAGTAATTCTCTCATCTAACAAAGGCGCACTTGATTCAGTAAGAAATTTGAAAAATGAAAATTCTGAATTATCCAAAACTCTAAAGAAAAGTCAGAAAAAATTAATACAGTTTTACTCAGAATATTTTTTAAAAAAGTTTAAAAAAGTTGAGACTACTAATCTTTTAATTGAAAATGTTGATATTGATAAAGAATTAATGCGATCCTTATCTTTTGATTTAATTAATAAGATTGATAATTCTGTAATTATTCTTTATTCAAATAATTCTAATAATTTGAATATTATTTGTAATGTTTCAAAAACTTTGAATGATAATACTATAATTGATGCATCCAGAATAATTTCTAAAGTCTGTTCACATATAGGAGGCGCAGGTGGCGGACAAAAAACTTATGCTACTGGGTCTGGACTATTCAAAAATGATATAAAAGAAATTATTGAAAATATTCTAAAAGAAATATTATAAGTTTTTAGATGGGTAAGATTCTAAAAGTTTAGAAACAAAATTATTTATTAATTCATCTCTTGATGATTTATTTGAACTGAGAGTTCCAGAACCATTACCTTGCCATAACAAAGATCCTGTTTTCGCATCTATAACATCAATGTATAATAGGCCAACTATTCTTGATGATGGTCTGTAAGATGTTGACATAGACATTCCAAAAGGATACCAACCATAATATGGGTATTCATTGTATCTATTTATATATACATCTTCTCTAGATTTAGTATCAATATTAATAATTAAATCTGGAGTATTTGATAATGCATATCCCTTCTTTTGCATTTGATTTTCAACTGAACTTAATATTCTTTTTTTATCCAAATCAGATATTTCAATTTTATCAATTTGAGATTTTGAAAAGGCAAATGAATTATAATTTGAGAAATTAGCTGTAGAATCATAGTCAGTAACTACTCTAACAGAGGAACAAGAAGTAAATAATAAAAGAAGTAATGTAAAAAGAATAGTTTGTTTCATATTATTAAAATTACAATAACTATGCCTAAACATCGATTTATTTCAAAGTAATTAATATTTTTAATATCTCTAAATGAAACTCGTTTTAAAAAATAAGCTAGTCTTTTCATTAATATTCTTGTTAACCTTTACTAGCTGTAGTATAATAAAATTTCCATTTAAAGCTGTAAAAAAAGTAAGTAAATCTACAGCTATTAAAAAAAATAAATCTGTCCAACTTGAAAGGTTCTTGAGAAATATGTCAAGTGATGAGCGTAAGAAATGGTACATAAAAACTTATTCAAAAATTGCAACTGATCAAATGAAAAAATATAAAATTCCTGCAAGTATTATTTTAGCACAGGGGCTTGTTGAGTCTGGAGCAGGAGCTAGTAATCTCGCTTTAAAATCTAATAATCATTTTGGAATAAAATGTCATCAAGAGTGGAGAGGAAAAAAGGTTTATCATGATGATGATAAAAAAAATGAATGTTTTAGAAAATATAAAAATCCTATTGAGAGCTACAAAGACCATTCAGAATTTCTTACTACCAGGGGGAGATATTCATTTTTATTTAGACTACCTATAAAAGATTATGTTGGTTGGTCTGAGGGATTATCTAAAGCAGGTTATGCCACTGACCCAAAATATCCAGAAAAATTAATTAATGTTATTGAAAGATATAATTTATGGAAGTATGATGGATCAAAAAAACAAAAAACTAAAATCAAGAATAAAAAAAAGATTAATGATGATTCAAATTATACAGTAAAAAAAGGTGATACATTGTACTCAATATCAAAAAAACATAAAATCTCTGTTGATGATATTATGAAAAAAAATAATCTCAAAAACAATAATTTAATAATAGGTCAAAAATTAAAAATTTAGCTACTCATCATTGCATCATCAATCATTGCAATACAATAGCTTAAATGACTTTTTAAAACCTTGTCTGAATATCTTTTAACTGCTTTATTTAAATCTTTCTTTAATTCTAATAGAGTACCCATTGTTATTGATCTTATATCAGAAACATCAACCTTTATAGATGTGATATATGAGCCCCATCCAGGCCTAGTAGGTGGTTGCTCATTTTTCATAATGTATCCTAACCTTGATATAAAACTTTTTTGTAGATTTCTTCTGTAAACATCAATTGATTTGTTATTTTTTAATTCAGACCAGATTCCATCTTTTAAATCAATCATCATTTCATTTAATGAATATGCATTATTTCCATTCAATGCTTCATTTTCAATCATTCTAGCCATTCTACCAAAATCAAGAACTCTGCTTAAATAGCTCGATTGTACAGATCTAATTCGATTTGTTGTTCCTGCATACTCAATTTTATTTAAAATATTTTTATCAATCATCCAATAAGGAGTTTCAAATAAATGTTTATTTAAAAAGTTTACACATGCTTTTTGATGATTTTTGTCTACATGTGTATAAACGGCACCATCTTGATCAGACGTTTTATAAAACTGATATACTCCACCAATATTTGTAGCAACATGCCCCATATATCTTCTAAATTGACCAAGTACCTGACCATAGATGTATTCCATTTCATCATAAGTTTCACCATCTTCAGTTGTCCATTCTATTAGTTTTGGAAGAATTCTTTTTAAATTTTTAATTCCGTATTCACTAGCCTTTATTGCATCATCACCTAAATCCTCAGTTTGAGAACTTGGATCTATACTTCCACTAGGTCCAAATCTATATGTCAAATCATCCTCCTTTTCTCTTATCCAACTTCTCAATATTTCTTTTTCCTCCTTTTCAGAAACACCTAGAATAGGTTTGTAGCCCCACATCACAGAATATCTATCATATATTCCGACATTTGGAGTTTCCCAATCAGATGGCATTAAAGCAACTCCTTTGTCTTCAGGTTGAGCAACATAATTAAATCTTGCATAATCCATTATTGAAGGAGAAGTACCGTATTTTTTTGTAAATGTTGCAGATCTCAATGAATCAACTGGATATGCACTACTACTACCCATGTTGTGAGGAAGTCCAATTGTGTGTCCAAATTCATGAGACGATACAAATCTTATTAATTCACCCATAACTTCATTTCTGAATTCAACTCCTCTAGCTTCTGGATCAACTGCAGAAGTTTGAACAAAGTACCAGTTTCTTAATAATTTCATGACATTATGGTACCAGTTTATATCAGATTCTATTATTTCACCTGACCTGGGATCACTGACATGAGGACCATTAGCATTTAATGTTGAAGATGCTAAATATCTTACAGTAGAATATCTAATATCCTCTGGACTCCAATCTGGATCTTCTTCTTCGGTTGGAGGGTCTTTACATATTACAGCATTTTTAAAACCGGCTTCTTCAAAAGCAGCATTCCAATCTTCAATTCCTTGTTTAAGATATTTTCTCCATTTTTTTGGAGTTGCCCTATCAATATAATATACTATTGGTTTTTTAGGTTCAACTAATTCACCATTTTTAAATTTTTCAATGTCTTCATCTTTTACTTCTAATCTCCATCTGTCAAGATATGTAACACTTTCAGCTTCTTGATTATCAATTCCATAGTCAGTTTGACTAGTTGTAAACCATCCAACTCTTTCATCAAAATATCTTCTTTTCATGGGTTTTTTTGGAAGTAATATCATTGAGTTATTAAGTAACATTGAAATTTGACCATTCTTCGCATCTGATGATTTATAAGTTTTTATATGTTTAGACTCAATATTAAGAGGAAAACTTCTGATTGATTCGATAAATGATAATTTTGTATCGAGACTTGAAATCTTATTTCTTTTTCTGTAAGATTGTGGATATCCAAATGATTTTACATCAGTTTTGAATAAATTTGTAACATCGACTACAAAGGTGTTTTTGTCTTTATTTTCAACTTCAATTTTAAAGCTTGCTATGATCGGTTCAAAATTAGCATTAGATACGGCCTCTTTTATTGGAAGTGAATCAGATGCAAAATTTGAAAATGAAAGTTCTTTGAGTAGTAAGTTGTTATCAAATTTTTGCCAACTTAAAACTTGTTCACTCAATTTGTGAGCACCCAATGGAATTTCCTTTGCCATCTTAGCAATTCTAGTTACCATTAGCATATCCCTATTAAGTAAACTGTCATGAATTTCATAGTAATATTTTTCACCAATCTTATGAACTTCAAATAAACCTTTATCTGTTACAGCTTTGTCGGTTATAACATCTGAGTATGTCTTCTCTTTTTTATCCTTATCAGATTTTTCAGGTTTTTTTTGTGAATATGTATTAGGGCTTAATAATAATAAAGCTAAAATTAGTGTAAGAATATAATTAGTTGTTTTCATAACAATAGTTGAAAAGTGAAAATTTAATTTACAAAAAAAATAATAAATGTGTTAAACTATTTCTACAAACAGACCTTCATCGTTTTTAGAAACTTTAACTAAGTTGTTTTTAGTTAGGTGTTTTATACTTTTATCCCATTTTTTATTACTTAAACCTGATGAATTTTTTAAGGTAATTAGCTCAATTTTTTCATGATTTTTTACTTCTTCTAATATAGATTTTTCATTTTCATTTAAATCAATTTTTGATTCTTTGTTTTCAGGCTTCATTTGGGGAAAAAATATAACTTCTTGAATTGACCTATGATTTGTTAGTAGCATTACCAACCTATCAATTCCAATTCCAATTCCAGATGTTGGAGGCATTCCGTACTCTAAAGATCTAACAAAATCATGGTCAATAAACATAGCTTCTTCATCTCCTTTTTCAGAAAGTTTAAGTTGATCCTCAAATCTTTCAAGTTGATCAATAGGATCATTAAGCTCTGAATAGGCATTTGCAATTTCACTACCATTAATTAGAAGCTCAAATCTTTCAGTTAGTTTAGGATTTGTTCTATGTTCTTTTGTAAGTGGACTCATCTCTTTGGGATAGTCAATAATAAATGTAGGCTGAATAAAATTTGCTTCACACTTTTCTCCAAAAATTTCATCAATTATTTTCCCTTTTCCCATAGTATCATCAATTTCGATTCCTATTTTTTTAGCAGCTTCTGCTAATTCTTTTTCATTTAAAGCTAAAGCATCAATTCCAGTTTGATTTTTTATAGCATCTATAATCCCAATTTTTTTATATGGTCCTTTAAAATCAATTTCCTTATTACCATAAATAACTTTTGAGCTACCATGTGTGTCTAATGCAACTTTCTCTAATAATCTTTCAGTAAAGTCCATCATCCAATTATAATCTTTGTAAGAAACATAAAACTCAAGATTTGTAAACTCAGGGTTATGTGTTCTGTCCATTCCTTCATTTCTAAAATCTTTGGCGAATTCAAAAACACCATCAAATCCCCCCACTATTAGTCTTTTAAGGTATAGCTCATTTGCAATTCTCATGTATAAAGGAATATTTAAAGAATTATGATGAGTGATAAATGGTTTTGCAGCTGCACCACCAGGAATTGGTTGTAAAATAGGTGTTTCAACCTCAATGAAACTTTCATTTTCAAGGGTTGCTCTTATGGAAGAAATAATTTTAGATCTTTTTAAAAATGTATCCTTAACACTATCATTAACTATCAAATCAACATATCTTTGTCTATATCTAAGTTCTGGAGAACTAAATTCATCATACACATTTCCTTCACTATCAGTTTTTGGAAGTGGTAAAGGTTTTAACGATTTTGATAATAATTTAAAATCTTTTACTAGAATTGTCATTTCACCAACTTTTGTTTTGAATAGCTCACCATCAATTCCAATAATATCTCCTATATCTAAGAGTTTCTTGTATAAATCATTGTATTTTGATTTATCATCACCTAAGCATATTTCATCTCTGTTAAAGTAGACCTGTATTCTTCCAGAACTGTCCTGTAATTCAGCAAAGCTTGCATTACCTTGAATTCTTCTAGACATTAATCTTCCAGCAATTATAACTTTTTGCCCAACAATAAAATTAGATTTAATTGATTTTGAATTGTGAGAAATATTAAATAAATCTGCTGGATATGGGTTTATCCCAAGCTCACGAATTTTTTTGAGCTTTTCTCGTCTAATTATTTCTTGTTCAGAAAGATTTGACATTTTATCAAATATACGTATATAAGAGTTATTTAATGCTTATGTTTTTTAATTTTATATAAAATTTAAACTAGTTGGGCAACTCAAAAAAAGTTATTGTAAGAAATTTAGGCTCTGTTGATTTTGAAGAGAGTTTTAAAATTCAAAAACAAATCCAAAATGAAATAATAGATATTAAATTAAATAATAGAAAAAATAATTTGAATTTATCCACTCCTAATTATCTATTATTTATGGAACATAATCATGTATATACTCTTGGTAATAGTGGTGATGATAAAAACTTATTATTTAATGAAAAAGAATTGGATAAAAAGGGCATAAAATTTATTAAAACCAATAGGGGAGGTGATATAACTTATCATGGCCCTGGACAATTGGTATGTTATCCAATTTTTGATTTAGAAAACTTTTATACTGATATACACAGATATTTAAGAGATTTAGAAGAAATCATTGTAGGAACATTAGATCATTTTGGTATAGTAGCATTTGGAAATCCAAATGAAACAGGAGTTTGGTTAGAAATTGGATCTAAAAATGAAAGAAAGATATGCGCTATGGGTATAAAAGTCAGTAGATGGGTAACAATGCATGGCTTGGCATTAAATGTTAATACTGATTTATCATATTTTGAAGGAATTATACCTTGTGGAATTAACAATAAAGGAGTTACTTCAATCAATAATGAGTTAAGTCAAAAAGTAGATTTAAAAAAAGTAAGAGAGATTATGATTAAAAATTTTGAAAAAAAATTTAATGTTATTATTGATAGTTAATTCAGGCTATATAAAATGACTTCGTTTTCATCTCCTTTTAAAGTTATTAGTTCCCTGTTTTTTCCAAATATTAAATCAATTTTAGATTTAGAATAAATTGGAAATCCTGAAATTCTACCAATTTTATTGTATAAAAAAGATTGGTTATTATCTAAGTTTCTAGTGTGGAAATAAGTGTTAGTATTTGAATTAAAAATTTCTATGTCATTAAAATTTCCATATGGCACTTTAAATTCATCATTATTTATTGTAAGCAATCCATTTGATTGAAATAAAATATTTTTATTATCTGCAGCGAATAAATTTCTTTCATTAGATAGTTGTTTCAAAGATATTTTACCATCTAGTTCAATTCTAACTAATTGATTTAAATTATTGATAGTCACTAGACCATTATTGTTTTTGAAAAAATGGTTTATACCTAAATTAAAATTTTTAGGCAACTTGATTCTTACATTTCCTCTTCTATCAAGAATTAGTGGAGTACCCAGTTTATCAACTAAAACTAGATAATCTTTATTCATAATTCTTAGGTGTTTAATCTTATGTTTTATTTCAGATTTAACTTTAGTTCTTTTAAACCCTTTTACTGTATTAAATTTAGAATCATACATTCTTATTGATTTTTCGTCTTGAATTATGAACCTATAATTTCTATTATTATCATAATCAAAAATTGATAAGAACTTATTAGATCCTGAATTTATAAGAGGAATTTTCTTTACTAAGTTTCCTTTAATATCCAAGACAATAAAATCTTTGGAAGTTAAAAACACGAATTGTAATCTATTGTTTTTATAGATATCAACTTGATAAATTTCACTTATTACCTGAGAATCTAATTTTTTTTCTAGTATTTTTCCTCCGTTAAGATCAAAAATAATAAAGTTTAAATTTTTATCTTGGAGCATGATATTGTTTTCTCCAGAATTGTAATTATATATAAACTTTGGATCTGTTAAAATTTCACTATCTAACTTTTTTGAAAATATTAAATTTAATTTTTTATCAGTTTTTACATCAATATTTGGAGTTGAAAAAATTGATTTATAATTAGTATTTTCATTTATTTCATAGTTTGAAAACCAATAGGGATATTCAATATTATCTTTTAAATTACTTTGATTTAAAATCTCAAAAAAGGTTGTTTTTTTTGGAATTGAATTCAAAAAATTTAAAAAATTTTCATCATTTATAACAACTGACCCATTATTATAATTTAATATTAGATTTTGAACCGTAGCTAAATTGTTTGAGAATATTAGCGAATTTTCTATTAAAGTAAAAAAACCATAATTATTTGATAATTTAAAATTTAGTATATCAAAACTTGAAATCTTAATTTCTTTAGCATCATAAATAGATTGATCTCTGTACTTGTTTAATATATTTAAATTCTCAAACTTATTTTCAAGTTCTATATTCTGAAAGTTAAGAACCAAAATTGAATCATTATCAATTTTAATTTGGGCTATTTCTTTAACTTCTTTAAATATTGCGTTTAGTTTTTTATTATCAATACTCGATGTGTTTTTGAAATTATTATAGTTATTATTTATCACGTCATAGCTAAATGACATTCGTGAAAATTCAGAAAAGTTATTAGGAATTAAGCTTAAAATATTTGATTTAGATTTATTAAGACCAGAGAGCATATTAATTTCTCTGGATTGAAGATCTCTTGTTGATACACCTAATATATTTATGTCATTATTCTCAATATCAAATTCGTACTGAACCCAATTGGAATAATTATTTATATTTTCTTTTTTATAATTGAAACTTAATTCTTTAAAATTTTCTGAAATATTTAGAGAAATATTTTTTGATTTTGAATTATGTATCTTTTGATAATTTTTATATTCATTACTTTTTGAGAAAGTAGCACCTCTTAATACATTTTCAACTAGTAATTTATTTTTAGAGAATACTATATAATTTTCAACTTTAGAGATAAAGTATTCACTTTTATATTTGTAAATATTTGAACCATTATAATTTATTGTATCCTGTATAAAATCCTGATTAATCTGAAAATTTTCTGACTTTTGGATGACAAACTTTTTTATATTATTTTTTCCACTTTTATGAAAACTAAAAATTATTTCACTTTCTGGTTTTAAAAGGTCAATTTCTTCAAAACTTAAATTAAGTGATTTTGAAATAAAATTTAGATTACCATAATTTAAGTCATTTATGTTTTTAATACTTAGAACTACAAGAGGACTGTCAGGAATTAAGTCAGAAATTTTAGATTTTTCCTCAACTGAATTACAAGAAGAAATAAGTATTATTAATAATAGGTAATATTTTTTCAAAACTTTAATAATAACAAAATTAAAAAATCAAATGTTAATTTTTAATTGTTTTGATTTTAGATTAAAAGTTTTTCTGTGATATTCTGAAATCCCATAAGTTTCTATTATACTTTTATGTTTGAATGTTCCATAACCTTTATTGTTAATCCAATCATATTCTGGATATTTTTTATGCAAATCACTCATAATATTATCTCTGTGAACCTTAGCTAAAATAGAAGCTGCAGCTATACTCTGAAACTTATCATCACCTTTTACAATACATTCAAATCTAATGTTATTATTAGTCTTAAATCTATTTCCATCAATTAAAATATAATCAGGTTTTTTTTTCAATTTTGATATAGCCTTATTCATTGCTAAAAAAGTAGATTCAAGGATATTTATTGTATCTATAGTTTTATTTGATATATCTATAATTGCATAAGCAACTGAAATATTGACTATTTCTTTAAACAACTTCAATCTAGTTGGTTTATTAATTTTTTTTGAATCTCTTATCTCGTTATTTACATAATTTTTTGGTAGAATAACTGCAGCCGCAGTCACAGGACCAGCCAGACTTCCTCTACCAGCTTCATCAATTCCACAAACAAAAAGATCATTATTGAAGACTTTTAACATATAATAATCAATTTAATGTATAAATTATTTTAAATCAATAACTTTAATAAAAATAATGAGACATTTTATTTTATTAATCTGCATTTCTAATTCTTTTTTTAGTTTTTCTCAGGATATTCCAACTAATAACGATTCAAATTCACTTGGTTTTTTTAATAAGGTTAAGGATAGTATGTCTATAGAAAATTTTCAATTTGATGTTAAGAAGCTAAAATACTATGGGATTAATAATGATACTGTTCTAATTGACACATCATTAACTGTAAAAAAATTCTATAAATTTAATTACAGAAAAAAAGACAATTTTGAATTATTAAAGCCCAATAATGTTGGTCAAGTTTATAATAAATTATCTCTAAATGAATATGAAACTATATTTACAAGAATTGGATATAATGCAAACAGTTCAATTTTGATAAATCAAAATGATTATAAGTTTTATAATGTAGCATACCCTGTAACCGAACTTTTTTTTAAATCTGTTTTTTCTCAAGGTCAACTTACGGATGCTTTATTTACAACTAATATTAATGAAAAAATAAATTTATCATTAGCTTTTAAAGCTTTAAGAAGTTTAGGAAAATATCAGAATAGTTTATCTGGCTCAAAACAATTTAGATTTTCATTTTCATTTTCAAATGAAAAGTTTGATTCAAAGATTTTTTTTGTAAGTCAAAAACTAGAAAAACATGAAAATGGAGGATTAAATAGCACATCATTAATTGATTTTGAATCTGGAGATGATGAGTTTAAAGAGAGGTCAAAGTTGAATGTTAATTTTGAAGATGCCATAAATATTTATCAAACTAGAAACTTTTACTTTGACAACAAGTTTACCTTAATCAATAAAAATGATAATTTAGTTTTTATTGGATACAATTTAAATTATGAAACTACTAATAATAAATTTCAGCAGGATCAAGCAAGTTTTCTTTATGGTCCAATAGATTCTGGAAAAAATGAAATTAATGATCATTACAAATTTCGTTCATTAAAAAACACCTTGTCTTTAAATACAAATACTAAATTTTTTAATGATTTAAGTTTTAGTTTTATAAACTACAATTATAATTTTTTTAGTGTAAATGACGTATTAGAAAAATTAGATGGGGAAAATAATAATCTTTTTTCAGGAAATTTATCTAAAATATTTGGCAATTTTAAAATACATTTTAACATTAATCAAAAAATTTCAGGAGAAAGAATTGGAAATAAATATAATTTTAGTCTATCATCATATGCGAAAGAAAAATTTAATTATGAAATAAATTTTAAACTTAAGCAATCGCATCCAGGTTTGATATATGATATTTATGACAGTGACTATTCTGAAATTAATTTTACTAGCAGAAATAAATTATCTGAGACCAAATCACTTAATTTAAAATTAAAAAAAGAAAACTTAGGGACTTTAGATATAAGTTTTTCAAATATTATTAATCATTTTTATTTAACAATAAACAATGATCAACAAAGTAAATTAATACCTCGAGTAAATCAGTTTAGTGATGATATTAATTACATAAAATTAAAGTATAATAAAGAACTTAAGTTTGGAAGCTTCTCATTAGATAACTCAATTTTATTTCAAAATGTTACTCAAAGTCAAGAAGTAATAAATCTCCCTAAATTACTGATAAGGAATACCTTATATCTTTCTGAAAAAATATTTAATAATGTTTTAGATATTCAAACTGGAATAAGTTTAAAGATTTTTTCTAAGTTTTATGCTGATGAATATAATCCATTACTTTCTACTTTTCATGTACAAACATTAAAGAAAATTGGAGGATTTCCAATTTTAGATTTTTTTGTTAATGCTAAAATTAGACAAACACGTATCTTTTTGATTGCAGAACACTTTAATTCATCTTTTTCGTCAGGAAAGTTTTTTTCTTCACCAAACACACCATATAGAGATAGTAATATAAGATTTGGTTTGAGTTGGAATTTATTTAACTAATGGAAGATCTCCTTTAGTTTTTGTTGGAAGGTTAGAGCTTCCCATCAAAAATTCATCAATTTTATATGCTGCTTCTCTTCCTTCTGAAATTGCCCAAACAATAAGTGATTGACCTCTTCTTAAGTCACCAGCCGCAAAGACCTTACTGTCATTAGTCTTATACTCATTTGTTTTGGGTTTATTAGAGGAGTCCATTTTCAACTTTAATTTTTGAAGAATATTTTTTTCTGGTCCTGTAAAACCTAAAGCAAGTAAAACCAAATCACAAGGCCATACTTTTTCAGAACCTTCAATTTCAATAAGTTTTGGTCTTTCATTTATTGATTTTTCCCATTCAACTTTGACAGTCTTCAAACCAGTTAATTTACCACTATCATCTTTAATAAATTCTTTTGTTAATATAGACCAATTCCTATTGCTTCCTTCCTCATGAGAGGAACTGCTTTTTAGAGTAAATGGCCAATATGGCCATGGATTCTCTAATGATCTTTCTTTTGGTGGTTTTGGTAAAATTTCAAAATTTACTACTGATTTTGCGCCTTGTCTATTGGAGGTGCCAATGCAATCTGATCCAGTATCTCCACCTCCGATAACAATAACATTTTTGTTATTTGCATTTAAATCTGGGATCATAGTTTTTTTGTTATCAATAATTTCATTTTGGTTTTTGAGAAAATCCATTGCTTGGACAATTCCTACTGCATCAAAACCAGGAATTGGAAGGTCTCTTTTAATTGTAGCACCTCCGCATAGTAAAACCACGTCATTATTTTTATAAAGCTCATTTATTGAAATGTCTTTACCTATTTCCGTGGATGTAATAAAAGTTATTCCTTCTTCAATTAATATATTGACTCGTCTGTCAATTATAGATTTTTCTAACTTAAAATCTGGTATTCCATATCTTAATAAACCTCCAATTTTTTCATCACGTTCATATACAATTACTTTATGTCCAGCAAAATTTAACTGTTGTGCAGCAGCTAAACCAGCTGGCCCTGAACCAACAACAGCAATTTTTTTTCCAGTTTTTTTCTTTGGCTTATTTGCTTTAATCCATCCTTCACTAAATCCTCTTTCGACAATATATTTTTCAATCATTTCAATCGAAACAGGAGGGCTTACTAAACCAAGAACACATGCCGACTCGCATGGTGCTGGGCATAATCTTCCTGTAAATTCTGGAAAGTTATTTGTTGAATGTAAAATATTTAGTGCTTCTTTCCAACTTCTTCTGTGAACCGCATCATTAAAATCTGGAATTAGATTTCCTAAAGGACAACCACTATGGCAGAAAGGAACTCCACAATCCATACATCTTGAACCTTGTTTTTCAAGCTCTTTATCATCTGGTTTTATCGTAAATTCTTTAAAATTTTTTAATCTTTTATAAACTGGAATATTTTTCTCAGTTTTTCTATCATATTCAATAAAACCTCTAAGTTTTCCCAAAATTTAATTAATTATCTGATTAATATTTTCCTTAGCTAATTTCTCTAAGGCAAGTTTATACTCAGTTGGCATAATTTTAACAAACATTTTTTTTGATAATTCCCAATTAGTAATAATTTGTTTAGCAATGTTGCTAAACGTATTTGCGTAATGTTTTTCAATTAAATCCTTTATTATATCTAAGTCCTGTTTCTCTGTTTTTTCAATTTCAATTGATTCCATATTAAAATTTCTCGAATCATATAGCTCTGGATCTTTAAATATGTATGCAATGCCACCACTCATTCCAGCTGCAAAATTTCTACCAATACCGCCTAAAATTAAAGCAATTCCGCCAGTCATATATTCACATCCATGATCTCCTATTCCTTCAACTACTGCAGAAGCTCCAGAATTCCTAACGCAAAATCTTTCACCTGCAATACCACCAATATATGCTTCACCAGACGTGGCACCATATAATGCAACATTTCCTGTAATTATGTTTTTATGAGATTCAAATGTTGCTTTTTTTGGTTTTCTGACTATAATAGTTGCTCCAGAAAGACCTTTACCAAAGTAATCATTTGTATTTCCATCAACTATCATTTTTAAACCTTTAACTGAGAATGCACCAAAACTTTGACCAGCTGATCCATTAAAATTAAGAGTTAATGTATCTTTCGGAAGAGCCTTAGAACCATATTTTTTTGATATTTCATTGCTAATAATTGCACCAACAGTACGGTCTGTATTTTTAATATTAAAATCAAGTGACATCTTAACTTTTTTATCTATTGAAAACTGAGACTCCTTTAATATTTTAAAGTCGAGGACATTTTTAAGATTATGATCTTGTTTTTCAGTATTTCTTAATACAGAGTTTTTATCAGTGTTAGGCTTATATAATATTTTAGAAAGGTCTATTCCTTTAATTTTATAATAATTCAATGCATCTTTGGTATCTAGTTTTTCACTTTTTCCAATCATTTCATCAATTGTTCTAAAACCTAAGTTTGCCATTATTTCTCTTAACTCTTGAGCAACAAAGTACATGTAATTAATTACATGTTCTGGCTTACCTTTGAAATTTTTTCTCAATTCAGGATCCTGAGTTGCAATTCCAACAGGGCAAGTATTTAAATGACATGCTCTCATCATTATGCAACCAGAAGCAACTAATGGGGCTGTTGAAAACCCAAATTCTTCTGCACCAAGTAAACAAGCAACCGCAACATCTCTGCCAGTTTTGAGTTGTCCATCACATTCAACCACAACACGACTTCTAAGATTATTTAAAACTAGTGTTTGCTGAGCCTCTGCTATTCCTAATTCCCAAGGGAGTCCAGCATGTTTTAATGATGTTAGAGGAGATGCACCAGTTCCTCCATCAAAACCAGAAATTAAAATTACATCCGCTTTAGCCTTAGCAACTCCAGCTGCAATTGTACCAACACCAACTTCAGACACTAATTTTACATTTATACGTGCCTTTCTGTTAGCATTTTTTAAATCATATATTAATTGAGCTAAATCTTCAATTGAATATATGTCATGATGTGGAGGAGGTGAGATTAAACCAACATATGGAGTTGAATTACGAACCTTTGCAATCATTGGGTTAACCTTTGGCCCTGGTAACTGACCTCCCTCACCTGGTTTCGCTCCTTGTGCCATTTTTATTTGTATTTCAGTAGCATTAGTGAGATAGTGAGAACTAACACCAAATCTACCTGATGCTACTTGTTTGATAGAACTATTTCTTGAATCACCATTATTATCAGCTTTAAATCTATTTGGATCTTCTCCTCCTTCACCAGAATTACTCTTTCCACCAATTCTGTTCATAGCAATAGCAAGATTTTCATGAGCTTCTTTACTAAGTGAGCCATATGACATTGCTCCAGTCTTAAATCTTTTAACAATTTCTGTCCAAGGCTCTACCTCTTCGATTGGAATAGGATCAAATTTGGAAAACTTAAACATTCCTCTTAAAGTCATGAATTGTTCATTTTGCTTATTAATACTATCAGAATAAATTTTATATGTTTCATAACTTTCATCTCTAACAGATTGTTGAAGCTTAGAAATTGTAAAAGGATTTAGCATATGTGCTTCTCCATTTCTTCTCCATTTATATTCTCCTCCTAATTCAATATTTATAAATTCATCTTCAGATCTAAATGCCTTTTTTAATCTTGTGGAAATTTCTTTTTCTAAAACATACAACCCTACACCTTCAATTCTTGAGGGAGTATTATTAAAATATTTTTTTACAAATTTTGAGCGCAAGCCTAAAGCTTCAAAAATTTGTGCACCGCGGTATGAATGAAGTGTTGAAATTCCAATTTTATTCATAACCTTTAAAATACCTTTTGCTGTAGCATTATTATAATTTGTTATTGCTTGGTCTAAACTAACATCATTTATAAGCCCAATTTCATGATGATAATTAATTATTTCATTAACCAAATATGGGTTAATAGCACTAGCACCATATCCAAAAAGCATAGAAAAATGATGTGGTTCCCTTGGTTCAGCAGATTCAATAATAATTCCAAATTTTGATCTTTTTTTTCTTTTGATCATTGAATGATGGACGAAAGAACATGCAAGAAGAATTGGAATTGGAGCTAATTTTTTATTTACATTTCTATCACTAATTATGATTATATTACTTCCTTTATCAACTTTCTTTTCTACATCATTTACTAAATTTTCTAAAGCTTCCTCTAAACCATTATGACCTTTAGATAATTTATATAAAGCTTTTACAGATGAAGATTTAAAGTCATCGTGATCTATATATTTAATTTTGTCTAAATCCTCATTTGATATAATTGGGTTTTGAATTTTTAATTTTTTTGCATGATCTGGTATTAAACTAAATATATTATAATCACTTCCAACCGAAAGACTTGTATCTGTTACAATTTCTTCTCTGATCCCATCCAATGGAGGGTTTGTAACTTGAGCAAATAATTGTTTAAAATAATTGTACAAGAGTTGTGGGCGTTTAGATAAAATTGCAAGTGGAGTGTCTGAACCCATAGATCCAATAGATTCTTTACCTTTTTTACACATTGGTATAATTATGGTATTGAAATCCTCTTTTGTATATCCAAAAATTTTAAGTCGAGTTTCAAAATTGATTTTTTCTTCTGGAGTTCTATTGCCAGTATATGGAATCTTACTTAAAGGAAGGACATTGTCCTTTACCCACTTTCTATATGGATGTTTGCTGACTATCTCTTTTTTAATTTCTTCATCTTCAACAATTCTACCAGCATTCATATCAACTAAAAACATTTTTCCTGGCTCAAGTCTACCATGTTTTTCAATATTTTCAGGCTTAATTTCAATTACTCCAGTTTCAGATGACATTACAACATATCCATCTTTAGTTACTGTGTATCTTGAAGGTCTTAAGCCATTACGATCCAAAAGAGCACCAATGTATTTGCCATCTGTGAATGGTATTGATGCAGGACCATCCCAGGGCTCCATTAAGCAACTGTTAAACTCATAGAAAGCTTTCTTAGAATCATCCATTGATTTGTGTTTCTCCCAAGCTTCTGGTACTAAAATCATCATAATTTCAGGTAAAGATCTACCAGTCATTAAAAGTAACTCAAGCACCATATCCATTGAGGCAGAATCAGATTTACCAGGAATTATAATTGGAAAAATCTTATCTATAAAATCTTTACTAATTAATTTTGAATTAATTAATTCTTCCCTAGAAATCATTCTGCTAACGTTTCCACGTAAAGTATTTATTTCTCCATTATGACACATATACCTAAATGGTTGAGCAAGATCCCATGTAGGAAATGTATTGGTAGAAAATCTTTGGTGAACTAGTGCTAAGCTTGTAACTAATAATGGATTAGATAAGTCAATATAAAATCTTTCAATATCTTCAGGAATTAATAATCCTTTATATATTATTGTTCGATTGTGAAGACTTGAGAAATAAAAAAAGTCTGATTGTGTAAGCGGTGAGGTATATATATTATTTTCTGAAATTTTTCTTGCTAAATATAATTTCAAATTAAAATCTTCCTCTGATTGGTCTGATGTTTCTTTACCAATAAAAACTTGTTTAATAATTGGTTGGGATTTTGCAGCTATTGATCCAACAACTTTTGAGTTAACAGGAACATCTCTCCATCCAATAATTTTTAAATTTTGCTTATTGATTTCATCTTCAAAAATTTTAATACAAAAATTAGATTGATTTACTTTTTGAGGCAGAAAAAGCATTCCAACTGCATATTCTGTTGGGTCAGGGATTTCAAAATCACATTCTTTTACAAAAAATTCATGAGGAATTTGAATTAAAATACCAGCTCCATCACCTGTCCTTCCATCAGAACTGACAGCTCCTCTATGTTCTAAACACGTAAGGATATTTAATGCTCTATGAATAATTCCATTAGTTTTCTTTCCTTCTAGACTGCATATAAATCCAGCTCCGCAGTTTTCGTGTTCAAAAATAGGATCATATAGACCTTGTTTTTTCATTTTAATAGTTCGTGGAACTTACCAAATTAATCAAACATTATTCAATTATCATGCCTACCATAAATTATTTACCCATTTATATCAAGTTTTCATCATTTAATACTATTTTTTGATTTTTTTATATAATTTGGCTTGATAATTGAGAATTTAAAAAACTAAAAATGAGTCTAGAAGTAATTATAATTATAGTTTTTGTTTTAGGTTATTTAGGAATTGCCTTTGAACATAGTTTAAAAATTGATAAGCTTATACCAGCATTAATCATGATGGCTGTTATGTGGGGAATTATCTCATACTTTGATATGACAGTTTTTGAAATTGACACAAAGAACAAAGATTTAATTCCTTATAAGTTAAAATCAGTTATGAACTACTTTTTAGGTCATACAGCTGAGATTTTAATTTTTCTAATTGGAGCTATGACGATAGTTGAAACCGTAGACTTTTTCAATGGTTTTTCTACAATAAAAAGATTAATTAAAACAAAAAGTAAAGTTAGAATTCTGTGGATCATATGTTTTTTAGCATTCATTCTTTCAGCAATTATTGATAATCTAACTGCAACCATAGTCTTAATTACTATACTTCAAAAACTTGTTCAAGATAGAACACTTAAGCTTTGGTATGCGGGTATGATTATAGTAGCAGCCAATGCGGGTGGTGCATGGTCACCCATTGGAGATATAACCACTACCATGCTTTGGATTGGAGAAAAGGTTTCTATTGTGGCTTTAATAAAATATTTAATTATCCCTTCATTGGTTTGTATGATTATCCCTACATATGTAGCTTCTAAGTATAAAATTTTTCAAGGTGAGATAGTTCCACCTAAGAGTTCGGAAAAGGAAAATCCTTATGGCTCATTAATTTTAAAAATTGGACTTATTTCAATAGTATTTGTTCCTGTATTTAAAATTTTTACAGGGTTACCCCCCTATGTTGGCATGATGTTGTCATTAG
>OCZA010000232.1_pt1 | contig 20214 bp, 17 predicted proteins | sample 1539021 | NCBI WGS metagenome assembly OCZA01 (sample SAMEA2619376, study PRJEB22493) | marine metagenome | biome: marine biome (ENVO:00000447); feature: surface water layer (ENVO:00002042); material: "saline water (ENVO:00002010), including plankton (ENVO:xxxxxxxx)" | depth 5 m | reverse complement strand
GTACCGTCAAAATCAGAATCAAAATATTGGTTTCGACGATATGAATCTTTATTTCCCAAAGAAGGTCATATTTCATTTTTTGATAGATCTTGGTATACACGAGCCCTTATTGAACCCACTATGGGATATTGTTCCGAGGGTCAATACAAACGATTTATTAAAAAAGTTTTACATTGGGAACACAAGTGTATCGATGACGGTTTCTTAATTTTTAAATTCTATCTATCCGTAGATAGGGAGACCCAACTGATACGTTTCGAAAATCGATTAAGTAATCCACTAACTTATTGGAAACTATCAGACAATGATATCCACGCCAGGAAGAAATGGGCAGTTTTTACAAAGTATAAAGAACAAATGTTCGAATATACTTCCTCAAAGAAATCTCCTTGGATAGTTGTCAATGCCAACACAAAGAAACAAGCAAGACTGACCAGTATGTTATACTTAGTCAGAGCGTTTGGACGTAGAAAATTTGAACCTCTTACTGGTGAAGATGTCATCGTCACTCATAGCATATCTGTTGGAGGTGTGAGATTCAGAGGTTTAACCCTACAACAAATGGCAGTTTTAAAGGAACTAAAAGAAAAAGAAATTACGTAGGAATTTTATGGAACCAGTAAAAATCGAATCCAAAGCTCTAGAGGCTCCCAATTCGCTCAAAACCACAGTGGCACTCCCAGTGATTGAATCTGCTGGTGGTTTAATATGTAATAAAAACAATCACATACTTCTTATGTTCAAACGTGGAAAGTGGGATATGCCGAAAGGAAGAGTGGATGATAAAGGAAAGAAGGTTTCGGCGATCCGGGAGGTCAACGAAGAGACTGGTTTGAATACTTCTAATTTGTCTATTGTTGGAAAATTGGTATCAACTTGGCATACCACAAGACATGAGAACATAAAATATCTAAAAAAGACTCATTGGTATGCTATGCACTATGATGGGTTTGATGATGAAACAATTCCTCAAATTGAAGAGGGAATAATAGAATGCCGTTGGGTTCACCTAAGTGAACTACCTAAGTATCGGGCTTTAATGAGGTCTCGAGTTGAGTATGTTGTAGATTTCTGGCATGAGAACCTTGCTTACATTGCCAGATCTTAATTTAGCAGAACCTCAAAATAACACTATTTTGCGAGTCTATTGAATACAATCAAATAATCCTTCTTCAAACGACTCATCAATAGATTCCGAAATCAATTCAATTCGACTCTCTAGACAATCATCAAGCTCAATTTCTGTGAGTCCATCGAAGGTTAGGTTGTATCCAAAAACACCGTTATCAGTAATAAAAACTGCCTTCATTCGATCAATAATTAGTCCAGTCAGTAAAGCAAATAACTTTTGATGATTAAATACTTTTTCTGAAGAGAATCGCCAACCAACACTCATAAATCCCTCGGCTTTATTCATAGCTTTCACATATCCGCCTTCTGGAATAGGTTCATCCGAAATTGCGACTTTTTGATTATTCTTTACTGGGACCTCGTTAGGATTTTGGGTTCGATATGAGGTTGGACCTAACAGTATAGATAGAGGTATTTCACCATTTTGAGAAAACACAATCTTTGTATGAGATTGACCGGACTGCGCAATATAGTTTTGAAGACTCTCTCTGTCTGAATCCTCGTATAAATCTATCTTATTACCAATGATAATATCGGCAACAGTTATTTGTTGGGTAAAAATGACGTTTTCCGTAAAGCGCTTCTCTTTTAATTTTCTTGCATCTACCAAAGTGATAGTTTTCTGAATTGATAGTATCTCTTTGTAATAACTCGCTGAAAGAATATCTAATACCTCTTTCGGATGCCCAAGACCTGTCGGCTCAATTAAAAGTCTATCTGGCTTGGCTTTTTCTAGTAATTGAGCGATAGCCAACTGCATAGAAATTCCCGCGGTGCAACACATGCATCCACCCGGAACTTCGCGAATAAATATATTTGAATCGGTTGATTGGTGATTTTGCAATAAGCTGCCATCAATGCCAATTTCACCAAATTCATTAACAAGAATGGCCCAGCGTTCATGACTAGATTTTTGGCTTAATAAATTTAAGATTGCTGATGTCTTACCGACACCTAAAAAGCCTGAAATGACATTTGTAGGAATTCCAAGCAGAGGTTTTTGATCAGCACTCATTGAAAAATCGCAGAAGCAAAATGTGTATATAAAAAAGTATATAAGACTAGCGGTGTTTTATTAAGTACTGCTACCCTCAGTTTCGGGGCAATCACATTTTTCTAATTTTGAGGTTCCACAGAGTCGATAGTTTAGCCAATGTGCTAGTGATAAGAATGACGCACCCGCCACAGTGAGGGGCTGCTCTGCTGCTTCACCAAAAAATAGTGCCGAAAGCAAGAATATTAGCCCGATCGCTGCAATCACTATAAATTCATTTCGCTTATGCTCTTTGCAACCCAAAGTCAGTGCGTAGATGCTAGTTGGGATAGCTGCGAGCACCATCCACATGTGGAAGTATTCACTATCTAAATATACGGCCACAATACTTGGGACAGCAATTAAAATAACTGGCAATGCCAAGCAATGAATGACACAAGCGAGAGACAAAGCAATCGCTAAACGGTCTGTAATTAATTGAAAAGGCTTCATTATCTACCTCGAACTTGATGGGTCGTGATACTACAGCTAATTGGATTACCTTTTCAAGGTAAAGTTTAAACTACATCTTTACGATGCGAATATATCTCAAAATCAAGAACTAATTATTTAAAATTGTGTGCACTTATCTATACTTTAATACCGCATGCAGTATTTCCATCAAATGCAATGAGTCTTGTTTATTAAATTGGGGACACTCCAACAAACCCGCAGCTAAACATCTGTGTATTGCCTCGATCATATAGATGAATCCTTGTTGATTTACAAATGCTCTAGGGACATTAACCCAGCTGGGTAAAGGGTAGTCAAATCTTTGCGAGGGAGATGGTGTATTATCTCTCATATACCGTGAAGGAGTAACTGGCGGAATACGAACGGTTAAACTCGTCGGGCAGTGTGCCGGCTGCTCAAGAGTAATCCGACCTTTTGTGCCTGTAATTTCAGTCACCTCGGGAAATTCACTCGGATACGCAATAAAAGTTAAATTTGCGAATCGATTATTTTCAAATTCCAAGATAGCACCACCGGGTCCAGGTGCCTTACCACTAACTTTTATATCAATAGGCTTCGCATCAATTCCGAAGGCTAAAGTGACAGCTTGCAAGGTATAGAACGGATCGAAATCAGCCTGCACCATAAGAACATCACCAATCGCATTGGACTCAATTAAATTTCTTGCATGCTCCAAGGCGGGGAAGAATCGCGGCCAGACTCCATCCTGCAACATAACATTATTTTTTTCAGCTGCAGCATACATTTCTTTAGCGTCCTCAAGGCTTTCAGTAAGTGCTTTCTCACAGAGAACATGCTTACCTGCATTAAGCGCCATGATGCTGTGCTCTTTATGAATCTCCTGAGGCGTTCCAATATAGACGATATCAATTTCAGATGAAGCAAGCATTTCTTCAAGATTATTATATGCCTTTGCTACACCATAAGACTCAGCAAAAGCCTCTGCTTTCTCACGCGAGCGAGAGAAAACGGCTGCCATATTGGCTCCGGGCACCGCTTTTGAGGATAGAACAAATTGCCTGGAAATCTCTCCAGCACCTATTATTCCCCATCTCAGAGGAAAAGCCACATCCTTGGGATTAGTTAAGCCTAAACTCACATCTCTGGGAATAACCGCGGGGTCAGGAACAGGGGGCATTGTTTTCGCCATATAAACTCCTAGTTAAAAAAATCAAAATCAAGGCTGATAGAGCCAAAACTATACGTCAAAAATCCTCTACAGCTAATCAAAATGCGTGATCTTTTTAACTTGAGGAAAGAAAAAATTTAAAACAAAAGCAGAAAAACCAACCATTACCGCTGCAAATGCAAGGGCTACAGCCACACCAAAATACTCTGCAATACCGCCGATAGGAGCAACTGCCAAAGGCATGAGACCGCTCATTACAATCAAAAGGCTCATTACTCGGCCACGAATATGTTGAGGGGCCGCCAACTGAATAATACTCATATTCAAGGCACCAAATACAGAACCAAAAAATGCAGCAACAGCACCAAATAAAATAGCAATTATCAAATTTCCTGTGAATGCAAAGAGAAAAATAGAAATCCCCCATCCATAGGCGGTGGCAAGAAGAAGCTTACCTTTCCATGTAAAATCACCAAGTTTCGCTAGGAGTAACGATCCTATTAATGCACCAACACCCATTCCAGCGGTAAGCAATCCTAATTCTTCCGGCCCACCACCGATAACATCTTGATTAAATGCGGGCAAAAGAAAACTCGATGCTTTTCCAAAAGCTGATGGAATCAGACCAACGAGTATTAGGCCAAAGATAACTTTTTCATTCCAAACAAATCCTAATCCTTCTTTTAAATCATCCAGAGATGAAGTCTTTGGAATATTTTTAGGCCTCCCATGGTGTTTTATAAATAAGGTAAGGATTGTTGCTAAGAATAATAGGCCAGAAATGACAAAAAATACGAGACCAACACTGTAGTAGGAACTTTTATCGCCAACAGAAAATAATGCAATCAAACTACCAGCAAGAATCGGGCCGATAATACTGGAAAAATTAAATGTAGATGTCTGGAGAGCGGTGGCATTTACTAGGTTTTCCTTTCGAACAATCTCAGGGACGATTGAAAAATTGGCCGGCATACTCAGTGAGCCAATCGCACCAGCAAAAATTCCAAAATATATAAAATGGGAGAAAGTTACTTCCCCAATAAAAACAATATAAGCAAGTATCAACGTTGTCACTGCATTAAAAAGTTGCGCATAGATCATAATATGTTTCTTGCTTATTCGATCAGCAACGACACCACCAACTAGGGAAAAAATAGCTGATGGAATAATGAATGAGAGCATTACCCAAGTAAGTGCCATTGGAGAACTAGTTAGGTCATAAATCAACCAGCCCTGAGCAATTGCTCTCATTTGCATCCCGAATGCTGAGCAGGTGCTGGCCACCCAAAGGAATTGGAAATCTCTAATCAATAATGATTTAAAAAAGCTGTTATCTGACACTTTACATCCGCTGGTGATACTCTCGGTCAACCCAACTTAATTTAAAACGTTTGAATTTTACGAGATTGCTACATTATGAAACATGTTGTTGAAGGAGAAATATTACTAAGTTTTTAATATTTAGTCTTTTATCATCATTTTGTTGCACTTAAATCTCACCCTTTTTTAATCTCAGGTATTTGTTGATTTCTGTTTACAAAAGATAGATTTCCTAAACCCTAAACTTAATTAATAGACACAAGGAATAAAGTTTATGATCAAACTAATAATTTCATTTTTACTCATCGCATCTGTCTTTTTATTTGTAATCGACGATTTAACACTTTTTTTTCATAACAGGTCCATCTACATAGTACTGGCCGGCGCTTTAAGTTTCGCTATCTTCGGAAAAGATAACCCTGAACGACTTCAGTACTTCTCCAAGGGTGCTGTAACCTTTGGATGGTTGGGGGTCCTTGTTGGTGCCGTAATGTTGCTAGCAAGTCTTGAAGTAGATCCAGCTGGTATAGGACCCGCAATGGCATTAATGCTTCTAACTGCTTTGTATGGTCATATGGTCCAGGCAGCTTGTTTTTTAATCAAGGCTAGCTCGTTGATTAAATAACTGCACGACATTTTTAGCCTGGCTCACCAAGGTTTTTAATATCATTGCTCATTCGATTTATCTCGCCCTCGCTGAGGGCGATTGATCCAGAATTAGCATTGTTTACAATTTGACTGACAGACTTGGCACCGCAAAGTATATGACTTATACCCGGTTGAGCGGCCGTCCATGCAACTGTCAGTTGCGCAATTGAGCAATGATATTCATCAAGTAGATCCTCCCATTGCGAAAACATATTCAACAAACGTTCAAGATTCTCTTTTTTAAACCAAGGAAGCCACTGACCTGCATTACTTCGCCAATCATTTTTATCAAACTGCCTTTCTAAATTTATTTTTCCAGTGAGTAAACCTTGCTCCAAGGACATGTAGGTTATTGAGGCAATTTCATTTTCAATGCAGTAGGGCAGAATATCTGCCTCAGGGTTTTTATGAAGCATACTGTAACGAAATTGATTACTCGACAGATCTCCATGTGCATCATAAGTAGCTAACTGATCAACCGTGACGTTGGAAATACCGATTGCTCGGATTTTGCCCTGTTGTTTTAACTCCATTAAACATCTCATTGTGTCCTCTATCGGAGTATCATCAGGTGGTATTGCTGGTTTGTGAACCTGAAGCAGATCAATGTAATCTGTTTTAAGATTTCTCAGGCTATTTTCAACCTCAATTTTGATCGTATCAGGTCGTAAACTTATATACTGATTTCTACCATCTTTTTCACCATTAGGTGAACCCCTCTCATCCTGCCACCAAAGACCACACTTCGTGGCGACTACCGCCTTATCTCTGCGGTCTTTAATTGCTTTGCCAATTACTTGTTCACAATGCCCAAAGCCGTATGAAGGCGCAGTATCTATAAGTGATATACCTTCATCTAGTGCCGCATGAACTATTTGTATGGTCTCTTTATCATCTGGTGCCGATGAGCCATCACCACCGCCAAAATAATATGTCCCAAGACCAACGATAGAGGCTTCAATCTGCGACTTGCCTAATGGTTCAACCTTCATATCTAACTCCTAGCTACGAGTGCATTAATGTTAACAAAGATGGCATATCACTTTCTATATCAATGTCGGTATGCATTCACCCAGTTCGAAAATAGAACTAATTTATATAATCGATCAGTGCAACGATTATGATAGCTGAGGCACTGTTAGTGATATCATTAGATACCTAAACACATAAAAGTAAATTCTCAAAAGGCTACAAACCGATGCGTCTTATTAAATTCTTAACGCTATCTGTTGCAATGAGTCGAAACCAAGCTAAGTTTTTCATTAAGAGAGGCCGTGTTTCTGTCAACGGCAAAGCAAAAACCGATCCCGATTTTGAGCTTCTTGATTCCAGTCAGGTACTCTTTGACGGTAAACCAATTTCAATCATCGAGCACCAATATATTGTGCTGCATAAACCGCCGTCTTACGAGTGTGCTCCGACCAACAAACAAAATAAGTCAATTTTAGAACTGATAAAAAATCTATCGGAAAAGCGTAGCTATCACTTTGCTAATATTCTTGCGCCTGAGCTTACTGGGATAGTGCTATTGAGTGACGATATTCGCTGGGTGAGCCGGATGAAGTTGAGATTACAGAAAAAAACTTGGATATACCGAATTAAATTAAAAAGTAATGCTAATGAGGTGATACTTCAGCAACTAAAGAGTGCGTTATCAGAAAATGAAATTACTCCAACCATCGAAATAGACGATGAAGATAAAAGGTCAATATTGCTTCACCTTAGTCAGACACAAGGAACAGAGATAGTGACAACTTTGGCATCATTAAATCTTAAAGTTGCAACTTTACAACTTAAGCAACTTGGCAGATTGAACCTTGGTGAGCTTAAAGAAGGTGATTATCTAGAACTCATGGAGAATGAAGTAAAGATCTAATAAAGCACTATAAAGATCTTATTATCTATGAAAATTTTTTCAATTAAATCGGTACCTGTAACTCACTGGAGTTCAGATAAACCCTTAAACCTTTCTCCTAGACCAATAACTGTTTTCCTTCTCTGTACTGGTTTGACTTTATTTGGATTGGGAGAATCATTAATTATTGCTGCATCCGTAGGGATGAGCCCTTGGGTTGTTCTCTCAGAGGGACTATCGATAAATACGGGATTAAGCATTGGAATGATTACGTTCCTCACAAGCGTCATAATTTTAATGTTATGGATTCCTTTAAAACAGAGCATTGGTATCGGGACAATACTAAATGCAATTATAATTGCATCCGTACTCGATTGGTCATTGCCTTACCTCCCTTATCCAGAAACTTACTTAGCAAAAGTGCTTCAAACCATTTTTGGAACGTTAGTTGTTGGATTTGGGAGTGCACTCTATTTAATTGCGAATCTCGGTCCAGGGCCACGGGATGGGCTAATGACAGGTATTCAAAAACTTACCAGTCAGCCCATTGCCTTAATAAGAGTTATTTTAGAAGTTACTGTTATAGGTATGGGATGGTCACTAGGAGGAACCATTGGTATTGGCACTATTATCTTTGCTTTTGGGGTTGGACCATCTTTATCTGTGGGACTATATTTTATTTCCACTATTTCTAAAAAATAACTTTTGAACCCTGTAAGCTATTCCCATTAGCTATTTGTTAATAATTGCTTTTCAAGCTCATAGTCTGGAAAAGAATTTTTAAGAACAGCATTATTTAAAAGCACTGTGCCAACTAACTCCGAATTTTTAGATGAAAAGATCGACGTTTTTATCCACATTGACTCAGTTCGTCGACTCTCACCAAGACCTACGATTTCGCGCTCCAAAATATATTCTTCATTCACAAATATTGGCCCATTTATTAACTTTACCTGCAGATCAGCAAATAGACCTATAGACGGTTGTTTTGCTCTCGGAAGGAGTGACCGCGTATAACTTACCAATGGGTTTATCATTTCGAATGGCAAAATTGGTCTTCCCCATGGAGAGCTCGTAGCGTGCTCAGGAAGATACCACTTGCAGTGCTCAGTAATTTTTTTTAACTTTTGATTTAGGGTAAAAGGATAATTTTTCCCAAGATGCTGATTGAAATCTATTCTAATACCTTTCTCAGCAGGTGATCGATCTCCAATTTTCGCATGCTCTAAAATCACCAGATTTTCGGCAGTTGGCCTAGACGCTAAAATTTTTTCTACATGGCTCTCAGGATGATCAGGGCCAAGGCTAGCACTTCCTTCCAGAACCATTTCGCCATCTTCTTTCACCGCCCATATTCTTGCAGTGTTGTCATTAGTATTCGACCTTTCAGCATATGCCTTTACACTTTCACCCTCGATGACCATCGCTTTAAAATGGGTACTTATACAACCGAATCTAAACCAATCATCTCCCCAGAGTTTATGAAGCAATGGATCAAATTGAGAGAAATGTGTTGGCCCCTCAATTGGGGCGCCTTTAAACCCAAGCGATTCTGCTTGGCTATCATCATGAATAGAAAGGTGACCATCATATTCTTGTTCAGCCAGCATTTGTTGAGGCGCCCTATATGGACCTGACAACACCGCTTCTGTCTCTTCAATAGATGTTTTCCAAATACTCGCAGACATGTTTTCCTTTAACTCAATACCTATTGATACTTTTTAGTTTGGTGGAGGCGGCGGGAATTGAACCCGCGTCCGCCAATCCGCCACCAGTGGCTCTACATGCTTAGATCAGTCTTTAAATTTAACTCGTGGCAACCCGACTGTCAGGGAACGCCAAAAGCGATTTCGGTAAAAGTTTAATGAAGCCACCCCGAACAAGCTTTTTCACGATCTTGCGTAATATGACGCCTGAATGCCCGAGGGCGCTGGACGCACAAGCACGGCTCCAGTCAGACGGCACCCTTACTGGGTTTTAAGCAGCGAGTGCGTAGTTGTCTTCGTTGGCAACTATAATGTTGTGACTTTGATTTTACGAGATTCGCCACCATCTCGACATGCACCAGAGGTTTTGTAATCCGCGTCGAATCCAGAACGCCCCCAGAAATCCTATTTTATCACAATCACCCTAATTTTTTAAAAATCTATAATTTGGTGACCAAAATAATTAAAGTTGCTTATATTGCTTTATCAGTCGAATCTATATTTGTGTTTTAAATATGGTTATTATCAATTGATGAATGAGTTTTTACTTTACTTTGATACTCATTAATTATGATCATCTTTTACGAGGGCTGCGCAGCTATGTTACTTAGAACTTTTGCTCTACTTTGCTCTTTATCCTTAGCAACATCATCGTTCTCAGAGAATAAAGGATATCCATTTGTTGTCAAAGAAACGGCTAGCTTAAGTGCTCCGTGGGCTATGGAATTTCTGCCATCTGGAAAAATATTAGTTAGCGAGATGAGTGGAAATCTAAAATTACTCGATGAAAACGGAGCTGTATTAAATGATATTACTGGGGTACCCGAGGTGGTTTTTGAGGGTCAAGGCGGCTTTGGAGATATTAAAATACACCCCCGCTTTGAGCAAAATCAGTTGCTATATTTTAGTTATGCAGAAAAAGGGACCGGGGACCTAGCTGGAGCTACCGTAGCACGAGCAAAACTAACAATCGAAGGTAATAGTGGGTCTCTAAATCAGCTCGAAGTCATTTGGAGGCAAATCAAAACCAAGGGACGTGGTCATTATGGTCATAGGATCACATTTGGTCCAGATGGATATTTGTGGATTAGCTCTGGCGATATGCAAAAATTTAATCCAGCTCAAGATATGCAATCAAACTTGGGCAAAATTATCAGACTGAATGATGATGGTTCCTTACCAACAGATAATCCCTTCCCGTCATCGAACCCTGTTACATCTGAGATCTGGTCTTTAGGCCATCGCAATCCTCTTGGACTCTCTTTCGATAAAACTGGCCGGCTTTGGGAAGTTGAAATGGGCCCTTGGGGCGGTGATGAACTGAATTTAGTTCGTAGAGGTGCAAATTACGGTTATCCGATTGTTTCAAATGGTGATCATTACACACGCGATCCGATACCCGACCATGACACTCGGCATGATTTTTATCCTCCCGAAATCACATGGACACCGGTAATTTCTCCGTCATCGATGATGTTTTATGAAGGTGACGAGTTCAAGGAGTGGAAGGGAAATGCCTTGATTGGTAGCTTATCTGCAAAGGGTGTTGTCAGAGTAAAATTTAACGGAGACAGGGCTGAAGAAATAGAAAGATTTGAAATGGAAACAAGAATTAGGGCAATTGGCGAAAGCGCTGATGGCGCTATATGGCTTTTAGAAGATGGAAGACCAATCCGTAAAGAAAAATCATATGCGCAGGGAGGTGGACGTCTGTTGAAGCTAACAGCGGCTAAATAAAACTGTAATTCATTAATTAGAACATTATCACCAAGTTGAAAAATTATCTCCTGACAACCTCTGACGATTTTCCCCGTTACCTTTCATCAATTTCTCTGGAACCAGAATTATCTAAATTTATTAGGTTCAGATCTCCTCGAATTTTTCTAGGGATTGACCTACACTTAACCCAATAATTAGTTCTAAAAAAGGAATAAGGAAATGGAGCGAGGTGTTTTTTCCTCTCGGCTAGCTTTTGTTCTTGCTGCATCTGGCTCCGCTGTGGGTCTTGGCAACATTTGGGGCTTTCCAACAAATGCAACAGAGAATGGTGGCGCTGCTTTTTTACTGATGTACTTAGTACTTGCATTTCTGTTGGCTTATCCAGCTTTGATGGCCGAATTAATCATTGGGCGTCACACGCGATCCAATATGGTAAACGCCCTCACTGAAATATCTTCAGGAAAAACCATCAAATATTTTGGAAGAGGTATTGGAATTGCAGGAATGATTACCGCCGGCTTGATTTTAAGTTTTTATGCAATTGTTGCCGGTTGGATGATTTCTCATATGCTTGAGCCAATTACGCAATCATTCTCCTCTGGAATATCAGAATGGCTTGTGAGCGATGGTCTCTCTAGAAACATCTTATTGTGCGGATGCTTTATTATTCTGACTGCTTTGATTATTTCCAAGGGTGTTGAGAATGGTATCGAGAAATGGTCAACACGCCTGATGCCAGCATTATTTGTTTTGATGGCTCTACTAATTATTTATGTCCTTTTCCAAAAGGGAGCTATTGAGGGATTAAAGCACTATCTTGTACCTGACTTTAATCAGTTATTTGATTCTAATTTAATTGTAAACGCAATGGGACAAGCATTCTTCTCGATGTCTCTTGGTGTTGGAACAATGCTAATTTATGGCTCGTATATTAGGGCAGATGAGAATCTACCAGAGGTCGGTGTTTTAGTAACACTCGCAGACACTGGCGTTGCTTTTTTAGCCGGCCTATTAATTCTGCCCGCAATCTTTGTCGCTCAAGAGTTTGGTGTTGCGATTTATAACGATACAGGTAGTTTGATTGCAGGCCCGGGCTTGATTTTTCAAGTTCTACCCGCCTTATTCACTAGCATGGGTTCTGCGGGATCTTTAATAGCATTTATATTTTTCCTATTAATGTCCATTGCAGCGATAACTTCGTCGATCTCCATGCTTGAGGTTCCAGTCTCTTATGTCGTTGAGCAATTTTCGATAAAGCGAGTCATTGCAACTTACATAATAAGCACAATCATCTTTTTGTTCAGTGTGCTTATTTGCTTCAACTTTGAATCACTCTTTGGATTTGTTATCACTCTGACAACAGAGAGAGCGCAGCCGCTTCTAGGAGCACTAATATGTGTTTTTGCGGGCTGGGTCTTTTCTCGTAATAAAATACTTATGGAGATAAAAAGCGGTAATAACTTAGCAGAGCAGAGCATTTTTTGGAAAATATGGCCCAACTATGTGAAATTTGTGTGTCCGGTTCTTATCCTGGTTATATTCTCACAGAGTTTGTGAATATAGTGTTTAGAAAAAATTAAAATCAATCAATGCAATGCACAAGGGTTACTGAAAACTCTTAGTGTTGTAACATGTATAAAAAACGGAATAAATAATTGTGAGTGATGATAAAAAACCTTTAAATTTCGAAGCACAAATTGAGAAGTTAGAAGTTCTGGTGGCTCAACTTGAGAATGGAAACTTAAGTCTAGAGGACTCAATAAAAGCTTATGAAGAAGGCGTTAAAATAGCACAGGCGTGTCAAGCTACCCTGAAGAATGCAGAACAGAAAGTAGAAATCTTAACTAAGCAGGGTGAGGAATTGGTCAAGCAGGATTTCAATACTGACGAATTCTAATTTCGGTTAGTCTGCCAATGAATAAGTACCTAGATGATCATAGAGAAACCTTCAACACGAAGTTAAGTCAGCTCCTTCCCGCTCAACATAATCATGCAAGCAATCTGCACTCTGCAATGCGTTACTCCATGCTGAACGGTGGGAAAAGAATCCGTCCACTGCTGTGTATCGCAGCAGCAGATGCTATTTCTGAAAATAACTCAGCAACATTTTCCGTAGCGGCCGCGATTGAAATGATGCATGTATACTCTCTAATCCATGATGATTTGCCATCAATGGATAATGACGATTTACGTCGCGGGAAGCCCACATGCCATGTTAAGTTTAATGAGGCAACAGCAATATTGGCAGGCGATGCACTCCAAGCTTTGGCCTTCGAAACAATAGCTGATATAAGCTCACTTACATATCAAAATCATATAAGGTTAGTGAAAATCTTGGCAGCAAATATTGGCTGCTCTGGCATGGTCAAAGGTCAAGCAATAGATTTGGATTGCTCGGCCACAAACTTAAATCAAGAGCAATTAGATGAGATGCATAATTGCAAAACTGGCGCACTCATTGAAGCAAGTATAATAATGGGCGCGATAACAACGCAGAAAATGTCTGATGCTCAAGAGGAGAGTTTAAAAATATTCGCTAAAAAAATAGGTCTTGCATTTCAGATTCAAGACGACATATTAGATGTAGAAAGTTCGACTGAAGAGATGGGGAAAAGCCGAGGTTCGGATGTCTCTAATAAAAAATCTACCTACACTTCTCTCCTTGGTTTAAGTAAATCGAAAGATAGAGCCTCCTCCCTTTACAAAGAGAGTATCGAGGCTCTTGAAGTATTTGAACACAAAGCTGATCCCCTTCGTGTTTTAGCAAATTTTATTATCTCGCGCACATATTAAACTTATTTTTAGTGTAATATTCATGATCCGGATATCGTGTGAGTTAAAATAAAATATGGCTAAGTCGTTTAGTGAAATCCCTCTATTGCCGCCCGACACGCCTCTGCTAGATCTAGTAGATACTCCAGGTGATCTTCGTGATTTTAATGAAAAGCAACTTCTTGATCTTGCTGACGAATTAAGAGAGTTCTTGCTTTTTTCCGTCGGTCAAACCGGTGGGCACTTTGGTGCGGGTTTAGGCGTTGTTGAACTCACAGTCGCTTTGCACTTTGCCTATAACACGCCTGAAGATCGAATCGTTTGGGATGTTGGACATCAAACCTATCCTCACAAAATCATCACCGGTCGCCGGGACAAAATGGATACTATGCGAAAAGAAGGAGGTCTTTCAGGATTCCCAAAACGCAGTGAAAGCGAATATGACACTTTTGGTGTCGGACACTCAAGCACGTCTATCAGTGCAGCACTTGGAATGACTCTAGCCTCAAGCCATCAGAACAATTCGAGAAAAACAGTTGCGGTAATTGGTGATGGCGCAATGACAGCTGGAATGGCCTTTGAGGCGATAAATCATGCGTCTCATGTCGACAAAGATCTACTGGTAGTCCTCAATGACAATCAAATGTCGATTTCTAAAAATACTGGTGGCCTTTCTACTTATTTTTCTAAATTGTGGGCAAGTCGTTTTTATAATCAACTGCGTGAAACTGGCAAAAAAGCATTGAAGTCACTCCCTCAGACAAAGAACTTTGTCAGAAAAACAGAGGAATATATGAAAAGTATGGTCTCACCAGCGACCATCTTTGAAGAACTTGGTTTCTATTACATAGGGCCACTCGATGGTCACGATTTACCACTTTTGACCAGTACTTTAAAAAAACTTCAAGAAATTAAAGGGCCGGTGATGCTGCATATCATCACGCAAAAAGGCAAAGGTTATAGTCCAGCTGAAGGTGATCCTGTTGGATATCATGCTCTCACCAAAATCGAGCCAGTGAATCCAGATAAAGTAATCGAAAAAGCTAAACCCAAGAAAAAAATGCCGAAATATTCAGATATTTTCGGAGAGTGGTTATGTGACATGGCAGAACAGGACCAGCGCTTGATTGGGATCACTCCAGCGATGTGCGAGGGATCTGGCATGAACAAATTTGCCGAAAAATTTCCAGATCGATATGAAGATGTAGCCATAGCAGAACAACATGCTGTAACTTTGGCTGCGGGGATGGCATGTGAAAACACTAAACCTGTGGTCGCTATTTATTCAACTTTTCTTCAAAGGGCCTATGATCAACTCATACACGATGTAGCTGTCCAAAACTTAGATGTGCTTTTTGCCCTAGACCGTGCCGGACTCGTTGGGCAGGACGGCGCTACACATGCCGGTGCTTATGATATTAGTTATCTTCGGTGTATCCCAAACATGTTACTTATGGCACCGTCCAACGAAAATGAAACCCGCCAAATGTTATATACAGGCTTCATGCATGACGGTCCAGCCGCTGTGAGATATCCCAGAGGGACAGGTCCAGGCGTTCAGATTGAAAAAGAAATGCAACAACTTCCGATTGGTAAGGCAAATATTGTTAGACATGGAACCCAAGTTGCTATTTTGAATTTTGGAACACTTTTAAACTCTGTAATTGACTTATCAGATGAGATGAACTTCTCCGTCTTTGATATGCGTTTTGTGAAGCCGCTCGATAAGGTGCTTTTAATAGAAGCTGCAAAAAATAACGACCTATTGGTCACGCTTGAAGAAAATTCAGTTGCCGGTGGAGCGGGTTCAGCAGTCTCAGAATTTTTGGCTTCAGAAGGACTCACCATACCTATATTACATTTGGGATTGCCTGATTCTTTTGTCGATCATGGTGACCCTAAGGATCAATTAGCTTCAGTTGGGCTTGATAAAAATGGAATCAGGGAATCAATAATACAGCGAATGAACCACCTTTCGATTCAAACTAAGAAACCAATGTTAAGTGCGAGTAAATTATGAAATTTTATGATTGTTCAACAGCGCCAAGTCCTAGAAGAGTAAGAATATTTATTGCTGAGAAAAACATTAAGATAGAAACGGTAGAACTTAATCTAATGAAAGGTGAGCATATGACCTCAGACTACCGCTCTAAAAACCCTAACTTAGAGGTCCCGCTGTTGGAGCTTGAAGATGGCACTACAATTCCTCAAGTAAATGCTATTTGTCGATATTTAGAAGATATACATCCAGATAATCCTTTACATGGTAGAGATCCAGTCGAAGGAGCACTCGTGGAGGCAGCAAATACAAAGATTCAATTAGATGGATTTATGGCAGCAGCCGAAGCTTTCCGAAATTTTACGCCCGGATTAAAAGACAGAGCAATGCCAGGCCCTCATAATTACGCTCAAATACCTGAGCTCGCAAAACGAGGTTTATTACGCCTAGACAATTTTCTCGCTGATCTAGAAAGTCATTTTGAGTCAAATGAATATATGGTCAGCAATTATTTCTCAGTTGCGGATATCAGCGCCCTGGTTTGTATCGACTTTGCAAAGTGGGTCAAAAAGCCCATTCCAGAGGACTACAAAAACCTGCATAGATGGTATAGCACGGTTAGTGCGCGACCAAGTTGTAAAGTCTAATTGACTCTATAATCCAGTGGAGGATCTCTGTCTCCCAAAAGCGCCTCATATTGAAAATCCTCACCGACTCGACTCGCTAGCTCCTGCTTCGCCTCAATAATTATTGTGGGATTTTCGTATATTTGAATTGCTGAGTCGGTCAATACATCAGCCGCTAGTTTCATACCCTTAAGCCCAATAGTTGTTCCACCTGCTGCTACTGCCTGCCATGAGTGAGCAGACGTGCCGGGCACCCAAGTGGCTGTTCTGATACCCCCAGTTGGAATTAACCAGCTGACATCACCAACATCTGTCGAACCATATCCATGAGATTGCTTAAAAGGCATGATCTTTTTTTCATCTCCAAGCTTTTGTGAGGGCTCGAATAATGTTTTATAGATTTCTTGCGCATAGATTTGCTCATCTGATGTGTAATCGATTCCTCCCGAAGCACTTAGTTGCGAATGCAGAAGTTTTTGAATTGTGTCATTTGGCATTAAAGAATAATTACCGTGCATGACTTCATAACTGAGTTTTGTCTCAGTGCCCATAGCTGCGCCCTCAGCAGCTTTTACGACTCTCTCGAATAACTGTTTTACAACCAATCGATCAGGATGACGAACATAGTAGTATACCTCCGCAAGATCAGGAACAACATTTGGCGCGAGTCCCCCTTTTGTAATCACGTAATGTATTCTGGACTCCTGCGGAACATGCTCTCGCATCATATTCACCATCATATTCATTGCTTCAACACCATCTAGTGCAGATCTTCCCTTTTCTGGAGCGCTCGCCGCGTGTGCTGAGATTCCCTTGAATGTGAATTTGCCAGACTTGTTAGCATTTGATGTGCTGGAATTTGCTTGATTAGAGGAGGCCGGATGCCAATGGAACATGATATCAACATTATCAAAAGCTCCTTCTCGTGCCATATAAACTTTTCCAGAACCCCCTTCCTCTGCAGGTGTCCCAAAAAAGACAATCCGACCCGGTGTTTTTGTCTCTATTAACCATTTTTTTATCATTACCGCAGCCCAGGCAGAGCCCGCACCAAATAAGTGATGTCCACATGCGTGTCCTGCGCCCGTTATATTATCCGCTTGTTCTTTAAAAGGAGAATTAGTTTGAGAAAGTCCGGGAAGAGCGTCAAATTCACCCAATATGCCTATTGTTGGACCTGACTCTCCATAAACTGCCTTAAAAGCAGTTGGTATCTCTGCCAAGTTATTTTCAATTTTGAATCCTTCGTTTTTTAACTCCTCTTTTAGTAGATTTGAACTTCTAACCTCTAAATATCCGAGCTCTGCATAATCCCAAAGTTGCAGTGCGAGAGTTTCAAAACGTTTTTGCTGTGTTTCAAGAATGTCATTGCTCAACCCTTGATTAACAATAAGTAGTAGTATTAATCCGAATATTAATCTAAACATTTAAAAGCTCATCTCCATATCTATCTATACTGAGTAAGTGTATTACAAAATTTTAAGAAAAAAAAAGGCCCCAAAAGGGGCCTTAAAAACTACTTATAACTGCTAAAGTGAGCCGGGGATAGCCCACTCTGCATACCAAGGTGTCTCACCTGGCTTTACAGCACCTATGTAGTCCGTTGAATCAAATACAAAAGAGGAGCCATTATCCTGTGGAGTAATCGCGTCACCAGTAACTGACGCAGAGTCATTTGTAATGGCATAGTTACTGTCCATTATCACTGCCTCTTCGATAATGGTTGATCCTTCCACAGGAAGCTCCTTATTAAAGGCAACACCTGCCGTATCACACAAGAAATTTCTCATAGTAATCGGTGTATCTAGCTTAGGTGTGGATGAGTCTCCATCCGTATCAGAGTCATCAATTCTTGCGCAAGTAACGTCATAACCTGTAACCGCTGAATTATGAATTGCTGCTGTTACCGATCCTCTCAAACGCATACCAAACTCACCCGCGCTGTTTGCAGCATCACCACCGATTACCGTGACATTAGCAATCACGCCCGCAGTCTCAGGAGTGTAGTCCTCATCAGAAGAGTTAAGCTCCAGACCTCTCGGATCATTCGACCCAATTGGTGTGGCATTTGGCGTTTGATTCTTAATAATCAATGCGTACTGAATGTTACCTTGATAACCTTCATCAAAATCAATGTCGTCATCATCATTGTTTGTCAAAACAGCATGCTTAACATTTGCTGTTCCACCAAACCACTCAATACCATCATCTTGATTTGCATGAACTTGAACGTAGTCAATGAGCGTTCCATGGCCAACCCCTTGCAGGGTTAAGCCATTGATCTCGTTGTTTGGACCTGCGATCAAACCACCTTCAGCGATACGAACATAGCGAATGATTCCGCTATCATCAGCTGGATTACTCCCGCCATACTCTTGAACGAAGTCACCGCCCTCACCAAGGACGTTACACCAAGCTTCGCCATCAGCAAAACAAGCTCCCGTCCCACCTTGACCATACTGAGGAGCAAAACCTTGAACTATCACTCCGCCCCACTCACCAGTGCCATCATAATCTGGATCGATACTGCTGAAGGTAATTGGGCTTGCTGGTGACCCGTTTGCAATTAGCTTGGATCCTCGGGTTACTAGCAACACGCCATCAGAGAAAGCCTTAACATCAACGCCAGCTCTAATTGTTAATGTGACACCAGCAGCCACGACTGCGTCATACTCAGCCTGACTCGTTATTTCGACATTACCATCGCCAACCTTAACAACACCGTCTAAACGGTATTCGACACCAGCGACCATAGTGTAGTCCTGGTCAATAGTTCCAGTAATCGTACACTCAGTTTTCGAGCTATTGCATGATGCGAAGCTTGTCTCTTCAGCAACTTCTTGAGTTATTACTGATCCTGGTATTGTCCAATCAGCCCACCATGCAACTGATGAAGATGGATCCACTGCACCAATGTATCGTGTTTCATCAAAAGTAAATGCCGATCCGTTATCTTGTGGAGTAATTTCACTTGGAGAATCAAGCAACGCGGAAGTGTTAACAATTGCCATATTCTCGTCAAAACTGATGCCCTCTTCGATAATGGTTGATCCTTCCACAGGAAGCTCCTTATTAAAGGCAACACCTGCCGTATCACACAAGAAATTTCTCATAGTAATCGGTGTATCTAGCTTAGGTGTGGATGAGTCTCCATCCGTATCAGAGTCATCAATTCTTGCGCAAGTAACGTCATAACCTGTAACCGCTGAATTATGAATTGCTGCTGTTACCGATCCTCTCAAACGCATACCAAACTCACCCGCGCTGTTTGCAGCATCACCACCGATTACCGTGACATTAGCAATCACGCCCGCAGTCTCAGGAGTGTAGTCCTCATCAGAAGAGTTAAGCTCCAGACCTCTCGGATCATTCGACCCAATTGGTGTGGCATTTGGCGTTTGATTCTTAATAATCAATGCGTACTGAATGTTACCTTGATAACCTTCATCAAAATCAATGTCGTCATCATCATTGTTTGTCAAAACAGCATGCTTAACATTTGCTGTTCCACCAAACCACTCAATACCATCATCTTGATTTGCATGAACTTGAACGTAGTCAATGAGCGTTCCATGGCCAACCCCTTGCAGGGTTAAGCCATTGATCTCGTTGTTTGGACCTGCGATCAAACCACCTTCAGCGATACGAACATAGCGAATGATTCCGCTATCATCAGCTGGATTACTCCCGCCATACTCTTGAACGAAGTCACCGCCCTCACCAAGGACGTTACACCAAGCTTCGCCATCAGCAAAACAAGCTCCCGTCCCACCTTGACCATACTGAGGAGCAAAACCTTGAA
>OCZA010000231.1_pt1 | contig 20256 bp, 21 predicted proteins | sample 1539021 | NCBI WGS metagenome assembly OCZA01 (sample SAMEA2619376, study PRJEB22493) | marine metagenome | biome: marine biome (ENVO:00000447); feature: surface water layer (ENVO:00002042); material: "saline water (ENVO:00002010), including plankton (ENVO:xxxxxxxx)" | depth 5 m | reverse complement strand
ATCATAAAAATCTTGGAGCAAAGTTTGTTTCTTTTGCAGGTTACGAAATGCCAATCCAATATAAAGATGGAATAGTAAAAGAACATATTTCTACAAGAACTTACGCTGGCTTTTTTGATGTTTCTCACATGGGTCAATTCTTTTTAGAAGGAGATGAAACATTAGCTGTTGCTTTAGAAAAAATTATTCCTGCTGATCTTCAGTCATTAAAGTTAAATCACTCAAAATATTCTTTTTTACTTAATAGTGAGGGAGGAATTATTGATGATTTAATCATAACAAAGACTCCAAAAGGTTTTTGTATAATATTAAATGCAGCTTGTAAGGATAATGATGTTAAACAAATTTCTCAAATTCTAGACACGAAACACAAATATTTTTTAGATAATAATTTATCTTTAATAGCACTTCAAGGACCCAAGGCGGTTGAAATTCTAGAAAAACTTATACCTGGTGTAGCTAAGTTAAAGTTTATGACTGGAGACTATTTTAAATTTGATGATGAAAATTTATATATTACAAGATCTGGATATACAGGGGAAGATGGCTTCGAAATATCTATACCTAATTTAAAAGTAGAAAAATTAATGAAATTTTTAAATGAAAATAAAGTTCATCCAGTAGGTTTGGGTGCCAGAGATACTTTGAGACTTGAGGCTGGTTTATGTTTGTATGGCCATGATTTGAATGAAAAAATAAATCCTATTGAAGCTAATTTAAAATGGGCCATAGCAAAGAGGAGAAGAGAAGAGGGCGGCTTTAATGGTTGGGAAAAAATCAAAGACTTAATAACCAATGGAAGTGAAAAAAAAAGAGTTGGTATTTTGCCTGAAGGTAGAATTATTGCTAGGGAAAATACTAAAGTTTTTTCAGAGACAGGAGATGAGATTGGCTTAATCACAAGCGGCACATTTGGTCCGAGTGTAAACGCGCCAGTTGCAATGGGTTATGTAAATAAAGATTTTGCAGAAGTTGGAACAAAAATTCAATTAGAGGTTAGAGGCAAGAAACATGGGGGTAAAGTTTCTGAACTTCCATTTTTTAAGAAAAGTTATGTTAAATAATAAGGGATTAAACAATGAGTGAAAAAAAATTTTCTAAAAAACACGAATGGGTATCAATTGAGGGCGATACCGCAACAGTAGGGATTACTAAACACGCTACAGAAATGCTGGGAGATATAGTTTTTGTAGAAGTTCCCGAGCAAGGTAAATCTGTTGAAAAAGAAGGCCAAGCTGCAGTGGTAGAGTCTACAAAAGCAGCAAGCGATGTTTATTCACCAATTTCAGGCGAAATAATAGAAGGAAATAAATCAATTGTTGATGATCCAGGTAATGTTAATTCTGATCCAGAGGGTGCAAGTTGGTTTTTTAAATTAAAAGTAAAAGATAAATCTGAATTTGACTCTTTAATGAATAAAGAAGAGTACGATAAATTTGTAGCGGAGAATCCAAGTTAAATGATAGACAATAATTCAAAAGAATTCATTTATCGTCATATTGGCCCTTCTGAGGAAGAGCAGAAAACAATGCTTAAAGCAGTAGGTTACAGCTCTTTAGAGGATCTAATGGAAAATACGGTTCCAGAGAAAATTCTTCTTAAAAATGAGTTAAAGATTAGTGACTCACTATCAGAAAATGATGCTCTTAAAAAATTAAAATCTATATCTAAACAAAACAAGATCTTTAGAAATTTTATTGGTATGGGATATTATAATTCTTTTACTCCTAATGTGATTTTAAGAAATATATTGGAAAATCCAGGTTGGTACACTTCTTACACACCTTATCAGCCTGAAGTAGCTCAGGGTCGATTGGAAATGCTTTTAAATTTCCAACAGTTAATTATCGATTTAACAGGTATGGATATAGCAAATGCTTCTTTACTAGACGAGGCAACAGCTGCTGCCGAAGCTGTGGGTCTAAGTCAACGTCTAGACAAAAATGACTCAAAAAAAATATTTGTATCAAGTTCATGTAATCCACAAACTATCGATCTTATAAAAACAAGAACAGAACCATTCGGTCTAGAGTTAATTATAGGAAATGAAAAAGAAGATTTAACAAATATAAGCGAAAATATTATTTGTGGTGTTTTAGCTTATCCAGGAACATTAGGGGACATACAAGATCCTAGTGAGAGTATTAGCCAAATTCACAAGAAGAATGGTAAAGCAATTTTAATTTGTGATTTATTAGCGCTTACAAGATTAAAAACTCCTGCAGAGTTAGGAGCAGATATTGCTGTAGGAAGCGCTCAAAGATTTGGAATTCCAATGGGGTATGGTGGCCCTCATGCAGCTTTTTTTGCAACAAAAGAAGAATTCAAAAGGTCTATGCCAGGAAGAATTATAGGTGTTTCAGTAGATAGACATGGAAAGAAAGCATATCGTTTATCACTACAAACTAGAGAACAACATATAAGAAGAGACAAAGCTACAAGTAATATCTGCACAGCCCAGGCCTTATTAGCAATTATATCTGCAGCCTTTGCAATTTATCATGGACCAAAAGGAATATTAAAAATAGCTAACAGAACCTCAACTTTAGCAAAATTATTTGCTGACGGGATTAAAAGCGAATTTGAAATTTTAAGTGAAAATTTTTTCGATACAGTAACAATTAAAACAAAAAATAAAACTGAAGCTATTTTTAAAAAAGCTTTAGATGAAAATATTAATTTAAGAAAAGTTGATAATGAAACTTTGTCAGTCGCATTTGATGAGGCTAAAAAACTAGATGACGTGAATATATTGTTTAAGATTTTTGGTATTAAAAAAACTTTAGACCAAAATTCAAAAGTGGATTTAACTAATTTACCAACAAATCTTTTAAGAACATCTAAATATTTAACTCATCCAGTATTTAACAAATATCACTCTGAAACTGAGATGTTGAGATATCTAAAAAAATTGGAAGATTGCGATATAGCATTAAATAGATCTATGATTGCTTTGGGCTCCTGTACTATGAAATTAAATGCTGCAGCAGAACTAATACCAATTACATGGAAAGAATTTTCGCTTCCACATCCTTTTGTTCCAACAAATCAAATGGGCGGTTATAAAATATTATTTAATGATTTAATTAACGATCTTAAAGAAATAACTGGTTTTGATGCAGTGTCTCTTCAACCAAATTCTGGAGCTCAAGGAGAGTATGCAGGGTTAATGACTATTAGAAAATTTCATAAAAGCAATAACCAAGCAAATAGAAATGTATGTTTAATTCCAGACTCTGCTCATGGAACAAATCCTGCAAGCGCACAAATGTGTGGAATGAAGGTAGTTGTAGTTAATTGTGACGAAGATGGAAATGTTGATATAGAAGATTTAAAAAATAAAGCTGAGAAACATTCCAAAGATTTAGCTGCATTAATGGTAACATATCCTTCAACTCATGGAGTATTTGAAGAAAAAATTATGGAAATTTGCGATATTATTCATAAGTTGGGTGGTCAAGTTTATATGGATGGGGCAAATTTGAACGCTCTCGTAGGAGTTGCTAAACCAGGAAAATTTGGTCCAGATGTATGTCACATTAATCTACACAAAACTTTTTGTATTCCTCATGGCGGTGGAGGGCCGGGTATGGGTCCAATTGCTTGTGGTAAACACTTAGCAGATTTTTTACCCACACATAAAGTTATAAAAGAGTCAGGTCCAGAAAAAGGAATGGGCGCTGTTTCCGCTGCTCCATGGGGTAGTTCAAGTATTTTACCTATTTCCTGGATGTACATAAAAATGATGGGAGCAGAGGGTTTAAAAAAAGCATCTCAAGTTTCAATTTTAAATGCGAACTATATTTCTAAAAAATTATCTAAAGACTACAAAGTTTTATACACTGGTAAAAATGGAAATGTAGCTCACGAGTGTATAATTGATATAAGACCGATCAAAGCAAGCTCAGGAATTTCAGAAGAGGATCTAGCAAAAAGATTAATTGATTTTGGATATCATGCTCCAACCATGTCGTGGCCTGTTGCTGGAACCATTATGATAGAACCCACTGAAAGCGAAAATCTAGAAGAGATAGATAAGTTTTGTAATGCCCTGATTAAAATTAAAAAAGAAATTAATTTAGTTGAGTCTTCTAAATTTGATAAAATAGATAATCCTCTTAAAAATGCTCCACATACTTATATAGAATTAGCTTCTAATGAATGGAATCACAAATACACAAGAGAGGAAGCAGCCTTTCCAAACGAATATGTAAAAAATAACAAATATTGGGCACCAGTAGCTAGAGTAGATAATGTTTACGGTGATCGTAATTTAGTTTGTTCTTGTCCTTCTATGGACGAATATAAAGACGAAGCAGCTTAAGAATTATAGATGAAGTTAGCTGTTATCGGATCAGGGATCTCAGGTTTATCCGCAGCATATCATTTTTCCAAAAATCACAAGGTTGATTTGTTCGAGCAAGACGATCATTTTGGAGGTCACTCTCTAACTTATGATATAAAAGAAGAAGATAAAGTTGTACCTGTCGATTTAGGTTTTATTGTATTTAATGAACAAACATACCCAAACTTAATAAGTTTTTTTCGTGAACTAGATGTTCCTTTTGAAAAAAGCAATATGTCCTTTTCAGTATCTGTGAAAGACTCTAATGTTGAATATGGTGGTAGTGGTTTAAATGCAATTTTTGCTAATAAAAAAAACTTGTTAAATTTAAAATTTTTGAAGATGATTAATGAAATTATTAGTTTTTATAAAAAAGCTCCGTCACTTCTTAATCATAATTTAAGCGAAGACACATTGGGAAATTATTTAGAAAAATCAAAATTATCAAAATATTTTATCGAATATCATATTATTCCAATGGTCGCAGCGATATGGTCTATGCCATTCGAAAAAGCAAAAGATATGCCTTTAAAACTTTTCTTAAATTTTTTTATAAATCATGGTTTATTTAAATTAAAAAACAGACCCCAATGGTATACCGTTACAAATCGAAGTAGAGCTTATGTAAATAAAGTTCTTGAAAAAATTAGTGGAGAAGTCTTTAAAAATTATAAAGTAAGCAAAATTTTAAGAAGCGAGAACAACGTGAGAATTTCTATTGGTAATGAATATTTGGATTATGATCACGTCATTTTAGCCTCCCACGCAGATCAAAGTTTAAAAATTTTAGAGGAACCAACTTCTGAAGAAGATAAGATTTTAAAGAGATTTTCTTATGTATCAAACAAAGCTTATTTACATATCGACGAGAATTTAATGCCACTTAGAAAATCAGCATGGTCCAGTTGGAACTCTATTACTAAGGATAATAGAACTTGTATTACGTATTGGTTAAATAAATTACAAAACTTAAAAACTTCAAAAAATTATTTTTTAACCTTAAATCCTGTAGAGCAAATTAATAACAATAAGATATTAAAGAAAATAGATTTTACCCATCCTTACTTCAATAAAGAGAATGTAAAACTCCAAAAAGATTTACACAAACTTCAAGGAAAGAAAAGAACCTGGTTTTGCGGTAGTTATTTTGGCTATGGATTTCATGAAGATGGCTTAAAATCATCTATAGAATTATTTAGAAAATTTAAGGACTGATGAATTCTTGTATTTATAACGGAATAGTAACACACCATCGATTTAAACCAGTTAAGCATTCATTAAAATATAATACGTTTTCATTATTTGTAGATTTAGATGAACTTGAAAAATTACATAAAGACATAAAGATATTTTCATTTAACAAATTTAATTTATTTAGTTTTTATAATAAAGATCACGGACCCCGTGATGGAAGTTCATTAAAAGAATGGGTTCTCGAAAATTTAAAAAAATTCAATATAAATGAAAATATTTCAAATATTAAATTACTTTGTTACCCAAGAATCTTTGGCTATGTATTCAATCCACTAAGTATTTTTTACTGTTACGACTCCGAAAAATTAAGAGCAATTTTTTATGAGGTTAAAAATACTTATAATGAGCAACATACATATATTTTTAAAGTAATTGATCATGAGAAAATCGAACAAAAATGTAAAAAAAAATTCTATGTTTCACCATTTATGAATATGAATACTTACTATAATTTTAGACTTTTAAATCCAAATGAAAAATTATCAGTATTTATAAAACAAACAGATGATCAAGGAGCCATTCTTACTGCAGCACAGGTTGGCGATAAAAAGGAATTTTCTTTTAAACAATTACTTATAAACTTTTTCAAATACCCTTTGATGACTATAAAAATCATAACTTCGATACACTTTGAAGCATTTTTATTGTGGAAAAAAGGAGCAATATACAGAAAAAGAAATGAAAAAATTTTAAACAATTTAAGTTATGAGGAATATTAAATGAGTTTTTTAAAAATTTCAGAAAAGATTGTATTAAATAAACTTAAGAAAATTAAAAATGGAAATTTAAAACTCATCAATTATGATGGAAAAGTTTTTCATTTTGGAAGTTTAGAGAGCAATCTTTCTGCTGATATAAAAATCAATAATCCAAAATTTTATTTTAACATAATTTCTGGAGGTAGCTCTGCCTTAGGTGAAGCTCACATGAACAGAGATTTTTATACTTCTAATCTCACAAATCTGATAGAGATCAGTGCAAAAAATATTGAATTAGTTTATTCATTTTCAGGAAGTCTAAAAATTAAGAAAATAAAAAACTTTTTTAAATCAATATTTGCTTCAAATACAAAATCAAAAAGTTTGCAGTACATATCAAAACATTACGACCTAGGAAATAATTTCTTTTCAAAATGGTTAGATAAAACTCTCACTTATTCTAGCGCTGTTTATGAAAATGAAAATGACAGTTTAGAAATAGCTCAAAAAAATAAATATCAAAAATTAATAGATCTTTTAAATGTAAAAGATGGAAATAAAGTTTTAGAAATAGGTTGTGGTTGGGGAGGTTTTTCAGAATATTTGGCTAAAAATTATAATGTTTCTATCGATTGTATAACGATATCTAAAAAGCAATTCGAGTTTACAAAAAAAAGAATTTCAGATGCAGGTTTGAATAATAAAGTAAATGTCTTGTTTTTAGATTATCGAGATCTACAGGATAAATATGATAAAATTGTATCTATTGAAATGATAGAGGCTGTTGGTGAGAATTATCTAGGTAAATATTTTGAGACTATTAAAAAATCGTTAAATAAAGATGGTTCCGCGGCATTACAAGGAATAACTATTAGAGATGATCTTTTTGATCGGTACAAAAGAAGTGAGGATTTTATTCAAAAATATATTTTTCCAGGAGGTTTTTTACCATCAGTAAATTTGATGAAAACTCTTATTAAGAAAAATAAACTAAATCTTATAAAAGTTAACTCCTATCCGGACGATTATGCTAGAACTTTAGCAAATTGGAGAATAAATTTTTTTAAAGCTTGGAATAATATAACCCCATTAGGTTTTGACGAAACATTTAAAAGAATGTGGGAGTTTTACCTGTCTTATTGTGAAGCAGGCTTTAAATCTAAGAACATTAACTTGATTCAAATTTCTATGTCTAATAAGTAGTTGTCATGAAAAAAATATTTGGATTAATTCTATTATTTATATTAAGTGGATGTGCAAATACTATGAAACCAACAGATTTTAAAGATCAAAAGCCTAGATTAATAATTGAGGATTATCTCTCTGGAAATGTTAAAGCCTGGGGTGTTTTACAAAATAGATCTGGAAAGGTAACAAGACAATTTAAAGCCGATCTCGATGGAAAATGGAATGGTTCTCAATTAATTTTAGATGAAGTTTTCAATTGGACTGACGGTGAGAGACAAACTCGACAATGGACTATTAATAAAATTGATGAGCACAATTATGAGGGCACGGCTTCTGACGTGGTTGGAACAGCAAAAGGTTACTCTTATGGTCCTGCATTTAAGTTTGAGTATGTATTATTAGTTCCGATTAAAGGAAAAAACATAAAAATTACTTTTGATGACTGGATATTTATGCAAGATGAGCGTGTGGCAATAAATAGAGCAACAATGACAAAATTTGGATTTAAAGTTGCAGAATTAACTGTAATGTTTATAAAAGACTAATATGTTTGAATTACCAAAATTAGATTACTCAAACTCAGCTTTGTCTCCGATCATGTCAGAGCAAACATTGGATTTACATCACGGAAAACATCATCAAACTTATATCACTAATTTAAATAATTTTATTAAAAGTTCCGATTATGAAAATTTGTCTTTAGAAGAAATAATAAAAAAATCTTCCAAAGAAAGTAAAGCAGGTATATTTAATAATGCGAGCCAACATTGGAATCATAATCTTTTTTGGCAATGTATGAAACCTAACGGAGGAGGAAAAATGCCCTCTAAACTAGATGATAAAATAAAAAAAGATTTTGGAAGTTTTGAAAAATTTAGAGATGAATTCATTAAAGCAGGCACTACTCAGTTTGGTTCAGGTTGGTGTTGGTTGTCAATTAAAGACGGAAAATTAGTTGTTACTAAAAGCCCGAATGCTGAAAATCCACTTATACATAACATGAAACCAATACTTGGTTGTGATGTGTGGGAGCATTCATATTACATAGATTATCAAAATAAAAGACCCGCATATTTAGAAAACTTTTTTGATAAATTAATTAATTGGGAATTTGTAGAATCAAATTTAGATTAATAATTTTTATCTATTTCTTCTTGCAAAAATAAACGACCGAACACATTGAAGAGTAAAAAATAAACCAGTAAATAACATCATTATTTTTGAAGCGTCGGCCCAAATATTTTCAAAAGCAGCACCACCCGCTAATGTTCTTATAAAATCCAGTCCACCAAGAAAAATCACAAGACCAAAAATAACAACAATATGCATAAATAGTTTTTTTTTAGAGGGAAATTTAATAGCAAGATAAGAGAAAATAAACAAAGGGACTCCAAGAAAGGACGGAATATAAGATGTCAAAGATGAGCTACCAGATATTAGGCTAATAACCACCCCCCAACCAATGAGAAAAATTCCATAAAAAACAGAAAGACTTTCAATTGTTATATTAAAAACCTTAAACTCTTTTTGTAAATTTTCAGAATCCATACTAATAGTTATATTATATATCTCTTTTAAATTATTTTTTCAAATTATTCAGAGTACAGCTATATACACATTAAAAAATTTTACCTATTCCTAAAGCAGCTGCTCCAATTATAACGAGCCAAATTAGACCTTTTATCAAAAAAAAGTAAAATCCACCAACTAATAAATTTTTAAAAAGTTTTTTTTTCATTTAATTAAATAAAAATTCATAAATCTAATTGTCTTAACTATCGCTTTACAAGTTTATCAACCAAAAAAAGATAAGCTTTAATAGGTAGTATTCTCAAAAACTTAAGAGTTAAAGTTAATCCCTTAGGAAAGTGAATTTCAAAAGAATTACTTTTCACTAAACCATTAAAAATTTTATCTGCAGCATAATCAACAGTTTTGAGAAATGGCATAGGAAATTCATTTTTTTCGGTTAAAGAAGTTTTAATAAAACCTGGCGATATAATTGATACTCTTACTCCAAATTTTTTAAAGTCAAAATAAATACTCTCACAAAAATTTGTTAATGCAGCTTTTGAGGGGCCATAACCGCTTGAATTTGGCAGACCTCGATAGCCGGCTATTGAAGACACAATAGATATATGACCTGATTTTCTACTTTTAAAATATTCTTCGACTGATTTTACACAATCCACCACTCCCAAAAAATTTACTTTTATTACATTTTTAATTTTTTCTGAGTCTATATTTTTTTCATCTTTTGGTTCATAAGTTCCACTTGAAAATAAACATAAATCTAAATTACCAAATTCGCTTATGATATTTTTAAAAACAGTATTTATTTGATTCTGATCAGTAACATCTAATGGGAAAGATACAATATTTTCGTTTGTTGCTAACTCTTGCAATAATTCTTTTCTCCTAGCAGAAACAGCAACTTTCCATCCTTCAGCAGCAAATTTTTCAGCCACAGCCTTTCCAATTCCACTACTTGCACCTGTAATCCAAATTTTTTTCTGATTTTCAGACATTAATTAGTTATACCTTAAATTATGACAAAGAATAAATATTTATCATTGCTCATTCTTCTTTTAGTAACTTTTATCGCACCAGTAATCGGGAGTTACGTAACTTCAGTATTTAAAGAACCATGGTACTCTGAAATAATTCAACCTAGTTTTAACCCACCTAGTTGGGTTTTTCCTCCAGTCTGGTCGACACTTTATGTGATGATGTCCATAGCGATTTGGAGAGTTTGGATAGCTTTTTTTAATTCTAGAATATTAAAATTATATTTTTTTCACTTATTCTTTAACTGTATTTGGAGTATTATTTTTTTTGGATTTCATCAAATTGGATTAGCTCTCATTAATATTATTGTTATTCTTTTTTTCATTATTATTTTAATGAAAGAATACTTGAAAATTGATAAATTGAGTTTTTATTTAATGATACCATATTTTCTTTGGTCAAGTTTTGCTCTTGTATTAAATGCTTCAATTTTGTTTTTAAATTAACTTTTTAATAGGATAGTTTCTTTTTAAAATATATTTATTAATAATTATTGATAGAACTATAATTAATAAAGATCCTGAAATAACCGGAAATAATATATACTCAAAAGATACGTCAGAAAGCAAAGCGATGAGGGGGTTTGCTACCGCTGGCGGATGGACGCACTTAAAGTACATCATTAAAACAACAGAAACACCTACTGATAAACCTAATGTGATAAATGAAACACCTATAAACTCATTAAAAATTATTCCAGTTACTATACAAACTAAATGTCCCAAAAATATATTTTTAGGTTGAGCTATATCACTTTTATGTAAAGCTAAAGCTATAAATACAGTTGGACCAAAAGAAATCATTAGCCAAAAACCTGTGGATGTCTCGTAACTTAAAAATGATAGTAAGCCAATAATTATAGTTGAACCAATGCCAACAATTAATGGTTCAGTATTTTTTGAAAAATTCATATATCTTTATTTTTAATTTAAGTTATATACAAATAATGAATTATAACAAATCTTTCAATTTCTTAAAAAATCTCCCATTAAAACTTAATTCTTTTTATAAAAAAAAATCTAATTCAGGAATAAAAGTTAACAATAAATCAAAATCTAAAAAAGATTTTGATCCCGTGACTAATTTTGATAAAGCATTTGAGAAATATATAAGATCACTAATAAATAAAAAGTTTCCCAAAGATGCAATAATCGGCGAGGAATTTTCTGATAAGTTTTCTGACAATAATTATAAGTGGTCTGTAGATCCAATTGATGGAACCCGAGCTTTTGTAATAGGTGCGCCTACATGGTCAAATCTAATAAGTTTATCCTTCGAGGAAAAATCTTTAATTGGTTTAGCTAATTTTCCAGAATTAAGTAAATTTTATATTAATGATAAAAAAAAATCATATCTATTTAACAGTAATAAAAAAACCGTTTTAAAATCTTCAAATAACAATAATTTAAAAACAATAAAAATTATTGGAAATTTTCATGGCACACTTAGCTACGAAAAACAAAGAAAAGTCATTAAGAAATTTGGTTGGTCTTTTAGACTCGCGGGGTTTGATGCTTTAAATTATTGTTTATTAGCCGAAGGAAAAGTTGATGCTGTAATTGAAGCAAATTTAAAACCTTATGATATACTACCTTTAATACCGATTATTAAAAATGCTGGAGCAATTGTAACAAACTGGAAAAATGAGCCAGCAGAAAATGGAGGAAATATTTTAGCAACATCTAACAAGACTCTGCACAATAAAATATTGAAGCTATTAAAACCTTTTACAAAAAAATGATTAATGTATTTTTAAATAGAATTTTTAGAGCAATTAAAATTGATATTGAACTTTTTGAAGAAGTAGAAAAAGATAAGAAAGCTACTTTCCAAGCAGGTGCAGTAGTAGTTCTTTCAAGTTTGGCAGCCGGTGTTGGGTCCATTCACTTAGGAGCCTCTAATTTTTTAGTTGCCCCAGCTCTATCTTTGTTAAGTTGGTATGTTTGGGCTTATGTGATCTATTTTGTTGGGGTAAAACTTTTTAGAGATCCTAAAACAAAGAGTAATCATGGCGAGCTCTTGAGAACAATTGGCTTTTCTAGCGCTCCAGGTCTCATTCGAGTTTTTGGTGTTACTCCAGAATTAATGACTGTAACTTTTATTGGCTCAGCTTTTTGGATGCTGGCATGTATGGTTGTAGCTGTTAAAGCGGCTCTAGACTACGAAAGTCTTTGGAAAGCTTTTGGTGTTGTCGTAGTTTCTTGGCTGTTTCAAGCTTTCTTCTTGTTCTTAGTAATTGTTTTATTTAAAGGGATTTAAATAGGAAAAATTGTTTTTGATAGGTTGCAACTGTTACAAATTTTGTAACTATGCATGATTAAATTTTGCTTAACACTAGTGTCTTCTTTTTTACACTCCTCACAAATATTATTAATTTCACTAATTTTATTAACTACCCAAGCTCTATGATAAAAATTATCTATATTTTTTTGTATTAGGCCTTTAGCAACTTCTTCTGCTTTTTTTTTATCAAAAGGGCCATGAACAGTTTTTGTTTTATGATCTAAAGTGTCGATATTATTAGGATTTTTGTGTATTCCCTCTATGACAATAAATCCGTCGTTTTCCATTAATATTAATATATCATTTTAATCGATGAAAAAAATTTTACTTTTTGTCACTATATTTTTAATTAACCTTAATCTTGGTGCCGTTGAAAATAAAAAAGCTTATTTTGCTGGTGGATGTTTTTGGTGTATGGAAGAATCGTTCGACTCAATTGATGGGGTTTTATCCTCTGTATCAGGATATTCGGGAGGACATTTAAAAAACCCAACCTATCAGGATGTTATCTATAAAGATACCGGCCACGTAGAGGCAATAGAAATTACATATAACCCTAAAATTGTCAGTTATGAAAAACTTTTAAATATCTATTGGAAAAACATTGATCCATTCGATGCTGAGGGGCAATTTTGCGACAAGGGAAAAAGCTATAGATCAGTTATTTTTTTTCAGAATCAACTAGAGAAAGAATTTATTAATAAATCTTTTAAAGATCTGGAAAATAAATTTAGCAATAAAATAGTCACTTTAGTTTGGAAATTTGATAAATTTTACCCTGCTGAAGATTATCACCAGGATTATTATGAAAAAAATTTTATTCGTTATTTAATGTATAAAAAAGGGTGTAAAAGAGAAGAAACCTTGAAGAGAATATGGAATTGAAAAAAATACTCTTATCAATTTTTTTTGTTGGTCTAATCAGTTCTGCTAAAGCGGATATCATCAAACCTGCTGAAAACTTGTCAGCATATGATGTGATCAAGATACAACTTGATGCTCTTAAAAATAATGATGATAAAGATAATGGAATAAAGCAGACCTGGTTATTTGCCCATCCAGAAAATAAGAAAATGACAGGGCCATATCCAAGATTTAGAATTATGCTTTACGATGTTCACTACAGAATACTTTTGAATCATTATTCTCATAAAATTGATTTAATTATGAACACTGATAATAAATTTGTTTATGGCGTTAAAGTATTGAGTGAAGAAAAAAAGCAATTCTATTATTTATGGCATATGGAAAGAGGTAACGACAAAAATTGCAAAAGTTGTTGGTTTACTTCAGGAGTTTCAATGCCAACTGATCAAGGTAATTCAATTTGAAACGCCCACCTTTTGTAGTTAGATATATAATCATAGGATCAATTTTAGTTGTACCACCAATTCTTAGCGCTCATTATGGCACAATTTATTTGGGTAAAGATAATGGAGTTCTTTTAGGTTTTTGCGTTGGGATTATCTGTGTTTCTTTTGCATGCTGGAAACTTTTCGTTGATGGCTGGAGGGATGACGAAGATTAATGCAATTCGAAATATCAAGAGATGGAGCTTTAAAAAAGCTTGATAATTTTATCAATGCTGAATTACCTAATTATAACTTTAAAAGAAATTTTGATTTAGGTCCTGAGGATAAATCAAATGTATCTTGTTTATCTCCTTACATTAGTCATAGATTAATAACCGAATATGAGGTTGCTAAAATTGTATTAGCAAAATTTCCTTATCAAAAAGTTGAAAAATATATTCAAGAAATTTTTTGGAGAGTTTACTGGAAAGGCTGGTTAGAACTTAGACCTCAAGTATGGTCAGATTTTACTGAAGATTTAAAAGCACTTAAGGAAGATGATAATTATAAAAAGGCTATTAATGGTGAAACTCAAATTAAATGTTTCAATGATTGGGTAAATGAACTTAAAGAAAATAATTATTTACATAATCATACAAGGATGTGGTTTGCGAGTATTTGGATATTTACATTAAACTTACCTTGGCAAAAAGGTGCAGAGTTTTTCATGAAACATTTATTTGATGGTGATGCCGCTTCAAATACTTTGAGCTGGAGATGGGTTGCTGGATTACAAACTAAGGGCAAGCATTACGTAGCTCAAGCCTGGAACATTAGTAAATTTACAAATAACAAGTATCAAAATGTAAAATTAAACGAAAATGCTTTGCCGCTAACAGATAAAAGAGAGTACAAATTAAGCCCAATAAATTTAGATTATGATGATAACGCTAATGAAAATTTACTTGTTTTTGAAAACGAATTAAATTTAGAAAATCATAAACTTAAAAACTATAAAAATATTTATTTAATTTTACTTACTAATGAAGTTAGAAAGATCAAACTTGAGAAAAAAGTCTTAGATTTCAAAACACAAATAATTAATGATCAAAAAAAAAGGCTTGATCAAATTAAAGTAATTAATGAGACAGAATTACAATCCTCAGCTAAAGAAACAATATCTTTTGATGTTATTCACCCCAGTATTGGTGAAAATTATTCCTATTTAAATAGTCTTAGAAAAAAACTTAATTTAAAATTAAGCTTTATTTTGAATGAAGAAGATAAATTTTCCTGGCAGTTTTCAAATAAAGGATATTTTAATTTTAAAAATAATATTCCAAATATTTTATCAAAATTTAAAATAAATTGATTATTTAGTTTTAGCTATTTCGTCCCTTAAAGACTTACTTAACAAACTGTATCCTAAATCGTTCATATGTAATTGATCTTGATCGTAAAATTTATCATATCCTGCTTTTAACATTGGATTACAAATATCAATAAACCTCCATTTTTCTAAAGTGCTAATAGTACTTTTTATTTTATCATTTGTATTTGTAATCTCCGTTAGAAATTTTTTCCTAAAAGGACTTGGTTTAATTGAAATAAAAAAGCACTTAGTGTTTTTCAATTTTTCCGCAGCTTGTGTTGCAAATAATAAAAATTCTTGATTAATTTGATCGGAATTTAAACCTCTTCCTATATCGTTATCTCCTCCGTAAAAGAAAAGTATTTTGGGACTATAGTTTGAAAAAATTCTTTCAAAATAAGTTCTACATGAGGATAAAGTAGAACCTCCGAATGCAAGATTTAAAATATTTTTTCCACCAAGATCTTGTTCATAGTTTTCCCACATGCGAAAAGTAGAGCTACCAAATAATATTATTTCTTTCTGATTAACAGATTGGTTGATAGAGTTTAATTCAAGTTCTCTTACATCTAATTCAAATTCTTCCTCAATTGGACTCACAAGATTATAATTAGTATTTAAATTAGTTAAATCATGTGTATCAAGTTTCACTTTATTTGATAATTCATTTGCTTCCTCAACATAACCTTTAAAAGTTTTTCTATATTCTAATAAAAATGATTTTATTTCATTTATATTAGTTGTGTCTTTTACGAAATTTGAAATCTTAATTGGTTGTTTTATCACTGCTGAGTAAACAGTTGAGGATACTGGTTTATCGAAATTAGCTAAAGCAATAGGAACTAAATAAGGTTCAGGTTTTAACTGACCAGCTAGAGTAAATGCACCAGGTTTAAAAGGACCAGGAGAAGTATCAGTAAAATTATCCTCTGTTTCTGAGGTACCTTCAGGAGCAATTACCAGTGGCTGACCCGCATTAATTATATCTTGCGCATCATTAAAGAATTTATTTTTTCTCTCTTTTTTTTCATCATCACTCTCATTTAACAAATCTGACTCTTTTGTATGAACAAATATATAATCCAAATTTTCATAAAAATTATGCCTCCAATATTCAGTATTTCTACTTGCACGAACTATTCTTTTTCCCCCATCTCCATATTTTGGATATAAAATTTTTGCACTAACAAAATGACTATCTATTGAAAAGGCATGTCCGTTAGCCAGCTTATTCTCATCATTAGCAGCTAAATGATTATAAAAAAAAATATGGTTTGCTTTTTCTGGAAGATTTTCTAATCCCTTTATAACGTAAGGTACATGATCAAACGCTTTAATGAAATTAGAAAGCGTTAATTTATCTAAAGAGGCTTTACTCTTAACTTTTTTGAATTGTTCTACTCGATTATAAATTATATTTAACTCTTTAAAAAATCTTTGTTGTTTTTCAAAACTCTTAAGGGCATCCGACATCAAATTTGCAATAGACTTTTCAATCTCATTACCCGTTACCATCAAATTATAAATAATATCAAAAGCTAGCTCATGAGAGTAACGATTTTCTAATAAATGAGGCACACTATATATTTTTGAATTTACAGGAAGTTTAGAAAAATTATCTTGAATTAAAAATTTTAAAAGTTCTATTTCGTTTTTAGCAGCGTATCTTGCTAGTCCTGTAGCGCTTTGTTGGTATCTTCCTAATTGCCAAATTTGTCTTTTAAGAAGTTTTATAGCTAGAACAGGATTATCTTTTATTAGGTTAGTAATCGCATCGTTTGATAAATGTAAAACTCTTGTGTCTCTAGTTACTTGAATTGAATATGGAAATTTAATAAATCTTTTACCGCAAGACAATGAAAGAGCAACTCCTGGTCTTGCTATCGATCTATATTTTTTCTTAATTGAGTTATCAATTTTACTATTAAACGATCCTTCAACTTTTCCGGAAAGCAATATATTTAATCCACTACTGTCATTGCCTTCTAGTGCTATGAATTCATCTGTTGAATATAATTTTATCTCACCTAAATTCAGTAATTTTTTTACATCTTCTTTAAGTATAGAAGAGAAAAATATTGTGTCCTTAATTTTTTCATAATTACTCTCTCTAATACCAGAATTTGATCCTTTAGAAATTTGATAATTATTTTGTTTATAAGCGCTATCAAGATTTCTGGTTGACCATAAAAGATTTGTCGAAAAGAATAAAATATAAGATAAAAAAGTTGCTACAAAGCCTGGATCAACACTTTCAATTTCATCTAGATAATTCAAATCAAATGAATAATATTCACTATTTTCATCGATCATTATTTCAGCCATAAATCTTCCTGGAGGATTTAAACCAGAAATACCCAATGGGGAATTTTTCTTATTTATCGTAGCAAATGTAAGAGAATTTTTTTCAAAATATTTATTAAATTTTGCGCTTCCATTTAACAGAAAATAAATTTTTTTTGTAATCTCATGTTGTTTTGCTAAAACAGTTTTTTTATCGCATTTTGAGAAACTAATGGCATTTTCTAAAATTTTTTTAGTCACTGGTTTATTGGATAGGGCAAACCCAGCGTCCTTCATAATAGTTCTAAACTGTTCGTAATTGCTCATCATTTTAGAATACTAATTTTCTAAATTACTATTACGTTATTTTTTGCATATCTGATTTGTGTTGTTTTTAGTTTAGTTTATTTACTTAATTTTGAGCACTTTTTAGAGCAGTATTTAACCATCGACCAATTCAATCTCCATTTTTTTCTCCACGAGAAAGTTCTATTACAAACTGGGCAGTTTTTTTTAGGAAGATCAGATTTTTTTATCACTTAAGAAGATGTTTGTTTTTTAAAAATAAAAAATAAGCTGCTATCTCATAAAAAATATTTAATAAAAAAAACAAAGGCTTAATTCTAAATATTTTGTATAAAAAATTATACTTAGGTATATTTTTCCATATAATTAAAAATACTTCGGCACCATGGATCAATTTTCCATCTTGTATTACATGCATTCTTCGTAAAAGTTCTTTATATGATTTTGAGGTAATTTTTTGAGCTTCTTGATTATCTGTAACATCTACCCATTCAACGTTACCCTCACTATGTTTTTTATAATGATTAATCTCAGCTCTACAGATATTACATGAGTTATTAAAAAAAACTTTAACCATTAGTATTTTCTTTTATAAAATTATTTGCTGCTTTGAAAATCCTTGTTTTTCTTTCTTTATTCATTTTTTCAGAAACTCTTACCATCATTGCAAGACGTGGATTTTTTAAAAAGAATTTTTTATGTCTGTCTATAAATTTCCAATATAATCCATCCATCACATCACACCAAGGACCCTTTTTAAAATGCATCATCTTAAGGAAATAACTTGACCCGCAGATATATGGTTTTGTAGCAAAAATTCCTCCATCACTATGAAGACCCATTCCATAAACATTTGGAGCCATAACCCAATCAGAAGAGTCCACAAACATTTCCATGAACCACCTATAAACTTGTTTTGGGTTTATTTCACATAAGTTCATAATATTTGCTAATATCATTAACCTCTCTATATGATGTGACCAACCATAATTTTTAGCATTATTAATTGCATGATCTAATGGATCAAGACCTGTGTTTCCATCGTACCAAGATTTTTTCATTTTTCTTTTATGATTAAAAAAGTTAGTTTTATCTAAACGTTGATCATAGTTTTGATAAATACCTCTCATAAACTCTCTCCAACCAATTATCTGCCTGATGTAACCTTCTAAAGAGTTCATAGGCACTTTATTTTCTATCTTTCTTAATTTTTCTATTATTTCTTCTGGAGTAATTAAACCCAGATTAATAAGAGGACTTAAGGCGCTATGAAATACAGTATTGGACTTATCTGTAACTGCGTCCTCGTAGTCGCCAAAAAGTTTTATTCTTTCTTTTAAAAATTGATCAAGCCATTTATTTGCGTCTTGCCTTGTAGTTGGAAACCAAAATTTTTCAGTATTACCCGGATGATCTTTAAAATTAGAACTGATAAATTTTTTTAGAGTTACCGTGTCTTTAGTTTCTTTCACTTTAGAAATTTCAGGGATCTTAATTATTTTAGGTAATTTTTTTCTATTTTCCTCATCAAAGCTCCACTTATTCCCTTTTGGTGTTCCATTTTTATTCATTAATAAATTCATCTTAGTTCTCACAATCTTGTAGAAATTAGCCATAAAAGGTCGCTTATTTTTAGAAAGATAATTTTTAAATTCATTTCTTTCCATTAAAAACATTGGAGATTTAACTTGATTTACTTTCAGGGAATTGTTTTTTGCTAAGCTTAATATTCTCTTTTCAAAAAATTTGTCTTCAATTTCAAAAAATGAAATTTCTTTTATTTTCTTTTCTTTAATAGTTTTTTCTAACTTTTTTTCATAAGATAATTTAAAATCTTTATTTACATCTTTATAAACAACATTGAAATTTTTTGATTTTAATTCATCTTTGAAAGATCTCATTGAGGATAAAAATAATAAAATTTTAAGTTTATGGTGTTTTTCAAAAGTACATAGACCGTAGTCTTCAGCCATAAAAAAAATATGGTCTTTGAAATCAGAAAGATATTTAGGGCTAAATAGTTGATTACCTAGTATCAAAAAAAGCTTCATCATGTTAAACTACACATTTTAAAGTGTTATTACACGCGTCATTATTTGCATTTAATTAGTCAATAATGATGTTATTTATAGTTATGAAAAAAGTTATTTTAGGTGCCACAGGGTCAATAGGTTCTTCTTTAGCAAAGAAATTAATTGAAAGTGGAGATCAAGTTCATCTTGTTGGAAGGGACGAAGCCAGTATCTCAAGCTTAGCTAATGAATTAAATTCTTCTTACACAACTTGTGACGTTCTTGAGGAAAATTTTTCAGATAAAATTTTAAGTGACCTAGGAGAAACTCCAGTTAATGGATTAGCCTTCTGTGTGGGTTCGATAGATTTAAAACCTCTTAAGCTAACGAAGAGAAGTGACTTCATGCAGTCATTTAATTTAAATTTAATTTCTGCGACAGAAGTAATAAAAGCCTTAGCAGACAATCTAAAAAAAAACAAAGGATCAGTCGTACTATTTTCTACAGTTGCAATAAAACAAGGATTTCCTAATCACGCTATTGTAGCTTCAGCAAAAGGTGCAGTTGAAGGTTTAACAGTTTCTTTGGCTGCTGAATTTGCTCCCAATATCAGAGTGAATTGTATTGCTCCAAGTTTAACTAATTCAAAAATTTC
>OCZA010000230.1_pt1 | contig 20261 bp, 16 predicted proteins | sample 1539021 | NCBI WGS metagenome assembly OCZA01 (sample SAMEA2619376, study PRJEB22493) | marine metagenome | biome: marine biome (ENVO:00000447); feature: surface water layer (ENVO:00002042); material: "saline water (ENVO:00002010), including plankton (ENVO:xxxxxxxx)" | depth 5 m | reverse complement strand
GATGAGCCCACTAGTGCTCCAGTAATAATTAAAAGATTATTAGAGAGAGTAAAACCAATACCTGCGGCTGCCCAACCTGAGTATGAGTTAAGCATCGAAACAATAACTGGCATATCTGCTCCGCCAATAGGAACTATTAATAAAACACCTATTAGAAATGATGCGGCTACTATTAACCAGAAAAATTCTGGGTTTTGATCAATACAGAACTTAGCAATAAGACCAATGATAGACAGGCCTAATAATAAGTTTAAGAAATGCTGACCCTTAAAAACTAAAGGATTTCCGGAAACAAAACCTTGAAGCTTTCCAAAAGCAATAATTGAACCCGTAAAAGTGACTGCTCCAATTGCAGTACCAATAGCCATTTCAATCAAGCTACCAAGAGGAATATTTCCTTCTGTGCCTAAATTAAACGCAGTGGGATTATAAAAGGCTGCGGCTGCAACAAAAACTGCTGCCAATCCAACTAAACTATGAAATGCCGCTACTAATTGAGGAAGTGCGGTCATTTGAATTCTAGTGGCAATAACGCTACCAATAAGTCCACCTATTACGAAAGCAGTACCAATTTCTTTATAACTAAGAACTCCTGGATTTGCCACAGTTGTAAGTATGGCAATAGTCATTCCAATTATTCCATAAAAGTTTCCTCTTCTTGCAGTTGTAGGGTGAGATAGGCCTCTTAAAGACATAATAAATAAAACAGAAGAAACTAAATAAGCGACTGTAGATAAATTTGACATATTATTTTATTCCTATCTCTTAACTTTTCTTTTTAAACATGGAAAGCATTCTGTTAGTAACAACAAAACCGCCAAAAATATTGACTGCAGCTAAACCCACAGCGACTAAACCAAAATATTTAGAGATTGTACTATCAATAGGTCCTGCTGCTAAAAGAGCGCCAACAATTATTACTGATGAAATAGCATTAGTAACTCCCATCAAAGGACTATGCAAAGCTGGCGTAACAGACCAAACAACATAATATCCAACAAAACAGGCTAGAACTAAAACAGTGATACCAAATATTAAAAAGTCACTATGACCACCTGAGGTTTCGACAACAGTTGAAGCTAAATCATTAGCTTGATCTGCAAGCTGTTGAGCTTTAAAAGATAAATTTTCTAATTGGTTTGAAATTTCAGACATAATATCTCCTTTACTTGATTAAATTTTTTCCCGCTGAGCAAATCAAAGTAGCTTTGATAATTTCATCGTTTTTGTTAATAACAGATTTTTTTTTGTTTTCAAAATTCATAAGTTTTAAAAAATTAGAAACATTTTTTGAAAATAAACTTGATGCATTATTGGCTACCCTACCAGGTACATTAGCGTGGCCTACTATTTTTAGACCATTTTTAGAAATTACTTTACCCACTTGACTGTATTCACAGTTTCCACCTGACTCTACAGCTAAATCAACTATCACAGAACCTTGTTTCATATTATCAAGCATTTCTTTTTTAAGAATTAGTGGGGCTTTTCTTCCAGGAATTTGGGCTGTGCAGATAACAATATCCATCTCTTTTAGTGTCTCGGCCAACAGAGCTTCTTGTTTCTTTTGATACTCAGCACTCATTTCTTTAGCATAACCACCCTTTGTTTCAGCATTTTTAGACTCTTCGTCTTCAACCATAACAAATTTACCACCTAGACTTTCTACTTGTTCTTTAGAGGCAATACGAACATCTGTTGCATAAACAATAGCACCGAGTCTTTTTGCAGTAGCTATTGCTTGAAGTCCAGCTACTCCCGCTCCAATTACTAATACATTAGCTGGAGTGACTTTTCCTGCCGCGGTCATGAATAATGGAAGAACTCTATTAAACTCTTGTGCTGCATCAATGACTGCATGATAACCAGCTAAGTTAGCTTGAGATGAGAGGATATCCATATCTTGTGCTCTCGTAATTCTTGGAACTCTTTCCAATGAAAATGCAGATATTTTTTTGGAATTAAAAATCTTTATAGTATCCATTTCAACTTGAGTATTTAATTGAGAGACAACCATAGTACTACTTTTAAGCTGTTTGGCCTCTTCAGGTGAAGGGCAATTAATCTTTAATAAAATATCTGAATTTTTTAAAATTTCTTTAGCAGAAGACAAAGTTGCTCCCGCTTCTTTATAAGATTTGTCACTAAAACCAGAGAGTGATCCAGCATTTTTTTCAATCTGAACTTGATGGCCTAATTTAATATATGATTTGGCTTCATCAGGACTAATCGCAACTCTATTTTCGAATTTCTTTTTCTCTTTGATAGTTCCTATTATCATAATTCTGTTCCTTATAATTGGTAAGACTTTTACCAGAAATATTCCTAGTTAGTTAATTTCAATAAACTTTTTAACGTTTTATAAAGTATTTGAGATTAAATTCCAGCAGCTTTTAGAGCCTTTTTTTGACTCTTTTCAACATTTGTAACCGAAAAGTCTCTAATTAACTCATGAAATAGGCGATACCAATTAATTTCTGCCTTTAAATGAATAAATATAGACCCCAGTCCAACAGCAGCCCTATCCATAAAAACAAATTCTCTGGGAGGTTTTACACCTCCATATTTTTTTAATTCTTTATGAACTTCTCCTGCAATCTTAGCTCCATAGATACCGCTGTCAGAGTCTTGAATTCTTCTTACTTCATCTTTTAGTATTGGGTCATAGAGAAATAGTGCCCACTTATTTAAAACGTTCATCAACTTGTCATCGATATTTTTAAAACCCCAAACTTCATATGCTAATTTAATTTTCTTGTTATCTTTTTCCTTCAAAGCAAAATAAAGATCTATAACTCCTTTAACAAATTTAGGAGGGAAAATTCTCACACAGCCATAATCAAAAAGATTTATATTATTATTCTTATCTACTGAATAATTACCTAAATGAGGATCGCCATGAATAATTCCATATTTATAAAAAGGATAATACCAAGCCATAAATAATTTTTTAGCTAATTCATTTCTAACTTTTTGTGGAGCTTTTTTAAATTCAATTAATTTTTTTCCTTCAAGAAACTCCATTATCAATAAGCGATTAGTTGAAACTTTTTCATAGACTTTGGGAATTTTAATGTAACTATTTTTTTCATGAATACTTTTGAAGGCTTTCAAATGTTTATACTCCAGTCGATAATCTAATTCCTCTTTTAGTCTCGCTTCTATTTCTTTATAAATTTCTCTGATCTGAATTGACTTGTTATAACTAGAATAAATTTTAAAAATTATTTTTAATTGACTTAAATCAGCTTCAACCGCTGAAGACATATCGGGATACTGTAATTTACAAGCCACTTTATCTTTGTTGAGTAAGTTTGCTTTATGCACCTGTCCTAAAGAAGCTGCAAAACTAGCCTCCTTATCAAATTGTAAAAAGTGTTTTTCCCAATCATTGCCCAACTCGGCCTTCATTCTTCGTTTAACAAATACCCAGGACATGGGAGGAGCATTTGATTGCAACTCAGCTAATTTTCGCGCGTACTCCTCAGGGAGTAAATCTGGTATAGTGGCACTGAGTTGGGCCACTTTCATTAAGGGGCCTTTCAAATTTCCTAATATTTCTGTTATTTGTGCTGCGTATTTTTGATCACTTAAATCGAAATTAAGATACTTTTTTCCTGCAAATTTTGTAGCCAAAGAAGTAAGTGAGGTTGTCACTTTAGAGTAACGTTTTACCCTCGATACTAAGTTGTTATCTTCTTTCATTTTTGATTAAATACTCTTTTCAAATTCATCTATTAAACCTGAAATCATGGATAAGCCTTTTTCCCAACTTTTTTGATTTTTTAAATCAACGTTGAATGGCTTTAAAACCTCGCTGTAATGTTTAGACCCACCACTTTTTAGTAAATCAATATAATGATTTTTAAAATCAGGAAGGCCTTCGTCATATAACTGTATTAAAACGTTAACTAAACAGTCCCCAAAAGCATAGGCATAGACATAAAAAGGAGTATGAATAAAATGGGGAATATATGTCCAAAAGTATTTATATCCTTCTGTTAATCTTATGTGAGGTCCCAGACTTTCAATTTGTGTGGACATCCAAAAATCGCAAATTTGATCAGAGGAAAGTTCACCATTCTTTCTGGCTGAGTGGATAAGTTTTTCAAATTCAAAAAAAGATATTTGTCTGACAACTGTATTAATCATGTCTTCTATTTTTGAAGCCAATAAAAACTTTTTAGTGTCTTTGTTGCTGTCATTTAAAAGAGTTCTAAAAGTCATCATCTCTCCAAAGACACTTGCTGTTTCAGCCAGAGTTAAAGGAGTGCTAGATAATAACAAACCTTGTTTTGAAGAAAGATATTGATGACAACCATGTCCTAATTCATGAGCAAGAGTCATTACATCACGGGTTTTCCCATGAAAATTAGTTAGTATATATGGATGGATAGACGGTATTGTAGAAGCAGCGAAGGCTCCAGGAGACTTTCCAGATTTTAATTCAGCATCAATCCAATTATTTTGAAAAAACATTAAGACAATATCTTTAAAACTTTCATCAAAATTAGCATAAGATCTTAAAACTATATCTTTGGCTTCTTCCCACTTTATTAGCGTTTTAGGAGAGTTAGGGTATGGAGCATTTCTATCCCAATAGTCTAATTGATTTTTTTTAAATATTTTTGACTTCAATTCGTAGTAACGGTGAGAAATGTTTTTGTAATTTGAGGTTACACTCTTAGATAGAGCCTCGACCACATCATTTTCAACATTATTAGAAAGATTGCGAGAATCCACTGGAGAGCTATATTTTCTCCATTTATCATTTGTAATTTTATCTTTAGCAAGAGTATTGGTAATGAAGGTAAAAGTTTTAACCTCTGATTTGAAAACAGTCTCAATGCTTTCTGATGCTTTTTTTCTAACTTTTTCATCATGATCTGAAAGAAGATTTAAAGCTCCGGCACTATTAAGTTCTTTGCCATCAATATTAAATTTTAAATCGTTAATACGTTCTTCAAAAAATCTAACCCAAGAAGAACTAGCCGTTAGATTTTTATCTAGAAGAATTTGCTCACTTTTTTCGTCTAATTGGTGATCTTTAAAACGTCTAATGTTAATTAACCAATTTTTATATTTACCTGAGCCATTAATTAGTTTTTTAAAATCATCATCAGAAGTAGCGTTAATCTCATTTGTAAAAAATATTAAGTCTGATGATATCTCAGTAAGTTTTTCATTGATGTCTTGATAAAATTGAACAATTTCGGAGACATCCATATTGGTTGCATAAATTAGAAAAGCGTAATTTCCTAATTTGTCACCAATTTCATTACCATTTTCATATTCCTCTATGATATTTTCTAATTTGGATGAATGAGAGAGAAGTTTATCTTTATAACTTTCTTTGAAAGTTTTGGTATATTTTTTAAAATTATCTAAATCTTTGGATATAGCTTCATCTTTAAATGAGGAATAAAAGTCTTTTAGATTCCAATTAGGTAGATTGTCAGACATTAATTATTTTTGATCATTAAATTTATTTATTTGCTCGCTTGAAGCCTCAGTTTGGTATTTTTGCTTCCATTCAGAATAAGGTATTCCATAAATAATTTTTCTTGTTTCTTCGTAGTCTAGATCAATTCCTTCTTCTTTTGCATACTTTCCATACCATTTAGATAAACAATTTCTGCAAAAGCCACTCAAATTCATTAAATCTATGTTTTGGACGTCATTTCTATCCCTTAGGTGTTGTATTAGATGATCAAGCACTTTTGCTTTAATCAAGATCTCTTTTTCATTCAATATATTACTCATAGTAATTTACTAATATCATGTTATTTATTTATTTCTAAATGAATCAATTAAAATTAAGAAATCGTAAAGCAAAAATCGTTGCTACCCTTGGTCCTTCCTGTGAAACTGAAGAAACTATTGAAAAACTTTTTATAGCTGGTGTTGATATTTTTCGACTAAACTTTAGCCACGGTGAACATCAAGACCACATCGATAAGGTAAAAATAGTCAGAAAATTAGAGAAAAAGCACAATCGCTTCATTTGTATCCTTGGAGATTTACAAGGTCCTAAATTTCGTGTTGGGAAATTTGAAAATATCAAAGAACAATTGAAAACAGGTCAGGAATTCACTTTTGATCAAAATAAAAAAGATGGTAACAACAAGAGAGTCTACCTCTCCCATAAAGAGATTTTTAAATCTATTTCTGTTGGTCAAAGACTTTTAGTCAACGACGGTAAAGTAAGACTAAAGGTTAAATCAAAAACACCTAATTCTATTAAATGCATTGTCACTGATGGTGGTGAAATATCTAACAATAAAGGCCTGAATATTCCTGATACTAAACTTGATTTAAAAATTATCACAAATAAAGATAAAAAGGATTTGCAACTAGCTATTAAGTTAGATGTTGATTGGATAGCATTATCTTTTATCCAAACTACAAAAGATTTATTAACAGCCAAAAAACTTATTCCACCAAGATTTAAAGTTATGGTTAAAGTAGAGAAACCCTCTGCTATGGATGAAATTGAATCTATTACTGAAAATTGTGATGGAATAATGGTGGCAAGAGGAGACTTAGGCGTGGAGACAAACCCTGAAGATGTACCTATTCATCAAAGAACGATGGTAGCAGCATGTCGTAAATTTGGTCGTCCATGTATTGTTGCAACTCAAATGCTTGAGAGCATGATTGACTCTCCAACCCCCACAAGAGCTGAGGCGTCGGATGTAGCTACAGCTGTTTTTCAAGGTGTTGATGCTGTTATGCTGTCTGCTGAATCTGCAGCTGGAAACTATCCAAAAGAATCTGTTGAGATGATGGATAAAATTATTAAAAGAGTTGAAAGTGACCCTAAGTATTTAGCAAATATTCAAAATTATAATCTAGATCATATTAAGACATCAACTGAGGCTATTGCAACTGCAGCGCTTGAAGTTGCAAGTATTGCAAGTTGTGATTGTATTGCTACTTTTTCACAATCTGGAAGATCTGTGCTTCGTGTTGCAAGAATGAGACCTGACGTAACATTAATAGGACTCACTACTAGTATAAAAGTAGCGAGGCAAAACATACTAACATGGGGTACTTTCATGGATGTAGTTGATGAAATATCTTCATCAACTGAGATGGTAGATAGAGCTTGCCGTGTAGCTAAAACAAGAAAAATCCTAAAAAATGGTGAAAAAATTATCATTACTGCCGGTGTGCCTTTTGGTAAAGTTGGAACAACCAACACTCTAAGAATTGCTAAAATTATTGCAGATAAAAAATTAACTTAGCTTAGAACAAGCATTTTTAATTCTTTGACAAGCGTCTTCTAAGATTGCATCTGAAGTGGCATAAGAAATTCTGAAGTATCCTTCCAAGCCAAAAGCAGAACCTTGAACTCCTGCTACACCTACTTCTTCTAATAAGTAGTCCATGAAATCACCATCGCTATTAAGTATTTTGCCAGACTCTGTAGTTTTACCTAAAACTCCCTTGCAAGAGGCAAAAACATAAAATGCCCCTTCGGGAGTTCTACAAGATAACCCAGGTGTTTCGTTTAGATTTTTAACAACTAGATCTCTTCTTCGAAGAAAAGATTCATTATTTGATTGAATAAAGCTTTGATCGCCATTAAGAGCTTCGACTGAAGCAGCCATAGAGATAGAAGCAGTGGAAGATACGTTTTGTGATTGAACTTTATTCATAGCATTGATGACATTAAGAGGTCCTGCTGCATAACCTACTCTCCAGCCTGTCATACAGTAAGACTTTGATAGTCCATTCATTGTCAAAGTTCTTTCTTTTAACTCAGGGCATACTTCAGCGATAGTATGAAATGTATTTTGGTCATAGACAATCTTTTCATAAATATCATCAGATAAAATATAAACTTGCTTATGTTTTTTAAGTACATCACCTAGTTCAATTAATTCTTCTTTGGTGTACATGGATCCAGTAGGGTTACTTGGACTATTCAGCATTAACCACTTAGTTTTATTGGTAATACTTTTCTCAAGATCTTCTGGTTTAAGTTTAAAGCCAGAGTTTTCTCCACACTCTATTGTAATTGGCTTACCATCATTCAAGATCACAATATCTGGATAACTCACCCAATATGGTGCAGGTATAATGACTTCATCACCACTATTTATTGTTGCTGAAAAAGCATTGTAAATAATGTGTTTGCCACCCACCCCTACTGTTATATTTGATATATCGTAATCAAGATTGTTATCGTCTTTAAACTTTTTTTGAATAGCTAATTGCAGATCAGGCGTTCCTTTTCCAGGGACATATTTCGTAAAACCATTGTTAATAGCTTTTATTGCGGCAGATTTAATATGCTCCGGAGTATCAAAATCAGGCTCACCAGCAGCAAGAACTATAATGTCTCTTCCAGCGCGTTTTAATTCCTGAGCTTTAATATTAGTGGCTATTGTTAATGAGGGTTTTATGTTATTAACTCTATCTGAAATCATTTTTTTTAGCTTAAATATCTATAAACTTATTTAAAAAAAACTACAAGTATGCCTTTTAAAATAGTTAGTGAAAATCAACCCAAAGGAGATCAACCTCAGGCCATTAAGAAATTATTAAAAGGTCTAGAGGAAGAAAAACGGAGTCAAGTCTTGCTTGGAGTTACAGGATCAGGAAAAACCTTTACCATCGCTAATGTAATTGAAAAATATAACCGCCCTACTTTAGTTATGGCACCTAATAAAACCTTAGCTGCTCAACTGTATGAAGAGTTAAAAGTTTTATTTCCTGAAAATGCAGTGGAATATTTTGTAAGTTATTATGATTATTATCAACCAGAAGCTTATGTCCCTAGATCTGATACTTTTATTGAAAAAGAGTCATCTATAAATGAACAAATAGATAGATTTAGACACTCTGCTACTCGATCTTTGGTAGAAAGAGAGGATGTAATTATAGTTGCTAGTGTTTCTTGCATATATGGTATTGGGTCTGTTGACTCTTACTCTCAAATGACATTGGAAATTAAAAAGGGTCAATCTATAAATTTAATGGGGTTTTTGAGAGAATTAGTAGAGCTTCAATATAAAAGAAATAATGTAGATTTTCGCAGAGGGATGTTTCGTGTTACTGGAGATAGAGTAGATGTTTTTCCAGCACACTTGGAAGATATAGCTTGGAGAATTAGTTTTTTTGGAGATGAGATTGAAGAAATTAAAGAGTTTGATCCATTAACTGGAGAATTCATTCAAGATTTTGATCAAGTAAAAATTTTTGCCAATAGTCATTATATAACTCCTAAGCCCCGACTTGAAAATGCCATGAAAGAAATAAAAAGTGATCTTGGCTTGAGACTTCAAGAATTTGATGAAGAAAAAAAACTTTTAGAGCATCAGCGTTTAAAAGAGAGAACTAATTTCGATTTAGAGATGATTCAAGCAACAGGGACTTGTTCAGGTATAGAAAACTATTCCCGCTACTTAAGCGGAAGAAATCCTGGTGAGGCACCTCCCACTTTATATGAATTTATTCCTGATAATGCTCTTCTAATAATTGATGAATCTCATGTTACTGTTCCTCAAATTAGAGGAATGTATTTAGGTGATAGATCCAGAAAAACAACTTTATCAAATTATGGTTTTAGACTTCCCTCTTGTTTAGATAATAGGCCTTTAACTTTTGAAGAATGGAATATGATGCGACCTTCCACTATTTTTTTATCTGCTACACCAGGCCCGTGGGAATTAGAGGAAGTAGATCATAAATATATTGAGCAAATTATAAGACCAACAGGATTAATTGACCCTGAATGCGAAATTAGATCTACAATAAATCAAGTTGAGGATCTAATGGGTGAAATTCAAGAAACTGTATCAAAAAAAAATCGTGTGCTTATAACCACATTGACAAAAAAAAATGCAGAGGATTTAACTAACTATCTTAAAGAGCAGAATTATAAGGCTGAGTATTTGCACTCTGATGTAGATACGATTGATAGAATTAAACTAATTAGGTCTCTGAGATTAGGTGAGATTGATATAATGATCGGTATTAATCTTCTTAGAGAGGGGCTAGACATTCCTGAATGTGGATTGGTAGCAATATTAGATGCTGATAAAGAAGGGTTTCTTCGATCAAAAACTAGTTTAGTTCAAACAATCGGGAGAGCAGCTAGAAATATTGATGGGAAAGTCATCCTATACGCAGATATTAAAACAAAAAGTATTTTAGCTGCCTTGGAAGAAACTGATTATCGAAAAAAGAAACAAATTCATTATAACAAATTAAATAATATAACCCCACAATCTGTCAAAAGAAACATGGGTGAAATTATTGAGAGTATATATGAAAAAGATAGTTATACTGTAAGTCTATCAAATAAAGAGGATTTAAGTCCTAGTAAATTTGAAAAGCATTTACAAAAACTTGAAAAAAAGATGTTAACTGCAGCAGAAAATTTAGACTTTGAAAAAGCTGCAGTTTATCGAGATGAGATTAGAAAAATTAAAAAGGATCAAATGGGTGTAAATTGATATTTCAGAATTTTATAGGTCTCTTAGTTAGCTTAAGTATTTTAATTTGGTCATGTGACTATGCCATTAAAAATTCTATAGCAATTTCTAATGTCTTTAAAATAAGAGAGATATTTGTTGGAATTTTTATAATAGCTATAGGTACCTCTCTTCCTGAATTTGCAGCTACTTTTCAAGCTCTAAAATTAAACTCTGAGGGTATAGTTGCTGGTAATCTAGTAGGTAGTAATATAGCTAATATTTTATTAGTAGGTGGTATTATGGTATTTCCTATTGTGCATTTAAATTTGGGTAAAGAAGATAAAAGTACATTTCGATTTTTTCTAATATTTTCATTTTTATTTTTTCTTTTAATAATTTTTAATCTAAATATAGATTTGAAATTAGGTCTTATTTTAATTTTTTTATTAATTTTATTTTTTTACTTTGAGCTTAAAAAACCTCCTAGCGAAGAGGTATCAGAGAACAATATTAAAGATCAATCAACGTACATACTAGTCTTTAAGATTATATTAGCATTTATAGCTTTATTTTTTAGCTCTCGTTATTTCATTGATTATGCTAAAAATCTTACTGAAGTATTTGGTGTAGCAGAAACAACAATTGGTATCACTGTAGTTGCATTTGGAACGTCTTTACCTGAAGTTGTTGCTACTATCATTTCAATTATAAAAAAACAAAATAATTTGGCTATTGGAAATATTTTAGGGTCAAATATAGCAAATATATTAGGAATAACCTTGATTGCTATTTTTATAAATGGGGAGATAAATTACTATAATTTGCTAACGAATATAGATAAATGGCTATTCTTAATAACTTCCATTATATTTTTTATAATTATTTACTTAAGGTTGGCTGGAAAATTAATATCAATAGGGCTAATATTATCTTACTTGGCTTACTTTACTTATCAATACATATAAGCTCACGATAATATGAAAAAATTTAGAGTTCTTACATATGCTTCCTTAATACTAGTCATAGCTTTGACTATTTTAAGTTTTATTAAATTACCCGTTGAAGCTCTTACCTCAGAAAGAATTGAGGATGAAACAAGTGGTTTGTTCTCTCTAAATTCATCTGAAAGACAGTCACTATTAATTCTACCTTCTCCTAAAATTGAAATGATTAATTCAGTTTTTGCTTTGAAACATAATTCAATTGAAGCTGAAGTTAGTGTGCCCACTATAGAATTATCTAGGTCTTTATTTGATAAAAATAATATCTCAATACAATTAGAAAATGCTAATTTACAAAATATTACTACTAATTTAGTAAATAATTCAGTTTTATTGGAAGACGAAGTAGAAAATTTAAATTTAAAAATTGTAAATACAAATAATCTAACTCGTATAGAATCGAATAAATTTAAATACAAAGGTGCAAGTATTTCATTTGACGCCTATGTCGATGATAGTTCTCTTAAAAAGTTAATCTTTTCAATTGATGGATTAGAAATAGATGAATTAGTATTACTTCTTGATGAGAAATATCAAAAATTCTTAAAGCAAATAAGTTTTTCTACCCTTGATTTAAAAGGTGAGTATTTAGAAGATACTTTAGTATTAGATAAGTTTGAACTTAATCTAAAAGATGACTCTAAAATTAATCTTTTAGGAATTATTGATATACAAAATATTTTAAACTCTGACTTTAAAATAAGTGGATCAAACATTACTTCGAAAAATATTATTAAATTTATTGATAATTTATATTCAGGGCCTGATTTAAAAGCTCTACCAGAGGGTATCTTAAAAAATTTCAATATCGACTATAATGAAGGCATGTTGAAAGAGAGTAGTTTCTCTTATCAATCGAACTTGGGCACTAATATTTCAGTAAAAGGATTAATTAAAAGCGATAATATATTTGATAGTAATTTAAACATAGAATTAACCTCTACTTCATCTGAAGAAATTTTAGAGTTAATTAATAATTTTAATTTTTTAGATAAATTTTCTAAAATTGAATTTGATCAATTAAAAATAAATTCTACTCTAAATAAAGGTCTTTTTAAAATTGATACCTTGAATGTTATTGATGGAGAGTCTAATGCAACAATAAGTGGCGAAATAGATATCTATAATAAAGATAATAGAAATCTTGAAATTAAGTTAACTAAATTTAATCAATTCGATTTATTCCCCTTTCCCCAATTGGAAGAAATTTTAACAAGTCTTGATACAAATTACATTGATTTAGATTGTTTTTTAACAGATACCAATTTAGAAATTGTAAATTTGGAAATTCCAGTTTCAGGAAATTCGAACCTCAATATTACAGGAGATGTAAATTTAAAAAATTTTAAAGAAACTCTCCTAAATATAAAATTTAATGGTATTAGGCCTTTTCATATTAAAACAATTTTAGATCAAACAAATCAACTTAGATATTTGAATTATATTGAATTAATTAATTTTGAAGAAATACAAGGTAGTATTTTTCTTGATCTCAAAGAAAATTCAACTCTTATTAATGGCATAGAGTTTATTCAAGAAGACAATATTATAGGCAATATATCTGGTGAGATTTCTAGTAGTCAATTTAAAGGTTCAGTAAATTTTGAAAAAATTAATATAAATCAACTTGATAAAAAATTCTTTAAAACAAAACGTATCAAAGGATTTATAAATGTCGATTTAGTTTTGCCTAATTTTATTAGCCCTGATAGTTACTTAGATATTGGAGGAACTATAAATGGTGATATCGAAGTTGTTATATCAGATGATGAGTTAGGTTTGCTAATGTTTATGCAATCTCTCTCTCAAGACATAGAAGATTTCAGTCAAGTTAATGTATTACTTGGAAAACTATCTAGATCATTTGTTAATCAATCAGTCACTGTAAATGGAAATATTGATAATAAAATTAAAAATAAATTTATAATCAAAAAATTAACTTTGACCGCCCCTAATGGTGATAATTTATTAGGAGAATTTGATTACAGTAATGGTGATTATAAAATCACAATATTTGATGTCATTGATGAAGAAGACTTAGTCGTAAAATTTAAAAATGGTTCTTACTCATATGAGCGTATTATACCCGATGGCACCATAAAAAAACCTATTGAAGAATTAATCCAAAAAAATATTAATAAACTATTTGAAAACCTTCTTCAGTGATTTCATCACAAAATCAATTATATTTTTTTCTATTTTAACTCCATTTAGACGGTTTATTTCTTGAATTCCAGTAGGTGAGGTTATGTTAATTTCAGTAAGGTATCCATCAATGACATCAATACCAACAAAATATAATTGTTTTAAAATTAAAAATTTTTTTATTTTTTGACATATCATTTTTTCTTTTAAAGATAATGAAGTCTTTAAAGCATTTCCACCAGCATGAAAATTCGCTTTAATGCTATTTTTTTTGGGAACTCTTAAGACAGCACCTTGAACCTTACCATTTAGTATAATAATTCTTTTATCTCCTTTATGATATTTCTTAAGAAATTTTTGAACAATTACAGGGCTATTTGAAAATTTATTAATATATTTTTTTATAAAGGGTCTTAAATTTTTTTTATTTTTATCAATTTTTTCGATACCTAATCCGCCATTACCATAGGCTGGTTTCATAACTACTGACTCTTGTTTATTAATAAAATTAATGATGGAGTCCGGTTCTGAAGAGATTAAAGTAGGAGGAGTTAATTCAGGAAAATTCATCATAATATGTTTTTCAGGATAATTTCTTATTTCTTTAGGGTTGTTAATAATAAGTGGATTTTTTAAATGATCTAGTAAGTAGGTATTTGAAATATACTGCAGATTGAAAGGAGGATCTTGACGAATAAATACTACATCAAATACCTCAAGATCCATCACTTTTGATTTGTTGCTAGCATAAGAAATTTGATTATTTTTTTTAACAAAAATTTCAAAAACTTTAGATTTTATTTTTTTTTTATTATTTAAATCTACATATATCCATTTAGGATCGTTATAAAAGCATTTGACACCTCTGGATACTGCCTCTTTGATCATTAGGTAAGTGGAGTCCTCTTCAATATTAAAATCTTTTGGGTCATCCATTTGAAATAAAAATTTAGTCATATTAATAATATCTTTGATTAACTATAGTGTTGATATCTTGTGTTTGATTAAACTCTTCTATTAGGACATCAGCTGGAGTCTTTTGTTCTTTAATAATCTTTTTTAATTTTTCTAAATGAATACTTTCGTCCTGACCAAAAGAATTTAAATAGCCTCTTTTATTTAGTCCTTTAGTTGAAATATCTAACAATTCACTTCCCTTTTTATAAATATTTTCTCCCATGAGAGTAGCATTCAAACCTTCATGAGGAATATTTTTATATAACTCTAAAATACTTTCTTGAGGCCAATTTTCCGTCTCTTTCCATAAATAATTTAAATTATCTTCATCATAAAGAATACCAGTCCAAAAAGCAGGAAGAGCACATATCATTTCCCATTTCCCAGCATCTGCCCCTCTAACTTCCATATAAGATTTTAAACGAACTTCTGTAAATATTGTTGAAAGATGGTTAATCCAGTCTGTAATTGTTAAATTATATTCATTTACTTTTTCGTCATTTGATAATTTTTGTAATAATTGAAGGAATGAATATTGAGTTGTATCAATATGCTTTCCATTTATTTTTAAAAAATAATTTTTAATACTTAAGACGTAATCTACATATTCTTCTATTGTAAAATTCTTACTTAAGAAATTTTTCTTAATTCCACATCTTTCTTCGTCAGTATCTTGCCAAGTTAATATCCTATTACTTTTATAGTTATTATATTTAGACTCTCGAAAAGGAGAGTTGCAAAATATTGCCATGACTATGGGTTGAATTCTATTAGCTACAACGAATTTTTTAATCAAGTCTTCTTCGCTAAAATAATCAAAGTTTGCTTGTACAGTGCAAGTCCTAGCCATCATATCTAACCCACGACTACCTACTTGTGGCATATAATTTTTCATAATTTTATATCTATCTTTAGGTATAAAATTGATATCCTCAAGTTTTGTAACAGGATCAAAGCCAAGGCCTATGATGCATAGATTTTTTAACTCAGCGTATTCTTGCAATTCATTTAAATGTTCGTAAGTTTCCGTACAAGTTTGATGAACATTTTTGAGTATTTTTCCAGATAACTCTAATTGGCATCCTGGTTCTAAAGTTATATTTGCTCCATTTTTAGTGAGTGAAATTAATTGGTTTGAAGAGTTATATTCGTTATTTTGCCAACCTTTATTGACTAGAAATTGGAATAAATCTTGAATGCTTATCTCACCGTCAAATTCTATTCTTTTTTTATTTTCACAATGAAAGATAAATTTTTCATGCTCTGTGCCTATTCCCTTATATTCAGGCTTAGTAATACTCGATTGAAAATATTTTATAAAATCTGATTTTTGTAACAATTAAAACACACTTTTTTTATGAAACTTACATTTTTTAATTTGATTAGAATAATCTTTAGCTTGGCGTTCTACTTTTTGGGCTACATCTAAGAGCCACTTTTTTTTATTAAAGGACTTTTTTTGAAATCCACCTCTTCCCTCATGATATGCTAGATAATGATTGTAGACATCATTTTTACTTAATTTAAGTAGTCTATAAGAACCGTCTACATACCACCCAATAAAATCACTAGCATCTCTAAAATTTTTCCTATCAGCATTAGAATTTCCAGTAGCTTGAATGTACTCTTCCCAAGTACCGTCGAGAGCTTGACTATATCCATAAGCGCTTGAAGCTCTTAATCCAGGGATAAGTCCTAAAAATTTTTTTCTAGGAGGTCTTGCTGTACGTTGGAAAGAAGACTCATGTTTTATAAAGCTTAGTTGCAAGCTAACTGGGACACCCCATTTATTTTTTGTATCTTCGGTATAAGATTTCCATTTAGGGTTTGTTTTAAAAATATCGCAAATATCAGCAGTATTAAAAGAGCGATCTGTTACGCAACCCATTAAAAAAAGACAAATAACTAAAATAAATTTAATCAATGATAATTATTTTCTAGAAAATCTATCATTATATCTAAACCTTGAAGAGCAGCTCCTTTAGTTGAAAGGATAGATCCCGATGACCAAGCGAATGTATCAAAATGAACCCAAGGTAAAACTGGGGATTTTAAAAATTCTTTTAAAAAAAGGGCAGCAGTAATAGCACCAGCCATTCCATCTAAAGATGCATTACAAAGATGGGCTACATCAGAATGAAGTTTAACCTTATATGGTTCAAACAGAGGTAATCTCCAACAACGGAGTTTTTTTTGATTTAGTTTTTCTATTTTTTTTGCAATATTTTCATCGTTACTAAAATAGGCTGGTAAATCCTCTCCTAATGCTACTCGTGCAGCACCAGTTAATGTTGCAAAATCTAAAATTAGGTTGGGATTATATTTGCTAGCTAGTTCAATGGCATCAGCCAGAAGCAATCTACCTTCTGCATCAGTATGAGATATCTCAACTTTTTTTCCTGAATGAGAAGAATAAATATCTCCAGGTCGCATTGAATTTGATGATATTGAGTTTTCAGCTAACGGTATTATTAAAACTATTTTTGTTTTTTTTAATAAATAATTTGCTAATAAAAATAAAGATATTGCAATTGCAGATCCTCCCATATCCTTTTTCATATTCCTCATAGAGTTACCTGGCTTGATATTTACTCCACCTGTATCAAATGTAACTCCTTTACCAATAATTACTAAAGGTTTGTCTTTTTTTAAAATTTTCTTATTAGAAATGTGAATTACTTGAGGTTGGGAATTTGAGGATTTTCCAACAGCATAAGTTAAAGGAAAATTAGATTTAATTTCTGAGAGAGAATAATCATGGAAATGAAAATTTGAAAATAGATGACTCTTTTTTACTTTATTAAAAAAAGAAACTGGGTTGATTTCATTGGCAGGCAAATTAATAAGATCTCGTGAAAAATTAAGCGAATTTGTATATAAATTAAGAAAATTTAGACTTTTTTTATTTTCAACATAAAGTAAATTTTTTTGAGATTTTGATCGGAGATTATAGTTACCCCAAGACCAAGCTTTTTGAGCTTCTAAATCATCACAGAGGGCAAATTTAGTGGAAATATAATAATTGCCCTTATTTGATGAGGCAAATTTACTGACACCTGATAAATCTTTATTTTGCCCCTCCCCAATAATCACCTCATTTAAGCGGCCATCGGGATATGGTATTTTTAAAATTTTTAACTTTTCTCCCTTGAAATTATTAGATAAACACCAATTTTTAGTGAATAGTTGCTGTTTAGCTAACCAACTATCGAATTTATTTTGAGAAATGATAGAAATTTTTGTAGAACACTCGGTATTATCATTTGTAAACATAGCTTATAATAAGGATATTAGAAAAAAATGACTAAACAACAAGCGGAAAAGAAAACAGTAAAATTTGAGACTGAGGTATCTAAATTACTAGATATTGTAGCTAACTCTCTTTACACAGAAAAGGAGATATTCTTAAGAGAGCTCATATCTAACTCCTCAGATGCCTGTGAAAAACTACGCTATGTAAGTCAGACCAATTCAAGTTTAAACGAGACATCTCAATTTGAGATACGCATACATTTAAACGAAAAGAATAAAACGATTACAATCAAAGATAATGGTATTGGAATGAACGAAGAGGATATGAAATCAAACCTCGGAACCATTGCGAAGTCAGGTACTGAAGAATTTATTAAAAAAATGGGCGATAAAAAAGGAGACATAACTCAGATTGGAAAATTTGGAGTTGGTTTTTATTCATCTTTCATGGTTTCAGATCAAGTTGTAGTTAGATCAAAAAAATATGACTCTAAAGAGTCTTTTTTGTGGACATCTGATGGTAAGGGAACATTTTCAATAGAGAGTACTGAATATAATAGTCAAGGAACTGAGATAACACTTTCTATAAAAAAAGATGAAAGTGAGTTTCTTAGTAAATATAAAATAGAAGAGATAGTTAAAAAATATTCTGACTTTGTGCCATTCCCAATTTTTGTTAGTTCCGAAGATGATAAAAAAGAAAAAAAAGATAAGGAAAATAAAGAGGATAAAGAAACACAAGTTAATTCTGCAGAAGCAATATGGCTAAAAGAAAAATCAAAAATTAAGGAAGAGGATTATAAAAACTTTTATAACCAAACCTCATCATTTTATGATGAACCACTTAAAACAATTCATTTTAAAGCTGAGGGTGTTGTAAATTATACATCCCTACTTTTCCTGCCTAAATCTCAACCTCAAGACCTTTATCATCCTGATAGAAAAAATAACCTAAAACTTTATGTTAATAAGATATTTATCTCTGACAAATTAGATGCTTTGATTCCTGCTTGGCTAAGGTTTATACCTGGGGTAGTAGATACTGAAGATTTAAGTTTAAATATATCGAGAGAAATTCTTCAAAATAATGCAGTAATTAATAAAATAGCAACCGCTTTAACAAAAAGAGTTCTAAAAGAAATTTCAGAATTAAAGAAAAAAAAACCAGATGAGTTTATATCTTTTTGGAAGAATTTTGGACCCGTTGTAAAAGAAGGTCTTTATGAATTTAATGATTTTCATGACCAAATCTTTGATTTCACTATGTTTAACTGCTCAGAAAAAGAAGAAATGATTACTCTTGATGAATACATATCCGACTACCCAAATGACAAGAAGAAAATTTATTATATTTCAGGAGAGAATAAAGAAAACCTTATGAATAGCCCTCAAATGGAATTATTCAAAAATAAAAAAATAAACGTCTTACTTGTAACTGATCCTGTCGATGAGTTTTGGATGCCAATGAAAATGAAGTTTAAGGATTTCGAATTTACATCAATTACTAAAGGTGAAGTTGATATTGGAGACTCATCCAAAAAAGATAAGAAAACTAAAGAAACAAAAGAAGTATCAGATTTTATTGTTTATCTCAAAGAACACCTTAAAGAAAAAGTAAAAGATGTAAAAGTTTCTAAAAGACTTACTACTAGTGCATCTTGTTTAGTAGCGGATGAGAATGATATGGATATGCATTTAAAAAAATTGATGGCCGCAAATAATCAAAATATTAGTGATGAGAAGAGGATTCTAGAGATAAATATAGACCATAGCCTAGTTTCAAAAGTTCAAATGCTTGAAAAGGATCAAAAAGATAAGTTTAGCGAAATTTTATATGATCATGCAAAGTTAATGGAAGGGGAAAATTTAGATGACCCCAAGAAGTATACTAACCTAATAGCTGAGTTAGTATCTTTATGAGCCAAGAAAAAGAAAATCAATTTCAAATAGAATTTGTAGGTGCATCTACAGATAAAGTAATGTGTGATGGTGGAGACGGTGACTTAGGGCATCCTGCGGTTTATTTTAAAATTAAAAAAGAACAAGAAGTAGTTTGTAATTACTGTAATAAGAAATTTATAAAAAAAAATTAACGTTGTTTCTCTTTATTTGTTTCCCTAACTAGAAAGTCTCTTAATGCAGCAATTTTTTTTGATCCTTTTAATTCGGATGGATATGTAAAGTATATTACTGCTTTTGGTGTTTTGGCATCGGGTAGGATTGGCACTAAATTATTTGAAGATATTTTCATATATTCAGGTAAAGCTCCTATTCCAGCCCCTCCTCCAATTGCTCTCATAACCCCATACATATTAGAAATGTATAAAATTTTAACTTTCTTTTTTTTAGGAAGTAAATCAATAATACAATTTACATCAGGTATAGAGGGTTCAACATCATGCCCAAATGCCACTATCTTATGTTTAGAAAGTTCAGATACATCCTTGGGAATACCATATTTTTCAATATATTCTGGTGA
>OCZA010000229.1_pt1 | contig 20275 bp, 16 predicted proteins | sample 1539021 | NCBI WGS metagenome assembly OCZA01 (sample SAMEA2619376, study PRJEB22493) | marine metagenome | biome: marine biome (ENVO:00000447); feature: surface water layer (ENVO:00002042); material: "saline water (ENVO:00002010), including plankton (ENVO:xxxxxxxx)" | depth 5 m | reverse complement strand
TATTAGATGAAGCAATTAATGAGTTAAGAGATACTGAATTTAATGATATTGAATTTAATATTGATAATATAAAAAGTGTGGCAAAAGTTATTTTTGAAACCGACTTAAATTTAATGTTTCCAAATTATTATATAAATAGTAATTCGGAAAGACTAGATTTATATACAAGACTGAGTAAGATTTCAAATCAATTAGATTTGACCAATTTTGAAAATGAGTTAATTGATCGTTTTGGGAAAATACCAATTGAATCAATTAATCTATTGAAGAGTATTAAGTTGCGTTGGTTTGCTGATAATTTGAGTATCGATAAGATTATTATGAAAAAAGGGTATATGATATGCCATATAAAAAATATCATGTCGTCTAAAGCAAGTATTAATGTTCAAATGTTTTTAGCATACTCTACAATTAATAAAAATATATCTTTTCGAGAGAAAAAAGTAGAGAATGTAAGCAAGCTAATTTTGAGAATTCCAAATATCAAAAATGTAGAAAGTGCATTGGAAGTTTTAAAAAGCATTAGATCTAATTAGAGAATCTAATTTCACTTTTATTTTTACTTACATTAATTTCAATATTTCTTCCAAAAATCAACGGAAAATTTTTCTGACCGTGTCCAGCTGGAAATCCATAAATAACTGGGAAATTATACTCTTTTACAATTTCATTAATAATTTCATATAAATTTTTTCCAAATTTTGTTTCATTTTTTCTTACGTCAGTGAAATCTCCAACAATCAAGCCACTACATTTACTAAAATAGTCAGCACGCTTGAGTGAATGGAGCATTCTATCTATGTGATAAAGATATTCACCAACCTCTTCAATAAAAATAATCTTGTTAGTTGTATCAATAGAAGATTTAGATTGTAGTAAACTTTGCAATAAGGTAAGGTTTCCTCCAACCAACTTGCCACTAGCCTCGCCAGTAATATTGTATTTATTACTTTCAATCACATAATGTAGTTCTCCTATTCCAAAAACAATATCTTTCAATTTTTTAATTGATTCATCATCTACAGAAATATCTTCTAAACTTTTACTCATGACCCCGTGTAAGGATTCAACTCCTAAGTTGTGAATATCATTATGGATGGCTGTGATGTCAGAGTATCCTATGACCCATTTGGGATGTTTTAATAAATTATCATAATTAATTTTATCTATAATTCTCATAGCTCCATATCCACCCCTAGCACACCAAATTGCTTTTATTTTATTGTCATCAATTGCATTTTGAAAATCCTTTTGCCTATTAGCATCTGATGATGAAAAATGTCCGTAACTATCATAAATATTTGATCCAAGTACTACATTAAGACCCCAGCTTTCCATGAGACTAATAGATTTGTACATATACTCATCATAATCTTTTAAAACACCGGATGGAGCAATAATTGAAATTGTATCGCCAATTTTTAAATTTTTTGGTTTAATAAGTTTGTCCATTTTGTGAGATATTTGTGAGAAGCCCAAAGAAAGGATGAAAAATGTTACTACAAAAAAAAAATTTACTTTCATTAACCAAACTTTAAATAACTACATCTAATTATCCTTATTAGTAAAATTGTTACTTTTACTAATATAAAAATTATTCTTGAGTAAAACCTTTACAATAACCGCAGCCCTTCCTTACACAAACGGACCTATTCATATTGGACACCTAGCAGGTGTTTATGTTCCAGCTGATATTTATGCTAGGTTTCTCAGAATCAAGGGTCATGATGTTGCGTTTATTTGTGGAAGTGATGAGCATGGAGTTCCAATTACATTGAAAGCAAAAAAAGAAAATTCTACTCCTCAAAAAATTGTTGATAGATATCACAAAATCATTAAGGATAGCTTTGATGAATTTGGAATTTCATTTGATAATTATTCAAGAACTTCAAATAAGATTCATCATAAAGTTGCATCAGACTTTTTTATCAAGCTTAATGATAAAAATTGTTTTGAGGAAAAAGAAACTGATCAATATTATGACTCCAAAGAGAATCAATTTTTAGCAGACAGATTTATTATTGGCACATGTCCTAAGTGTGGTCATTCAGAAGCCTATGGAGATCAGTGTGAAAAATGTGGAGCAAGCTTAAATTCCGCTGATCTTATTAATCCCAGGTCAGCTATTTCGGGTAATAAGCCAGACTTGAAAAAAACTAAACATTGGTATCTAAAATTAGATAAATTTCAAGATTTTTTAAAAGATTGGATTCTCAGTCAAAATAAAGATTCTTGGAAATCAAATGTTATTGGACAGTGTAAGTCATGGCTTGATGAAGGTCTTAAACCAAGGGCTGTAACTAGAGATTTAGATTGGGGTGTTCCTGTGCCAATTTCGAATGCTAAAGGTAAAGTTTTATATGTTTGGTTTGATGCCCCTATTGGTTACATATCATCTACAATTGAATGGGCAGAAAAAAATAAAATAAATTGGGAAAAATTTTGGAAAGATCCCAAAACTGAGTTGGTTCATTTCATTGGAAAAGATAATATAGTTTTTCACTGTATTATTTTTCCATCTATGTTAAAAGCACATGGAGAATTTATTCTGCCAAAAAATGTGCCTGCAAATGAATTTTTAAATTTAGAGGGTTCAAAAATATCAACCTCAAAAAATTGGGCAGTATGGCTGCCAGATTTCTTAAAAGATTTTCCCAATCAGCAAGATGTTTTGAGATATGTTTTAACCATTAATGCTCCAGAAAATAAGGATAATGATTTTACATGGAATGACTTTCAGTTAAGAAATAATAGTGAATTAGTTGCTATATTGGGGAATTTTATAAATCGTGTAACTGTTCTTACTAAGAAATATTATGATTACAATATTCCTGCAGCAGAAAATATTCAAGATTCTGATTATGAAATATTGAATGAAATAAAGCTAAATATTAATCAGATTGAAAATCTAATTATGAACTTTAAATTTAGAGAGGCATGTTTTGAATTTATGAAAATAGCTCGTTCAGGAAATAAATACCTTGCGGATCAAGAACCATGGAAATTAATCAAATCAGACCCACCTAGAGTAAAGACTATTATGTTCGTTGCATTACAAATTAGCGCAATAATTTCAATTGTTTCAGAGCCGTTTATGCCAAATACATCCAAAAAAATTAAAAGAATTCTTAACCACGAAAGTCATGATATTTTATGGGATTGGGATCAGTTGATCGAGCTAAAATTTTTAATCAAATCGGGGATTAAGATTAATGAGCCTGAACTATTATTTTCAAGAATTGAAGATGAACAAATTGAAAATCAGTTAGCAAAACTAAAATCTTAAAACTAAATTTTACTCCCAAATAATTTTACTATCACTATTGTGCCAATTGCTATAGTCTGATTTGTATTTCTTGTCCACATTTCCTCTTTTAATTTTCATGGTTGGGGTAAGGATAGTATTTTCTGGAGTCCAATCATCTTTACAAATAATTATTGTTGAAACTCGTTTATGACTTACAGAATTTGAATTTATTTTTTCTAATTCAGATTCAAGAATTTTGGTCAATTCACTTTTATCTTCATTTTTTCCATTTTCAGAAAGATTAGTAAGTAAAATTGGCTGAGGAATATCTAGACCAACGATACACATTTGTCCAAGTTGTGATATTTCGCTGAATAAAACTTCAATCTTTGCGGGATCAATAAACTCACCTTTACTAGTTTTAAAAGTGTCTTTTACTCTACCAGTAATAAATAAATGGCCATTTTTATCAATATATCCTTTATCACCTGTGTGTAACCATCCATTTTTAATAGTATTGTTAGTTGTTTCTTTATCATTATAATAGCCTATCATAACATAGGGTCCTCTCATTAAAATTTCTTCCGAGTGTTCATCAATCTTAATTTCAACATTTGGTTGTACTTTTCCTACGGATCCAGGCTTATTGAAATTATTTCCAGGTATTTGTGTTGTGATTGCACAATTCTCTGTCATTCCATATCCAACTGTAATATTGACACCAATTTTTCTAAACCAATTTCTTTGAGAGACTTGCATGGCTGCAGCACCAGAAACTACAACTTTAGCCTTACTTAATCCCAACTTCTTTTTTAAAATATTTTTGATTAGAAGAGAAACTATAGGTATAGATAGCAGCAAATCAAGTTTTTTCTGATCAAATTTTGAAAGAATTGCGCCCTGAAATTTCGTGTAAATTCTTGGAACTCCAAAAAATACACTTGGTTGGATTTCTTGCAGATTTTTGACAAAAGTTTCAATCGACTCAGTAAATGAAATAGTGCCACCATTTTTAAATGCAGTGAATTCAATAGCTATTCTTTCTGCAATGTGGTTCATTGGTAGATATGAAAAAAATCTATTATTTCCGTTAAAGTCAACACCAAGTGGATTATATTCCTTGGAATACATTATATCAGTATTTTGATTAATATCAAAAGTTAAAACTACTCCTTTTGGGTTTCCTGTTGTTCCAGAAGTAAAAATTATTGTCCATATATCATTTAGTTTTGGGTGATAATCTTCTTCTTGTGGGCTAAATTTATTGATAAACTCATGCCATTGAAATCCTTCATCGACCTTGGAGTTTTTTTCATAATGAGGAAATGCTATTATTGGCATTTCTTTTTTAACCCCTTTTTTTATTTCATCCCAATTCTCAAGTTTCCCAACGAATAGTGCTTTGACATCTCCAAATTCAAGAAGATTTTCAATTTCATTTGATTTTAGGTTTGGAAAAAAAGGAACCGAAATATAGCCAGCCATAATTATTGCCAGATCCGCAATTATCCATTCTCTGCAATTCTTGGAAATCAAGCCAATATGACTGCCTTTTTTTAAATTTAAAGTCTTTAAGCCATTGGCAAGTTTTCTAGCCATAATTCCTGTTTCTCCCCATGTATATTCTTCCCAATTATCACCAAATGGTTGTCTTAAAAAAGGTTTGTTTTTTAATTTTTTTTCCCAATCGTAAAATCTAAAATGGTATTTATCAGTAGACATAGTTTAGTTTGTTTGTTGCAATCAAATTACAAAAAATTGAATTTATATTATTAAAAAAATTAAATAGATTATAGTAGTGGTACCAAGTCTTTGCTAAGATCAAATACATATGGTAAAATGTAGTACACAATAAGTGAAATAACAATTACAGAAAATAAATTCATCCAAATACCCTTTTTAAACATATCTTCAATCTTTAGTAGACCTGATCCAAAAACAATAGCATTTGGAGGAGTCGCAATTGGAAGCATAAATGCACAAGAAGCTGCTAATGTTGCGCTAACCAGTAAAAAGTATGGATGAACATTAATTGCCAAAGCCATTGTTACCAAAACTGGAAGTAACATAGCTGTAGTGGCCATATTTGATGTCAGCTCTGTTAGTAGGTTAATTGATACTACAATTATTAATATTAATAAAAACAGAGAAACTCCATTCATAGTAGATAATAGATTAGCTATCCAAAGAGCTAATCCACTTTTCCCAAAGGCAGATGCAATAGCCATTCCACCACCAAATAATAATAATATTCCCCATGGTAATTTAATTGTGTCTTCCCAATTTAGTAAGGGTTTATTTTTTTTATCTGGAATTATAAAAAGTACAATTGCAAAAGAGATTGCAATTATTGTATCGTCTAGAAATGGAATTATTTTTACAAGTTGTTTTCTAAATATCCAACCGAATGCAGTTAAACCAAAAATGACAGAAACTTTTAATTCTTCATTAGAAAATTTACCTAATTTTTTAAGTTGATTATTTATTTCTTGTTTTCCTGAAGCTTGATTTTTATCTTCAAATGAAAAAGCAACTTTGGTAAGATATATCCAGCAAATTATAAGAAGAAATAATGAAACTGGTAAACCAAATTTTGACCACTCAAGCATTCCAATTTCAATTCCATAGCTTTCTTTTACAACTCCTGCAAAAATCATATTTGGAGGAGTTCCAATCAATGTAGCCATTCCACCAATTGAAGCACTGTACGCTATTGCAATCATCAATGATTTTCCAAAGTTGATATTTTCATATGAATTATTACTTTCAGAAACTTTTGAAATAATTGCCATACCAACAGGCAGTATCATAATTGTTGTTGCAGTGTTAGAAATAAACATTGATAATACTGCTGTTGCTATCATAAACCCTAAAATTATTCTAGATTTTTTAGTTCCTGTAAATTTTATAATGCTTAGAGCTACTCTTTTGTGTAAATTCCATTTTTCAATCGCTAATGCAATAATAAAACCACCAACAAAAAGAAAAACCAAATTGTGTCCATAGGATGCTGTAGTTGATTTGATATCAAGGCCACCAGTTAGAGGAAATAATACAATTGGAAGAAGAGCAGTAACCGAAATTGGAACACACTCTGTTATCCACCAAATTGCAATCCAAATAGTAGAGGCTAAAATGCTTTTAGCATCAGGGTTAAGGTTTTCAGGATTAAAAAATAACATTACTAAAGCAAATAGAACTGGCCCAAGAACTAACCCGATTTTTTTCTTTGAAATTTTCATTTAATTATTAATTAAATTTAAAGCGAATTGTAAGCTTGGTTGCCATGAATGATTTGTATTGGGTATAATATCTAAATTCCAATTAAATTCATAGTTATTTTCTGATGCGATATTATTTGAAACATTGTAAAAGTGTAACGCTCTATCCAATCTGTTGATTCCTTGAGCATCAGCATAATCGTTTCTTCTTAGTCCGTATGCATTGGGATTATTATCTAGTTCACCTACAATATAGTATACTTCTTTTGAGAATAAATTTTCAATATTGTTAAAATCAAGTATAGAATTTGCATAACCATATGGGAAGTCAATATTAGTATCTATAACTGTGTACCAACCTGGTGCTGCAACAATTGCTTTTGAAAATCTAGCCAGTGGTTTAAATAATATAAACCTTTGAACAAATTGAGCGCCAGCTGAATATCCTATAATGTTATATTCTTCATTCGTAAGGTTCAAGCTAGTGTTTACAGAATCAAATAGTGGTTCAATTAATGAAAATGTCCAATTATCCTCATCATTTAATGTCTCTTCACTTGGGTTGTCTCCATCCTCATACACATTACCTAATATATATTGATCTCCTAATGAAAAATTTACAGCATCAATTTTAGGTGCGATTATTATTTGGTTATATTGATTTGCGCTGGAGATCATGCTATTTCTCATTTCCTCAGCATCTCGTCCTCCTCCATGCATGGCAAAAAAGATTTTAGATTCATTATTGTAGTTGTTTGGAACATAATAATAAATTTCAACTTCAACATCTCTAATTGGATATAAAAAAACACCACTTCCGCTTTGTATTTCAGAAATCTCAAATGAGGTTTGGTTAGAGGTAAAGGTAATCTCAGATTTTTTACAAGAAATAAAAAAAATAAAAAAACATACTGTAAAGAAAATTTTAAAAAATGTTTTTAGCATTATTTTTTTTTATATGTTAGTGTAAACATAAATAAAAATACACATTAAAAATGAGGTTTCAACTATTTTATATTCTGGCAATTTTTTTTATATTATTCTCGTGTGATACTGAGGATATTTTACCTGCGATTACTCTAGATGTTAGTGATTTGCAATTTGATGAAAGTTATGCAGATCCAATTCAAATTACAGCGAGTATAAATGTTCCTGCAGATGAAGATATTAATTTAACCGTTCTGACTAGTGGTTTAGCTACTAAAGATGAAGATTATAGTATTAGCTCTTCTTCTATCATTATTTCTGAAGGATCTTCTTCCGGCACAATTTCCATTACACTTCTGGATGATCTTGATAGTGAAGGTAATGAAAATATTGAAATTGATATTTCATCATCTGGAAACTTTCTTTTTTTAAATCCTCAATTGTTCATAACAATTATTGATGATGATTTTGATACAGACGGAGATGGAATAGTAGATGTAAATGATAGTTGCCCAGAAACTGCAGGCCCAATTGAGGGGTCTGGATGCCCTGATTCTGATGGTGATGGTATTTATGATAATGAAGACCAGTGTCCTGACGAGCCTGGAGATGCTGAAAATAATGGATGCCCTGTAGTTGATGCTGACGGAGATGGGGTGCTAGACGGTTTTGATGATTGCCCAAATGAGCCAGGACCTGCTCAGTATAATGGATGTCCATCCCCACAAATATTAATTAATGAAGTATTGTATGATCCACCTAATGATTTACCAGGAGATGCTAACGGAGACGGTACACGTGAAGCTCAAGAAGATGAGTTTATTGAATTTTATAATTATGGGGGTGATTTAGATATATCTGGATGGTCTGTTCATGACAATGCTGAGGAAAGACATATTTTTCCTGACGGAACAGTAATACCAGCTGGTGGAGTGTTGGTTTTGTTTGGTGGTGGAACTCCAACTGGAACTTTTGGCGGATCCATTGTACAGGTTGCTTCTGAGGGTATTTTAAATATGAACAATAGTGGTGATTTTGTTACCGTTTATGATATCAATAATATTTCTGTTTTAACATTTGATGTTGAGCCCTTATCCAATAATCCAAACGAATCCTACACTAGAAATCCTGACATTACTGGAGAGTTTGAACAACATGCTGGAATTCCTGAAGCAAATGGGGCATTATTTTCACCCGGAACGAGAGTTGATGGCTCTAATTTTAATTAATATGAAATATTTTAAAGTATTACCATTTTTATTTTTTCTTATCAATCTTAGTGCGCAAGACGTAGAAATGCAATCTTACTCGTTTGGGGAGGGATTAAAATTTGTTGGAGAATCCGGATATAATTTAAAACTGACAGGTTATGCTCAACCAATGTCAGAATTGAAAAGAATTAATTCTGTAGAGTCTAACTTGTCTAGGTACAGAATGAGGAGAGTTCGTTTAAGAATGGATGGCCAGTCAAGTAATGAAAGATTTAAGTATCGATTCCAAGTAGATCTTAGTGGAGTTTCAGAAATTGGTGAATCAGATGAGGATCCTTTACTTGATGCGTATGTTGATTATGCCTTGACTAATAGGATTTCTGTAAAATTCGGTCAAAGATCTACCTACACAGATAATAGAGAACTTTTTATGAATTCCAATTCCTTACAACTCGTAGAGAGAAGTAGATTAACTTCAGCATTTTCCTCTATAAGAGAATTTGGATTATTTATTTCGGGTAGATTTAGAGCGGGTAGAGGTTCTTATTTAAGACCTCACTTTGTATTAACAAATGGTGATGGAAAAAATGTTTATTCTCGTGACAGAGGAGGTTTAAAAATTGGTGGTAGAGTTGATTACTTACCCTTTGGTCTTTTTACAAATATGGGTCAGTTTAGGCAAATTGATGTGATGCGTGAACAAGTCCCTAAACTTGTTGTTGGTGTCCATTATAGTTTAAATCAAGGAATGAGTAGTAGAAGAGGAAGATATAGTGGTAGAATTATTTATTTAAATGCTAATGATGAGGAGTCTTTACCAGATTACACAAAATATGGAGTTGATTTTTTATTTAAGTATAAAGGATTTTCAGCACTTGGAGAGTATATAAAATCTAGTGCAAATGTGCCAACAGATATTACCCAAAGAGTTAGAACAAATGGAACTGAAAGTCCAGATTTTAATGGAACTGATGTTGATGGTAATGGTGATTTGAATGATATGATTAATTACGTCAAAGGAAGAATGATGTTGGGAAGTGCTTACAATATTCAAATGGGATACCTATTCAAAAATGGCTTTTCTGTAGACTCAAGATACACACATTTGATTGCTGATGAGAATTCTTTTTTAAATAATGAGACATTTTACAATAGACCAAACTATTACACATTAGGTGTGAGTAAGCTTCTTGGAAGAAACTATGGTTTTAAAGTGCAAGCTTCTGTCACACACGTAGATGGAAGTATGGGTATTAATCATGATCTAGATACAGATACACCTGCAATTTTTGAAGATGAAATTATTTTTAGACTTATAACAACAATTTCCTTTTAAAAATGTTTCGATTTATTTTTTTGGTAATTTTTATTTTTTTTGGATATGATAAAGTATATCCACAATTAAATCAGCAGTCCAAAAAAATAACAAAAACATTTTTTGAAGATTTTTCAGACTTAGAAAATACTACCCCAGCATTAAAAAAGAAAAAAGGTTTTACAAATCAAAAAGAATTAAATCTATTTATTGAAGAACTCAAAAAGAATTTTCCAAGTTTAGTTGGACTTGACTATATAGGACAAACCCAAAAAGGGAAAAAAATACCCATTGTTTATATAAGTGACAAAAACTTTAAGGATTCAAAAAAAATAAGAATTTGGATGCAGGGAGGTTCTCATGGAAATGAACCAGCAAGTACAGAAACATTATTATTTTTAATTCACGAGCTTCTTCATAATCCTGAAAATAGATATTTATTAGAAAAGGTTCATTTTGCTTTTGTTCCAATGCTAAATATCGATGGGTATCTAAAAAATGATAGATACTCCAATAATGGACTAGATTTAAATAGAGATCATACCAAGTTGATGTCACCTGAAATTATTGCATCTGTTAAGGCATTTTCTACATATGATCCTCATATTGCTCTTGATTTTCATGAATATAGACCGTTTAGAAAAGATTTTGCTCAACTTAGTACCTTTGGAATTTCATCCATCTATGATTTTATGTTTTTACACTCAGGAAATTTAAATGTTTCGGAAAATATTAGATTGATTAATGATACTCTTTTTGTTTCAAATGCAAAGAAATCATTGGATGAATTTGGTTTTAGACATAGACATTACATAAAGTCTGAAAAATACAAGGGGGAAATCAATTTTTCAACTGGATCAAATACAGCAAGATCCAGTTCCAATTACTATGCTTTGAATAATGCATTTGCAACTCTTTTTGAAATTAGGGGAGTGGGAATTGGAAAAACATCTTTTAAAAGAAGAATTAAATCTGGATTAACGGTTGCATTTTCATACATTAAAACAGCGCATAAAAATTATGATTTTATTTTAGATCAGATAGAACTAGCAAATGATTTTTCATCTGAAATTGTTGTTGAACATGTAAGAACTACCTCTAAAGAATTTATTCATGCAATTGATATTGAAACGAATAGCAAAATAGGTATGGAGGTCGTTATGCATAGTTCTAAAAAGTCAAAGTCCTTAAAAAAAATTGATAGACCGAAGGCTTATATTATTAAAAAAAATCAAAGCGAAATCATTGAAAAGTTAGATATTAATGGGATCAAAACAATCATAATTGAAAATGATACTACATTATCTGCAGGGAGCTACACAGTAACAGCATATAAAGATGATTTTAAGATATATGAAAAAATGAAAATGCAAGATGTTGACGTTAGAATTGATTATTCAGATATCCAATTTTCAAAAGGTGACTTAATTTTGCCTATGAAACAAAAAAAATCAAATCTGATTGCTGAGCTGATGGAGCCCGAAGCCCCTAATAGTTATGTTAGTTTTGGTTTGATTAAAACAGGAATTAATAAAATATTACCAATCTATAGAATAAGAGAACTTTAAAATATAAATATGAAAAAATTAACAACAATTTTAATAATAACCCTTACAGTTTTTGTAGGTTTTTCTCAAGAGCTTACCAAAACAAATGATGCTGACTTTAATCTTGGAAATGGAATTTCATTTTCTTTCAATGATGGGGACTACAAGTTTAATATTCATGGTTTTATTCGGCCATCATATATGTCTTCAGAAGGTGAATATTTCTTGGAAAATGGAGTTTTGAATGAAGTTTCTAAGCAATTTAGTGCAAAAAGCGCTAATTTATTTTTTGAAGGTTTTGCTGTAAAAGAAAAAGTAAGTTTTGTTATCCAAATGGATTATACTTCCTCTCAACCACTTGTAGAATCATATATTGGATATCATCCATTACAAAATATGTCCTTTTATTTTGGTCAAAAGCAAGTAAATCATAACAACCTTGAAATGACACAAAATGAAAACCATTTAAGATTCACTGAAAGAAGCTTGCTTTCAAGAACCCACACAAATTTTGGTGAAGAATTTGGATTGTTCCTCAATTATAAATTTGGAAATGAGGTTGTTTATGCACCTTCTTTAGCTATTACATCTGGAGATGGTAAAAACTCCTTTGGAAATGACTCTAGAGATACTGATCTCGGTGGAGTTAAAATAGGAGCCAGGCTCAATGTACATCCAATGGGTTCTTTCAGCGAGGGAAATAATGAATCCTCTGTTGATTTAGTTGGTGAGGAGGAATTAAAAATGCAAGTTGGATTTGCATTCAGTAAAAATGTTGGAGTTAGTAATTCGGTAGGAGATGGACATTATTATGATTCAGATGATGACGGTGTTGCTGATTTTGATGGCGATTTTCTACTGTATGATGCAGATGGAGAAATAGATTTACCTGATTATTCACAAGTATTTTTTGACTTGTTAATGAAGTATAAAGGATTTTCTGCCGCTATTGAATATGCAGATTCCTCTGCATCTGGAATAGATGAAGTATATGTAGATCAAAATGCTTCAACTCTTTTGACCCCATCACAAATCAGTAGTTTTTTAGTTTTGGGAAGTAGTTTTAATATTGATCTGGGATACTATATGAAAAATGGATACTCATTTGACTTTAGATTTGGAGTTAATAAACCAGAATTTGAAAATGATTCTTCATTGTTGGTTGATAATAAAAATTTTGGATTAGGTATATCAAAATATTTTGTTGAAAATAATTTAAAACTACAATTTGGCACATACAAGACTGATTTTGACAATGGTAACAAAATCTCATACGGAGAATTTTTAATTCAAATAGTATTTTAAATCATGAAAAATTTTATCACAATAGTCTTCTTAACATTTGTCGTTTCTCTGCAGGCCCAAGAATCTAAAAACTTATTGGATCATTATTCTAAATATTACAAACAAATGCAATCACAAGGAGATATTCAGGGTGTAATTAATGCGCTAACACATCTTAATATTATTGATCCTAATGAAAAAAGAAAAGATACTTTAGCAGTTTTGTATATGAATGAAGGTAGATTTATTCAGGCGTTAAATACAATTGGTGTAGAAAGTTTGGATTCAGATTCAGATATGGCTGTTGAAGTAAAAGCAATATCCTTACAGTCTTTAAATGAGATTGAAAGGGCTCTACCACATTATGAAGAATTATTCAAAAGAAAGCCAAATCCATATATAGCTTATGAGTTGGCTGACATTAAAATTCAATTAAATGATTTTTTAGGTGCATTGAAGCATATAACTTTTGGAATAGCTAATTCAAATGATGATATATATAGGAATTATTTTGATACACAAACCCAGTATCAGGTTCCCATGAAAGCTGCATTTATTTATTTAAAAGGTCTCTTAACATTTAAAGAAAATAAAGAAGAAAATATTGATAAAGCAATTGCACTAATGGATGAAGCATTTGAATTAGCGCCAAATTTTAATCTAGCTAAAATTAGTATTGATGCATTAAATGCACAAAAAACAGCAGAATAAAAAATTATTTTTTTTTAGTGTAAACATTATCAATTTGAAGATTCAAATTTGAAAATGAAATATTAATTTTTTCAATCTGGTGATTAATTTTTTTCTTTTCGTACAAAGAATTAAGCTCTTCAGTGAATAACCAAAAGTCTGTCTCAATAACTAATAATCTTGAAGAAACTTCTTGTAAATTTAGTTCATCAGGAATGGATTTAGTTAGATCATTAAAAAACTTTTTAAGAAATATTTCATTTTCTATAAACATGCTGAAATTCTCATTGTTAATTTCTTTAATATACTCTGAAAGCAGGTTATACTCAAGCCAGCCCTGAGTTGAATTAGTATTTTTTAACTGATATTTTTTTTGTTGATTTTCTTTTTGAATAAAATCAACTTTATTTTCTTGCTGATTTGCATCGATTTTATGTTCAGAGCAACTCAGGGTAAAAAAAACTATTGACAGAAGAAGGCTAATTTTTTTCAAAACTCTTTGGTTTTGCTATGAAGAAAACTATTAAAATCAAAATTAGCACGAATAGCTCCCACCAATATAAGTATGTAGGCCACTCTCCGATTACTAATGGGTTATCCACAGATGGAGGAATATTAACATACATGTAGTTGGAGCCTAAAATATCATTAATTTGAATCAAAATAATCATTAATATATTTAAAACTAAAAAAGATTTTAACCATGAGAATTTGGTTAACTTCATTCCCAAATTATTTCTCAAATAAATAGGAAATGCAATAATCATTGCGTGTTTGAAAAAAAACTGAACATAAAAGAAATTGTATCCACCATAATCTTCAATCAGTGGAGTTAATATTGCCTGTATACCTCCAATGATACCACAGTAAAATAAAAACTCAAATAAAAATTGTCTATTTTTCTTTGGAATGAACATAATAAAACAGCATATTAATCCGCTGATTGTACATAAATGAAATGGAAGTTCCTTACTTAATTCCCACTCACCAATTGCGATCAAAATAGCGTGGTTTGCAATATAAAATCCTAACATTATCAGTGCTAAAATTTTTGCATATAATGTTTTTTTGCTTTTTCCTATTTTATTTCCAATAAATAAAACTGCAAAAATTAAAATAATAACACAAATTATTGTTAATGTCCAACTATTTGAAAGAAAATCAACAGTATATTTCATTTAAAAATTTTAAACTAAATATAACAAATTAATAATAGGCGATAAACAAAAAAGCTCTCAGAGAGAGCTTTTTAGTGGTACCTCCAGGAATCGAACCAGGGACACACGGATTTTCAGTCCGTTGCTCTACCAACTGAGCTAAGGTACCTTAAGGGGTTCAAATATAGATTCAATTTTATTATTCCCAAAATTATTTAATGAAAATGCTTTTGTAAATTTGAGATCAAATGACTTTTGGATGAATTTGGTTATTGATATTGGAAATACATACTTTAAGTTAGCTGTCTTTAGCAATAATAACGCATTGGAATTTCATCATGATCAAAATAAAAATTTTGAAAGTTTTGTTTTGAAAATTTTCAAATCTTTTCCAAAAATTAAAAAAACGATAGTTTCCAACGTTTCTGATATTAATCACAAATTAATATTTAAAAGTTACAATATCCATTTACTCAATGTTTCTCATGATTTAAACCTTCCCTTTGAAAACCTTTATGAAACTCCAAAAACTCTGGGATCAGATAGAATTGCATTAATATCTTCGGCTGTCTTTGAATATCCGGGTAAAAATAGTTTAATTATTGATGCAGGAACATGTTTAACAATGGATATGGTAAATAATAAAAATCAATACTGTGGAGGTATGATCTCTCCAGGGATTAACTTGAGGTATCAATCTCTGAATACCATGACTTCTAATTTGCCTTTAGTTAATAAATCAGTAAAATATGATTTTCCATCAAAAAGCACTGTTGGATGTATACAATCAGGTGTTATTGGAGGAATTGTAAACGAAATAAACGGATTTATTAATGAAGTTAAAGGATATAATAAAAAAATTAATATAATTTTGACTGGTGGAGATGCCAATTTTTTGTCAAAGCCATTAAAAATCCCCATATTTGCTGATCCAATTTTTATACTAAGAGGATTAAATAAAATACTTGCCTTAAATTCATAATCAATTGATCAGAAAAATTTTTACATTACTAGTACTAATTGCATTATCAATTAATTCATATTCTCAAAATAGTACTTCATCACCTTACTCATTTTATGGAATTGGATCCTTAGATTTTAGAGGTACCACAGAAAACAGATCTATGGGTAGATTATCTGTGTATAATGATAGTATACATATGAACTTTAAAAATCCTGCATCATACACTGGGAAAAATCTTTTTATATTTAATGATGAAGGTAGATTAGTTAAGTTTACAGTAGGACTTAACTATAGTGAAACTAAATTGTCTTCTAACAATCAAAATTCATTGGCATCTAATACAAGTTTTGATTATTTAGGATTAAACTTGCCAATGGGAAAATTTGGTATGGCTTTAGGATTAATTCCTTACTCGAGTGTTGGTTATAAATTAGAATCCTCAAGTGAAATAAATTTGATTAAGTATAAATATGAGGGCTTAGGTGGTGTAAACAAAGCATTTTTAGGTTTCGCATATCAAATTTCTAATAACATTTCAATTGGCTTTGATGCCAAATACAATTTTGGCAATATTCAAAATAGTGCTATCGAGTTTTTATATGATGATGATGATCAGCCTTTAGATTATCAGTCCAAAGAGACAAATAGATCTGACTTAAGTGGTATCAACTTTAATTTTGGTTTAATATATTCCGGAATTATATCTAAGGAATATACCCTTCATGGTTCTTTTACATATTCTCCGTCTTATGATCTTAGTTCAATTAATAATAGGACATTTGCCGCAGTTATATTTAACTCAAATACAGGATTAGATTTTCCTATCAATCAAATTGAAGTTGATTTAGAATCGTTAAATCTGTATAAAACAGACCTAGTTATGCCTCATAGGTTAAATTTTGGACTTGGAATTGGAAAGTCTAAAAAATGGTTTATTGGCTCAGAAATTACTGCTATGAATAGTAGTATTTTTTCAAATGAATTAATAAATATAGAAAACAGTAAATTTGAAGACTCTTTTTTGGTTTCTTTAGGTGGATTTTATATACCTGACTACGCCTCATTCAATAGGTTTTTTGATAGAGTCGTATACAGGTCTGGGGTTTATTTTGAACAAACTGGACTTAACATTAATAATCAATCCATAAATGAATTTGGCATATCTTTTGGATTTGGTATCCCTGCAGGAGGTCTTTTTTCAAATATCAATACTTCTTTTGAGTTTGGTAAGAGAGGGACTAAAAAAGCTGATTTGGTTGAAGAAACTTTTACAAACATTCACATTAGCTTATCCTTAAACGATAGATGGTTTATAAAAAGAAAATATAATTAAAGATGAAAAAAATACTAATATTACTTTTATTTTTTACATATTCAGTTTCCTTTTCGCAGGCTACGGAAGAAGATATTAACGCCTTATCCATTTTTAGTGAGTATGTCAAAGCTAAAAATTATGACTCTGCATTTGAGCCTTGGATGGAATTAAGACAAAGAAATCCAAAATTTAACAGCGCAATTTATGTTTATGGAGAAAAAATATTGACCCATAAAATTGCCAGTTCCTCTGATGGGGAGAAGATATCTTATCTCAAAGATATGTTACAATTATGGAAAGAAAAAAGAGAATTCTTTCCTGAAAAGACACCCCTTGGAGCTATACTTGCAAAATCAGCACAGTTTAAGTATGATAATATGCAATTATTAAAACTTTCTGAATCTGATGTTTATGAAAGTTTTGAAAATGCCTATGATTCTGACCTTGAGTCTTTTAATAATCCAAAAAATTTATACACCTATTTCAAATTAGCCGTTAGATTATATGACAAGGGATCAAAAAGTACTGAAGATTTATTTACAAAATATGATGAAATTTCTGAAAAAGTAGAGCTTGAGATTAAAAACTACACCGTTAAAGTCAACAATTACATTGATCAGTCTGGTGAAGAATTGACTTTAACTAAAAAAGAAGAGCGAAGAAAAAAATCTTACAATAGTTTTTTGAAGGCCTATTCCCAGATCAAAAAAGGAATGGAAAAAGATTTAGGAGACAGAGGGAATTGTGATAATTTAATTCCTCTGTATTCTAAAAATTTTGATTTGAAATTGAATGATGGCAAGTGGCTCAATAGAGCTATGAATAGGCTTTATAAAAAGGAGTGTGATGACTCAGATTTATTTGTAAAAATTGTTCAGCAAAAAAATGATTTGGAACCAAGTGCTGCAACTGCATACTATTTAGGTACAATCAAGGATAAACAAGGAAAAAGCAATGAAGCGATTGGCTATTACAATCAGGCTATTGATTTAGAGTCTGATTCATACGAAAAATCTAAAATTTTATTTAGGATTGCAACAAATTTTAGAAAAAATGGGCTCTTTACAAAAGCTAGAGCATACTACATGCAATCATTAGGATTTAATCCATCAAATGGGAAACCATATCTTGCAATTGCTCAAATGTATGCAAGTAGTGCAAAAAATTGTGGTAATACTAATTTTGATCAAAGGGCTGTTTACTGGTTAGCAGCAAAAGAGGCATTAAAAGCATCTAAAGTTGATGCAAACATGCGAAAAGCAGCTAATAAAGCATTAAGTAACTACAATGCTAAAGCTCCACAAAAATCTGAAATTTTTTCATCTGGAAGAGACGGTGAATTGATTGAAATTGGCTGTTGGATTAACAGATCAGTTATAGTACCTAATCTTTAGATTTTGAAGCTTCCCTTATTTTGTCTTACAATTATATTTTTTTCATGTTCAAATACATCAAAATTTAATGATATAAGCTCTTCCGCTAAAACCCCTATTTCAATAGCTTTAAATATTAACACAACTCATACAGATTCAGGAGTTGTTAGCACTAGATTAAGAAGTAATAAGATGCTTAATTTTAGTGATAATAAATTCCCATATTTTGAATTTCCTGAAAAAATACAAATTATTTTATTTGATAAAAATAAGAGTGAAACTAAAATCTTTTCAGATTATGCAATTTCTTATTCAGACACTAAATTGATCGATTTAAGAGGAAATGTTGTAGTATCAACTCCTTTAAAGGATACATTATTCTCTGATCAACTTTATTACAGTTCAGAAATGGAGTGGTTGTTTACTGATTTTAGTTTTAGGTATGTTTCAGAATATAAGGATATATATGGTAAGGGTTTTAATTCTGATATAGAATTTAAAAATGTTAAGTTTTCTGATGTTTCTGGCTATCTTTCCATTGAAGAATAGTTATTTATATTTTTTATAATTAAATATAAAATGCTACTTTTGGCCACTCAATTTATTACAATTTTATGGCAATATTAAATCAAATTAGACAACGCTCGTTCTTTCTTATAGTTGTGATAGCTATGGCATTATTTTCATTTGTTCTCGCAGATGTTTTTAGAAATACTGGTACATCTGATATGAATACAGCTTCGGTGGGATCTGTTAACGGAATTGAAATTGAAAGAGATGATTTTATGAGGAAAGTTGATAATGTTGAAAAGCAAAACCGTGGATCAAGATCTGCAATTCAGTCCATGGGTAATATTTGGGATCAAGAAATTAAAAAATTAGTTTTAAAAACTGAATTTGATGAAATTGGGTTAAGGGTTGAAAAAAATATGATGAGATCCCTTCTTAAAAATAATCTCTCTGCTTTTGATGAATTTAAAGATAGCGAGGGAAACTTTGATGAATCTAAATTAAATCAGTTCATACTAAACTTGAAAGAAATTTCACCAGAAACAACAGAGTTGCAAAATTCTTTGGTCAATTATGAATCTTGGAATATTTTTGAATCTAATATTGCTTCATTTGGTTTGGAGCAGAGCTACAACAAGCTTATTGAATCAGGAATTAATTCAACTATTTTTGAAGGATTATTTGAATATCATTTTAATAATGATCTAGTTGATTTTGAATATGTAAAGATTCCCTTTTCAAAGATATCTGATTCATTAATTCAGGTAAAAAAATCTGATGTTAACCAATACATTAAGAAAAATAAAAATAAATACAAAATAATTAAAAGTAGAGCTATCTCTTTTGTTAAGTTTGAAGAAACTGCATCATCTCTGGACAAGCTTGCTACTGAAACTAAGCTAAAAAATCTTATTGAAGATAGAGAAGAGTATGATTTTGAGAGTAAAAAAAGTATTAAAGTCCCAGGGTTTAGATCCACAAAAAATAATCAAGAATTTGTGAATATAAATTCAGCAATCAAGTATTTTGATTCTTATTTATTTAAAAAAATGGGATCTAATGAAGTTCCTGATGAAATATTTAATTTATCTGTTAACGAACTATCTGGACCATATTCTGAAGACGGTTACATGAAAGTGACAAAATTAATCGACACTAAACGCTTACCAGATTCTGTTAAAGTACGTCATATTTTAATACCTTATTTTGGATCATTGAGGAGTGGTCCTGAGGTTTCAATAAATAGGGATCAGGCCAAGGCTAAATCGGATAGTGTTTTGGGTATTTTAAAAAGAAATAAAAATAAATTTAATTCTCTACTTGATCTTTCCTCTGACAAAGTAAGTAATCAAAATGGCGGTGAAATTGAATTTGCATATTTTGATAGTTTTGCTGAAGAATTTAGAAACTTCTCTTTTGAAAATAATGTTGGGTCTATTGATGTAGTTGAAACTGACTTTGGATTTCATATTATTGAAATTTTATCTCAAAATCAAAGACAAAAAGCAATTAAA
>OCZA010000228.1_pt1 | contig 20310 bp, 19 predicted proteins | sample 1539021 | NCBI WGS metagenome assembly OCZA01 (sample SAMEA2619376, study PRJEB22493) | marine metagenome | biome: marine biome (ENVO:00000447); feature: surface water layer (ENVO:00002042); material: "saline water (ENVO:00002010), including plankton (ENVO:xxxxxxxx)" | depth 5 m | reverse complement strand
AAAATATGCTTAGACATTATATTCCTGAAGTTACAGAAGTTAAGGCTGCAGAATTGTAATTAAACATAAAAATTTATGTTAAAAAAATATAAATTAGAAATTAGTAATCTTTGTGAAAAAAAATCTTATAATATTTTTTTTATACCATCACTTATATTATTGTTACTAAGTGGTTCCTTAGGACTAGCGATTTTTAAAATAGATTCTCCTGTCTTCGATTTTAGATTATTTACTAGAAATTTGAATAAACCGTCAGTTGAAACTAATCAATTGGATAAATTCAACATAAATAAAAACTATTTATCATCAGATCAAATTAATAATAAAGATATTGTGTCTGAATGGTCCAAGAAAATTATGTACTATGTAGAAAATAATCTTCCTATACCAAGGATGTATTTCCCTTATATCCCAAAAAACATTAATGAATTTGAAACTCAAACAAAAAAGAATGTATTTATAAGTATTCTCTTACCTATAGCACTTAGGGGAAATGAATTAGTTTTAGAAGAGAGAAAGTTAATGAAGGATGCTTTTTTATCAAATAATATTCACAAAATTGAAAATTTAGCAAAAAAGTATAATGTAAAAAATTTTGAAAAAATGAATTTTGGTAATCTTGCAACAAAAAATATAGTCAAAGTTAAAAACGAATTATTGATGAAAATTAATAAAATCCCTTTAGCTATGATATTGTCACAATCTATAATTGAAAGTGGATGGGGATCTTCAAGATTTGCTCAAGAAGGAAATGCTCTTTTTGGAGAATGGACTTGGAAAAAAAATGTTGGAATTAAACCAAGAGGAAATTTATATGCAAACTTTGCAGTTAAAAATTTTAAAAATTTATTAGAATCTTTAAATTCGTATATTTTAAACTTAAATCGTCATCCAGCCTACTCCGAAATGAGAAAATTTAGAGCTATGAAATATAAAACTGGAAAAAAAATAACAGGTTATGATACGGCTAATTTTCTAAACAAATATGCTGAAATAGGATTTGAATATGTTACAAAAATTGAGAATATGATTAAAAGCAATAAGTTGTACAGATTTCGTAATGCTAAATTAGAAAGTTATTAGAATTAAATTCTATTTAATTATAAATTGTCTTCCTAACCATCGCCATCTATTATTTTTCCCAGCCATAGTACAATTAATTCTACCTCTACCCTTTAAAAATGGGCCACTTAATCTAACTTCAATTCTATTTTTTCCAAGTCTTTTTGTTTCTGTTTTTAATCCATTATTTGCAAAACATTTTACTGCGTTTTTTGGCTCTATAAGGTTTGATAAAGTAAAACCATATGATGGAGGATTTTTTGAAAGTACTGGATCTTTAGGTGAAAGATCAGAAATGGGCATTGGCAAGGCGTTTATTGCCAACAAAAACCTATCCATACCACCATATTTTTCATTCATAGCAAATCTAGGCAATTCAAACATGCCTAAGCTTTTATGTGCAACTCCTGAATGTTGACCAAAAGCTGCAATAAAACCTTGTAATTTTACTTGTTCTAAAACTTCTTGGTTATATTCGCCATAAGGATATGCAAAAATTTCAGGCCTACTCCCAATCTCATCAATAAATCGTTTATTAGAAATTGTGAGTTCATTAATTATTTTTTCTTTGTTAATTTTATACATATGAGGATGGGACTTGGTTTGGCTTCCAATAGTTACACCATTATCTCTCAAGATTCGGATCTCTTCCCAACTCATATAACCAGGCGTTTTATTATCGATCACATCTGTGGAAACAAACAAAGTAAAAGGAAAATTATGTTTTTTAAAGATAGGCCACGCATATTTATAAACTGATGAGTAAGCATCATCAATAGTTATGACAATAGATTTATCTTTTATAAGTTTAACATTATTTATACCTTGAAGAGCTTGTTCAATATTAATTACGTTATATTTAGGTTTTAACAATTCATTGACATGCTCAAGAAATTGTTCTTTTTTAATATTTGTTGAAGGATATCTACTATCACCAAATCTATGATACATTATTACAGACGCGTAATTTACATTCTTAATTTCTTCTGTTTCATTTTCCTGTGAATATGACATATTAGGAAACATAAAAAACAAAAGTGCTAATATATAATACATCTTATCCTCAAATATTTTATATTTAAACTTTTAGCTGTTCAATTTAATATATTGTAATTTTGAATTATACTACTTTTTTTTGAATATTTATAAAAAGAAGACAATGATTTTTTCTATTGAAACTAGTACATCAAATTTATCGCTTACCTTGTTAAGTAATAGTAAAGTATTCAACAAATTATCAATTAAAATAAAAAATGAATTATCTGAAATAATTATTCCAACAATTAAAAAATTCATGACAGATAATTCAATAACATTCCAAAGTGTATCATTGTTAGTAGTAGGTTGTGGTCCTGGTAGTTTTACAAGTATACGGGCATTAATTTCGGCAGCAAAGGGAATATATTTATCTAACAAGCATATGAAAATTTTAGGAATTAATTCTCTAGCTGGTTTAGCAATGTCTGCATTAAATGAAGCAAAAAATAGAAATGTTGAATATATTCTTGCTTCAATTGATACAAAAAGAAATGATCAATTTCTGCAGTTGTTTAAGATTAATAATTGTAACAAGAGGTTGCTACCTTTTTCTGTCATCAATAACATAGAACCAATTAAAATAGAAAATTTTTCACTTTATTTAAAAGAAAACAAATTGGTAGTTGGAAACTTTTTGTATGTAGGTTTCATTTCAAGTTTATTAAAAAATAAATCACCAAACATAAATTTTTATAAAAAATCAAACCAAATCCCAGATGCAGTTTGGGTTGGAAAACTAGGTTTATATATTACAAAAAATAATATTAATTATAAAAGTTCAAAAATAGCTTTTGATGAGTTTAAACCTATTTATGTTAGATCTCCTGAGATAAACTAGAAATGGTTCATATTAGTCTATGTAAAAAAAGTGATTATAAAACTTTGATTCAAATTGAAAAAAGTATCTTTAAAGACCCTATATCACTAAATGAATTAAAAAGTTTTGAAATGAACGAATCCCATGTAATTTGGAAAATTGAAAAAATCAAAATTATAGGTTTCGTTTGTTTTTTTCATGTAAGGGATGAAATAGAAATAATTAAGATTTGTATAATAAAATCCCACCAAAGAAAAAATTATGGATCAATACTGATCAATGAAATTAAAAAACTTAATATAAAAAAAATATTTCTGGAAGTATCAATTGAAAATGTAAATGCGATTAACTTTTATCTTAAGAATGGATTTCAAAAAATTGGTGTTAGAAAAGGATATTATGCAAACGATAAAAGCTCTCGGATAGATGCATTGAGGTTTTGCGCTAAGCTTTAATAAAAATGAAATACTTAAAACTTATATTAGGAAATAATAATATTTAATAGGTGCTATGGTGTTACTTAATAAAGTACGTGAAAATTTAGACTTTAAGCAGTCAAAAGGTGAAAATTTCAATTTTCTTCTTAAAAACAAAATTTTTCAAATAAAACCATTATTAAAAAATAAAATATTTCCAAAAATTGAATTTGGAGACTTCATCATTAAATTAGTAGATACCAAATCAGAGCTAAAGAAAGCCCAAGCTCTAAGATACTCTGTTTTTTATAAAGAAAAAAAAGCTAGGCCAACATTTCCAAAAAAGATGATGAGATTAGATTATGACAAAATTGATAAATTTGCTGATCACTTAATTGTAATAGATAAGAAGCGAAAAGGAATTAAAAACAAAATTGTAGGTACGTATAGATTGATACGTGGTGATGTAGCTTCACATTTTGGAGGGTTTTATACATCATCAGAGTTTGACCTTACTAATATACTTAATTCATACAATCATCCACAAATATTAGAATTAGGAAGATCTTGTGTTCATAAAGATTACAGAAATGGAACTACAATGAATTTTCTTTGGAAGGCGATTGCTGAATATATTAAGTTATATGACATAAATATATTATTTGGATGTGCAAGTTTTCCAGGAACAGACGTTCAAAAATTTTCAAAGGAATTTTCTTATTTAAGAAGTAATTTTTCTCTACCAGACGAGATGTCAGTTAAAAGTTTAGACAATAACAATTATCCAGTTCTTAATAAAAATCATTTTAATGAGAGTGATTTAAGAACTTTTGCAAAATTACCTCCACTTATAAAAGGATATCTCAGAGTTGGTGGGAGAATAAGTGACAGTTTTTTTGTCGATTATGATTTCAACACAATTGACCTTTGTGTGGTTGTCCAAACAGAGAACATAGACGAAAAATACAAGAATAAATTCTTAAATTAAAGTGATTGATTATGACAGTTAAGCAAAATACACATTCTAGTCCAATAGACAACCTATCATTTTTAGACAATTTTATTTTCATTTTAAAGTTAATTGTTTTTGTATCATTTTCTATTCCTCTTATAATTGTGACGCTCCTTTTGGGAAAAATAATTCCCCTTTTTGGGAAATGGTTACCGGTTATTTTTCATAAACTACTTATATGGCTTTTATCAGTCCGTATTGAATTAGAAGGTGAAATAAATATATCAAATGATTGTAATCTTTATATCAGCAATCATCTATCATATTTAGACATACCTATATTAGGCTCTATATACCCAGTAAGATTTGTTGCAAAATCTGAAGTGGAGAATTGGCCATTATTTGGATTTTTAGCTAAATTAGGTAGAACAATATTTATAAGTAGAAATAGGTCTGACAGCCTTTATCAAAAAAATAATATTCTTAAATCATTATCCTCTGATGAGAAAATATTTATTTTTCCTGAGGGAACAACATCTGATGGGAACAGAGTATTAGATTTTAAATCAAGCTCTTTTTCTTCTGTAGAAGGTCAAAATTTTATCATTCAGCCAATAGTTATAGTTTATTCAGACTTAAATGGAATACCAATTAATAGATGGTTAAGACCTATAATAGCATGGTATGGTAATATGGATCTTAAACCTCACCTGTCATCATTAGCACATTTAAGATCTATAAAAGCAAGATTAATATATTTAGACAAAGTGAATGCAAAAAATTTTTCTAGCAGGAAAGATCTTAGTAAATATTTAGAAAATCAAATAAAAAAAGTTTACGCTAGCGCTTTATCAAAAAAACTTACAAAATAATGTTATTGTCAGTAAATGGCATTTAATATATATGCATATTTAATGAAAAAACTTTTTATCAAAACTCACGGATGTCAGATGAATTTTTATGACTCTGAGAAAATGTCAGATTTGCTAAAACCACACGGTTATCAATTAGATAATAATGAAGATAATGCGGATCTAATAGTTTTAAACACATGTCACATACGTGAAAAAGCAGTTGAAAAAACCTACTCTGAACTAGGTCGCATTAGAGATAAAATTAAATTAAGAAAAGAAAAAACTGGTAAAAAGTCTATAGTCGCCGTTGCTGGTTGTGTTGCTCAAGCACAGGGCAAAGAAATCATGAAACGTTCACCATGGGTTGACATAGTAGTTGGCCCTCAATCTTATCAAAATCTCCCTGAGTTAATATCTAAGGTTGATCCTGTAAAAAATAATAAATATATAGATATTGAATTTCCTACAATTCCAAAATTTGATCATTTAAATTGTCATATCTCTGATAGGAGCCCTTCAGCCTTTTTAACTATTCAGGAAGGTTGTGATAAGTTTTGTACCTTCTGTGTTGTGCCTTATACCAGAGGAGCAGAATATTCCAGACCTTTAACTTCAATAATAGACGAAGCAAAAAAATTAGTTGATTCTGGTGTTAAAGAGATCACTCTTCTTGGACAAAATGTTAATGCTTGGAATGCTGTTGACAAAGATAAAAATATTTGGGGTCTAGGAAGATTGATTGAAGAGTTAGCAAAAATCAAAGAACTTCAATTCATAAGGTATACAACTTCCCATCCGCTTGATATGGATATAGAACTTATTGAAGCCCATAGAGATATTGATAAATTAATGCCATACTTGCATTTGCCAGTTCAATCTGGTTCTGACAAAGTGCTGAAAATGATGAACAGAAAACATACTTCAGCTGAATATATAAAGGTTATTGAAAAGATCAGAGATTATAACCCTGAAATTGCAATATCTGGAGATTTTATAATTGGTTTTCCTGGAGAAACAGATAAAGATCATCAAGCCACACTGAATTTAATAAAAGAAATTAATTACTCACAAGCATACTCTTTTAAGTATTCTTCCAGACCTGGAACACCTGCTGTTGTTTTTTTTAATCATGTAGAAGAGAGTATAAAAAGTTCAAGGCTACAAGAAGTACAAGATTTACTAAGGTTACAGCAAATGGAATTTAATAAGAAATCTATAAATTCAACTCAAAACGTTTTAGTTTTAAAAAATGGGAAAAAAAATAGACAATATTTAGGAAGATCTCCATTTAATCAATCTATTTATTTTTACTCTGATGATAATAATCTTATTGGATCAACAATTGATATAAATGTTACAGAAGCATTTCAAAATAGTTTAACAGGCATTATTAAGCCTAATAAAAATATTTGAAAGCCTATTAATTTTGAATTTTAAAATAAAAAAAGAAGAAATTAAAATTGAATTTCCAAATAATTCCTTAATAGCCTTATTAGTAGGAAATCATAGTATTAATATAATTAAACTAGAGAGATTGATTGATGTAAATATAAATTTATTCGGCAATCAGTTTCATATTTCTGGAAAACTTGAAAATATCAATTTAGCAAAATCAATTTTAACAAATGTTTATAATAAATTATCTAATGAGAAAATTGAAAATATAAAATTTGAATTTTCAGATTTTGAGACTGAATTGAGAATGTTAAGTGGTAAAAACAAGCTAAATCTTGCTCCAAGACCGAAGATAGATAAGATTATTGAGTTTAAGTTTGAAACCTGGAAAAAAACTATTGTTCCTAAAAGTATAGGTCAAAAAGAGTATTTTGAAGCATTGAATAACTATGAATTAGTTTTTGGCTTAGGCCCAGCAGGCACTGGAAAGTCCTATCTAGCAGTAGCAAAGGGCATTGATATGTTAAAAAAAGGCCTTGTTGATAAAATTATTTTGACAAGACCTGCTGTTGAAGCTGGTGAAAGATTAGGTTTTTTGCCTGGAGATATGAAAGAAAAAATAGATCCATATTTAAGACCTATTTATGACGCATTATATGAGATGATGCCCGCGGATAGAGTTGAAAAAAAAATTCAATCAGGAGAAATAGAGATTGCTCCTTTAGCATTCATGAGAGGAAGAACTTTTAATAATGCTTATGTCATAGTAGATGAAGCTCAAAACACAACTTCAGTTCAAATGAAAATGGTTCTTACTCGAATAGGGCAAGGTTCTAGAATGGTAATTAACGGTGATTTAAGTCAAGTAGATCTTCCTAAAGGACAGCTTTCAGGATTAAAGGAATCCGAAAAAATACTTAGTAAAATTAGAGAAATTAAGATAATCTCTCTTAAATCAAATGATGTTATTAGGCATCCAATAGTTGCTAAAATTATTAAAGCTTATGATTATTTTAATAAAGTTTGAGACTATTTTAATACTATGATTACGCGAAAAGAAAAAGACAGTCATAAAACATGGAAAAACGATATCTTAAGCGTAGAAGCTATAATAGATGAATCATTATGGAACAAACAAGTAATTAATGATTTTCAAAAAAACTTAAATCAAATCTTAATTGGAATTTATCAAAAATCTGATTTGATAAATACTAATAAAAAAAATTATGTTTCTGTATTATTTGCTGGTGACAAAAAAATAATTGAGCTTAATAAACGGTTCAGAAAGATTAATTTGCCTACAAATGTTTTATCATTTCCATCTTTTATACAAAAAAACAATGAAATTTTTTTAGGTGACATAATTTTTTCAGCTGAAACTATTTTTAGAGAGGCTAAAAGAGACAAAAAGAGTTTTAAAAGTCATTTAATCCATCTTTTTATCCATGGAGTTTTGCATTTAATTGGCTATGATCATCAAACCGAAAATAATGCAAAAGTTATGGAAAGTTTAGAAATAAAAATTTTAGAAACTTTGAATATAAATAATCCATACGAATAAGTTAAAAATAAAATTATTAAAACAAAGAAATTATAAATTAATGAAACTTAAATTTTCAAACTTTTTTAAAAAGAATAAATCAAACAATTCAGACAAAATTCTAGATAAAGAATTAGAACAATTTGTTGCAAAAAGAATTAATGCTGATGATTCAAATGGTAATAATTTAAGTCATGAAAATGAATTGCTAAAAAATCTTGCTGGGTTAAGAGGAATAACTGCGTCAGACGTTATGGTTCCAAGAATTGATATTGTTTCAGTTGCAATGTCGGATGATTTTGATGAAATAGTAAAGCAATTAATTAAAACAAATCATAGTAGAGTGCCTGTAAGAAATGAAAGCTTAGATGATATAGTTGGGATACTTCACATTAAAGACGTGTTAGCTAATTTATTTTTAAAAGAAAAACAAGATATAAAAAATCTTATTAAAAAACCTATATTTGTTTCTCCTTCAATAAGTTTGTTAGACCTACTTTATGAAATGAGAGTTAAAAGACGTCATTTAGCACTAGTGGTCGATGAATATGGTGGTATTGACGGCCTAGTAACTATTGAAGACTTAGTAGAAGAATTAGTTGGAGAAATAGAAGATGAACATGATTTATCTTCAGAATATCGCCAAGATAAATTGGAAGACGGCTCTATAATTGTAGATGCCAGGATAACAATTGATCAGCTTGAAGATCTTTTCTCATCTATAAGAAAGGAAGATCTAAATGATGAAATTGAGACACTTGGAGGTTTTATAATTAGCATAGCTGGTAGAGTTCCGGTAAAGGGTCAAGTAATAAAATATTCTCCATCAGGTTTTAAATTTGAAATATTAGAGGCAGATCCTCGGAAAGTTATATTAGTTAAGATAAGAGGCTTAAACAAAATATTCTCATTTGAAAAACAAAATTTATAAATATTTCAATGAACAAATACTATAAATCTAAATTTTTACGCAATATTTTAATTTTTTGTTCCGCTTCAATTGCAACTTTTTCAATCCCCCCTTTCTCCTTTTTCTTTCTTATCTTTTTCTTGGGTTTTGGGATCTATCTAATTACTTTACGCTCTTCATTGAAGCAAACTTTTATAGCAGGGTGGTTTTTGGGGTTTGGTTGGTTTGCATTCGGTCTATATTGGATTGGTTCAGCCTTTATGGTAGCCGATACCTATCACAAAGTGCTGATGCCTTTAGCTGTTGTTATTTTACCAAGTGTATTAGCAATTTTTTGGGGAATTGCATGTGTTTTTGCTAAATTACTAACAAAAAAAAATCAATCTTCTTTATTTTTAATAATAGTTTTTTTAACTTTATTTGAATATTTAAGAGCAAAGTTGTTAACAGGTTTTCCATGGTTAATGCCTTCAATAATCTTGTCATCAAATGATTATTTAATTCAAATATTTGCATTAGTAGGAAGCTTTACAGCTAATTTATTTGTCTTTAGTTTTTCAATTTTACCTTTTGTTTTAATTTTTAACTTTAGGAGTAAATACATTATTTTTGGTTTGTTATCGATCCCTATTACAATCTTACTTTTTTCAAGCTTTGTCCGTCTCTACAATAAAGATAATAAGGTATCAGATAAGAACTTAATTACACTTGTGCAGCCCAACATAGAACAAAAAGATAAATGGAATCTTGAAAAACGAAACGCTAATTTAAATAAACTAACACAATTTTCCATTCAAAATGTTAATGAATATATAGGTGTTAATAGAATAATTATTTGGCCTGAAACAAGTTTTGAAGGTACAATACCAAACGAAATGGAATTGTTATCTGTTATTAGCAAACGAATATTAACAGATCAAAAAGCAATTTTAGTAGTTGGGTTATTAAGAGTTGATAAAAACAAATTGTTCAACTCACTTGTCTTTTTAAACTCAAAAGGAAATATAATACATCAATATGATAAAATACACTTAGTTCCTTTTGGTGAGTACATACCACTAAGGAATAAATTTACCACAATTGCAAATTTTTTAAGTTTGAAAGACTTCTCTAGTGGAAATATAAAACCAAACTTCACTTTAAAAGGATTTGGAAACATATTAACTCTTATATGCTACGAAATCTTATTTACTGAAGAGGTTATTTCCAGATTATCTAAAAACACTAATTTATTAATTAATATTACCAATGATGCTTGGTTTGGAAAAACAATAGGGCCCTACCAACATTTAGCACTTGCTAAAATTAAGGCTGTTGAATTAGGAATTCCATTAGCTAGAGTTGCTAATACTGGGATATCGGCTTTAATTTCACCTTATGGAGAAGAAATTACTAAAATACCTCTTTACGAAAGTGGTGTTAGAACTGCCAAATTATCTTTACCTTTAAAAAATACTATTTACAGAAAGTACGGTGAGATTATTTTTATTGTTTCAATTTTATTTTTAATATTTATAAACAAAATGTATGATTATAAATTTAGAAAAGATTTAAAAAATGAGAAATAATTATTTATTTACATCAGAGTCAGTGTCTGAGGGGCATCCAGATAAGATCTGTGACAGAATTTCTGATACTGTTGTTGATTTAATGTTAAAAAAATACCCTGAAGCAAGAGTTGCTTGTGAAACAATGGTTTCTACTAACAGGACAATTATTGCTGGAGAATATAGACTGCCAGACGGCATTTATATAGAAAATCAAGAAATTGAAGATCATGTTAGAAAAGCGGTTAGAGATATTGGATATGAACAAGACGGATACCACTGGGAAAAAATGCATTTTGAATGTCATCTTCATGCGCAATCTTCAGATATTGCTGTTGGAGTAGATCAATCAGGTAATAAGGATGAGGGTGCTGGTGATCAGGGATTGATGTTTGGCTATGCATGTAATGAAACAGTAGCTTTGATGCCCGCTCCTATATTTTATTCTCATAAAATATTGAAAGAAATGTCTATAATTAGACATATGAATAAAAATAGTATTTTACTTCCTGATAGTAAATCTCAAATAACTTTAGAATATAAAGATGGTTTTCCTGTGAAGACTAGTTCCATAGTTGTTTCTACTCAGCATGTTAAAGACTGTTCCCAACAAGATATTAAAAATATTGTAAGAGATGTTGTGAAAAAAGTATTACCAGAAGGTTGGATGTGTCCAGAAGAAGAGTTTTATGTTAATCCAACGGGTATTTTTGAAATTGGTGGGCCAGACGGTGACGCAGGTTTAACTGGAAGAAAAATTATTGTAGATACCTATGGTGGTGCTTCACCTCATGGAGGAGGAGCTTTCTCAGGTAAAGACCCAACAAAAGTTGATAGATCAGCTGCGTATTTAACAAGATATTTAGCTAAAAACGTTGTTGCCTCTGGCTTGGCGTCAAGATGTACAATACAGATTGCATATGCAATAGGAGTATCTAAACCTCTTTCATTATATGTTAACACTGACGGTACTGGAAAGATTAACGATAATAGGATTGAAAAAATTCTTACTAACTTGATTGACATGTCTCCAAGAGGTGTTAGAGAACATTTGAAACTAAATAAACCTATATATGTGCCTACATCTGCCTATGGACATTTTGGTAGGGATCCAAATGAAGGTGTTGAAGGTTCATTTACTTGGGAAAAAACTGATCTTGTTGACCTTATTCTTGATGAACTAAACAAAAGTTGAGTGTGCTCTCATCTAAAGAGTTTCCAAGGTTTTATGGAAGAAGAATAGGTCGAAAACTATCTAAATCAGGTATTTTGGCTCTGAAAGCAGGGTCCAAATATATTTTACAATATGATAAATTTTCAGAAGATTTTTTGAATTTTAACAAAAAAATAGTTCTTGAAATTGGTTTTGGTGACGGCAAAAATTTAATAAATTCAGCAAAACAAAATCCTGAAACTCTTTACTTAGGCGCAGATCCGTTTTTAAACACAACTGTAAAATGTATAAAACAAATATTAGAAAATAATATAAATAACATTAAAATTTGGCCAGATGACATTAGAAAGATTTTAGATCTTTTTCCATCAAAAAGTATTTCAGAAGTAAAGTTATTGTTTCCAGATCCATGGCCTAAATTAAAACATCAAAATCGAAGATTAATACAGATTAATTTCATCAATAGTATTTATAAAATTTTAAAAACAAATGGAACAGTTACGGTTGGAACAGACCACAAAATTTTAAAAAGTTGGATTTTAGAAAAGTTCCAAGCGAATAAAAAATTTGAATGGCTAGTAGAGATCTCAAAAGATTGGCAGAACAGACCTAAAGATTGCTTTCTAACAAAATATGAAGAAAAAGCACTTAATGAAAAGAGAATACCAAGTTGGTTTGTCTTTAAAAAAAAATAAAATATCTATGAATTTTTATAATCATAGTCAAAGTTATTGATTTATTTTGAAATTAAAATTATAAAGATCTTGTGAGTCTTTTGGCTCACTTTTTTTTTAATTTGAGGAATTAGATTAATTGCTTGATGAACATATTAGAGATTTATTATATTTAAGATTAAAAAAACTTGGTTATCACATTATACGTGTTAAAACTACCAAAGCAGGTCCAAAAAAAACGTTGCAGATAATGGCTGAGCGTACTAAGGATAGACAAATGAATCTTGAGGACTGTACTTTTCTTAGCAAAGAAATATCATCATTTTTAGAAGTTGATGATCCAATTAGTTCATCTTATATATTAGAAGTCTCATCAGGCGGTCTATCGAGGCCATTGACAGTAATTGAAGATTACAAATTGTTTGCACAGAATAAAGCTAAAATTGTTTTAAAAGAAAAATTCAATGGTAAGAAAACATACAAAGGATTTTTACAGGGAATTGACGAAAACGGATACATTTTATTAGAGACTGAAGACTATGAAATGAAAGTTGACTTTTTAGAAATTGAAAAGGCAAATATTGATCCTGATTGGTCTATTAAAAATAATCAAATTCTATAATTTTACTGATATAAGGAAATGCAATGGAAGTAAAATCCATACCTAGATTAGAACTAATACAAGTTGCTGAGGCTGTTTCAAGAGAGAAATCAATTGATAAGGAAGAAGTTATTCTTGCGATGGAAGAAGCTATACAAAAAGCAGCACGGTCAAAATATGGTCTTGAAAGAGATATTCGAGCTAATATAGACAGAAAAAATGGATCAATTGATATTTCTCAGTTCACTGAAATAGTTGAAATTATTGAAAACGAATTGACTCAAATGACACTTCAGGAATCTGAAAGAAAAAATCTTAATCTCACTATAGGAGAGTTTTATAAGCAATCTCTTCCACCTATTGATTTTGGACGAATTGCGGCCCAAACAGCTAAACAAGTTATATCTCAAAAAGTTAGAGAAGCTGAGCGTCAAAGACAATATCATGAATACAAAGATCGTGTTGGCGAGATTGTTGTTGGTACAATTAAGAGAGTTGAAAATCACTCAATTACAATTGATCTTGGAAGAGCTGAGGCAATAATTAAAAAAGATCAAATGATACCTAGAGAGCAACTTAAACCTGGAGAAAGATTAAGATGTTTTATAATTCAAGTAACTCAAGAAATAAAAGGTCCACAAATCTTCTTATCAAGAGCATCTAACGAGTTTTTATCAGCTCTCTTTACTCAAGAAGTACCTGAAATTTATGATGGAATCATTGAAGTCAAAGGTGTTGCGAGGGAACCTGGTAGCAGAGCTAAAATTTCGGCATTCTCAAATGACCCTAGTATTGATCCTGTTGGTGCATGTGTTGGAATGAGAGGATCCAGGGTCCAAGCTGTCGTAAACGAACTTCAAGGTGAAAAAATTGAAATTATTCCATGGTCAGACGATCCTGTATCATTTGTTATTAATGCTTTAGCACCTGCTGTGCCTTCAAAAGTTGTTATGGATGAAGATGCAGGTAGAATGGAAGTAGTTGTCCCTGATGATCAGCTATCTTTAGCAATAGGGAGAAGAGGTCAAAATGTAAGATTAGCTTCTCAGTTAACTAATTGGTTTGTTGACATATTAACTGAAGCAGAAGAAACAGAAAAACGACAAGAAGAATTTAGTGAAAGAAGTAAGATTTTTATTGAAGCTTTAGATATTGATGACGTCATAGCCCATTTAATGGTAAGTGAAGGTTTTGTATCAGTATCTGATATAGCAGATGCGTCAATAGAAGAATTAGTTGCTATCGAAGGTTTTGATGATGAAATTGCTGCTGAATTAAGTGAAAGAGCTAAGAACTTTGTTACAATTGAAAATGAACGTATTGAAAGTTCACTTAGAAAACATAAAATAAATGATGATTTATATAATTTTGAAGATCTTAGTAAGTTAAGCCTTCTAAAACTAGTTGAAAATAATATAAAAACTTTGGACGATCTTGCTGAGTTAGATAGTGAGGAATTATTTAATATTTTAGGTGCAAGTGTTTTTCTAAATGAGGATGATGCAGGCTCAGTGATTATGAAGGCAAGACAGCATTGGTTCTCTGACGAAAATATAGAAAATTAAGTTATAATTTAAGGAATTGCAGCCATGGAAGAAAATACAAAGGGTGAAAGAAAAAAGTTAAGTCTTTCCTCAGGTGGAAAATTAACATTAAAGAATTCTGTTTCGTCATCTAAGTCTTCCAATAGCATTACTACAAACTCTAGAGCTGGAAGAGGTACGGTACAGGTTGAAGTTAAAAGAACAAAGAGACCATCAACTAGGCTTAACATCAATGAAAAAATTATTGAAAGAAATAATACTGAAAACAGTTCTGGACTAAGTGCTAAAGAAATCCAATCAAGAAGTAAGATGTTACAGGAGGGTCTAGCAAAGACAGCAGCTGAAGCTGAAATAATCGCCGCCGAAAAGGTTGAAAAGGCGAAATTAGAAGAAGCACGTATAGCCGCTAATGCATTAGAAGCTTTAGAAGCTGCATCGTCCCTTGCGCCAAAGGATAAGATGCTTGCTAGAAGAAAATCAGAAACTGAAGAGATACTTGAAATCAAAAAAATTGAAGAAGAGCAAAAACAAGTTCAGATTGACGCAAAAAAGTCTGAAGAAGCTGCTCTTCTAGCTGAAAGGGACAGGCAAAAATTAGCTGATACTGAATTATTGCCAAATAATAAATTATGGACAGGAAACAAAGTTCAAGAAAAGGAAATATTCAGGGAAAATGTTAAAAAAACATCATTTAACAGAGGATTTCAAGAAAAAAGACAAGGAAAAATGACAATAGCTCGAGCTTTAGATTCAGACAATGTAAGAGTTAGATCTTTAGCGTCAATCAAAAGAAGACGTGAAAAGGCAAGGATGCAAGCAGATCAAACACCTGCTGTAAAACAGTTTAGAGAAGTTACAATACCTGACACAATTACGGTCTCAGAATTAGCCAACAGAATGACTGAAAAAACAGCTGATGTTGTAAGAGAGTTAATGAAAAATGGTATTATGGCAACAGCCACTGAAGTTATAGATTCAGAAACAGCAGAGCTTATTACAACAGAATTTGGTCATAAACCAAAAAGAATTTCAGAATCTGATGTAGAATTAGATCTAATAATTGAAGAAAGTAATCCCAAAAATCTTTCTTTGAGACCTCCTATTGTAACAATAATGGGGCATGTGGATCACGGTAAAACTTCTTTATTGGACGCTTTAAGAGAAAGCAAGGTTGCGGACGGTGAAGCTGGAGGAATAACCCAACATATAGGCGCTTACCAAATTACCACAAAATCTAGGACTCAAATTTCATTTATAGATACTCCTGGTCACGAAGCATTTACTGAAATGAGAGCAAGGGGAGCTAATGTTACAGACATCGTTATATTAGTTGTTGCGGCCGATGACGGAATTAAACCTCAAACTATCGAAGCAATTAAACATGCTAAAGCTGCTTCTTGTCCTATTATAGTTGCTGTGAATAAATGTGATAAGCCTGAGGCAAACCCACAAAAAGTAAGAACTGAATTACTCCAACATGAACTTATACCTGAAGAAATGGGTGGAGATATTCAATGTATTGATGTTTCTGCAAAAAACAAAACAGGACTTGATAATCTGCTTGAAGCAATTGAATTACAATCAGACTTAATGGAGCTAAAGAGTGATGCTACAATAAATGCTAATGGTGTTGTGATTGAATCTAAGGTAGAGAGAGGAAAAGGTTCTGTAATAACCTTGCTTATTAAATCTGGTACTTTAAAAGTCGGAGACATTATAGTTGTTGGAAGTGAATCAGGTAAAGTAAGAGCTTTACTCAATGATGTGGGAAAAAGAATAACCAACGCAGGCCCTTCTATGCCAGTTGAAGTTCTAGGTTTGTCAGGTACTCCTGATGCCGGTGATTTAGCCCATGTGGTAGAATCAGAATCAAGAGCTAGAGAAATTGCTGAATATAGATCTAGAAAATCTAAACAAAAAGAGGCAACTTTATCAGCAAGAGGTTCTGTTGAACAAATGTTAGCTAATATACAAGCTGGTGAATCAACTGAACTACCTGTTATTATAAAAACTGACGTTCATGGATCCCTTGAAGCTATAAAAGTTGCTTTAGATAAGTTAGGTAACTCACTAGTTAAAATAAGAGTTTTATCTGGAGCAGTAGGAGCTATTAGTGAATCCGACATAACTTTAGCTTCTGCTTCTTCAGCACTTGTATTTGCTTTTAATGTAAGAGCTATTCCGCAGGCAAGGGAACTGTCCAGAAGAGATAATATAGAGATAAGATATCATTCTATCATTTACGAATTGATTGAAGACGCAAAATTGGCTCTTACAGGTATGCTAGACCCTGATTTGCAAGAAACATTTATTGGTTATGCTGAAATTAGAAAGATATTCTCTGTATCTAAAATTGGCAAGATTGCTGGTTGTTTTGTTAATGAAGGAATTGTAAAGAAAGGGTGTAGTTTTAGATTATTAAGAGATAACACAGTGGTTCATCAAGGAATGCTCAAAACGTTAAGAAGATTCAAAGACGAAGTAAAAGAAGTTCGTGAAGGAACAGAATGTGGAATGGGCTTCGAAAATTATAATGATATTCAAGAAGGTGACGTAATGGAATGTTTTGAAGTTAAGGAGGTAGCTCGAAGTTTGGAGTCAGTCGGTAAAAAAGTTGGATAAATGTTCTAATGGTTAATAACTTTGACTATAAAATAAATAGTAAATCTAAAAATAATTCTACTAAATCACAAAGACAACTTAGAGTTGGAGAAGAACTTAGACATTTAATATCAAACGCATTACTTCGTGAATCCTTTTATGATCAAATTATTGAGAATAACACTATAACTATTACAGAAGTAAATGTAAGTCCTGATTTGAAAAATGCTAAAGTTTATATAATGCCTTTGGGTGGTGAAAATAAGCTTGAAGTATTAGATAGTCTTAACAAATCAAATGGACGCATAAAAAAATTAATTTCAAGTAATATTAATTTAAGGCAAATTCCAAAACTACAATTTAAAATAGATGAAACTTTTGAGTATGCTAAAAACATAGAAAATATTTTGCAAAAGATCAAAAAATAAAAATTTTCATTTTAATAAATAAGGTTGGTAATTATTAATAATATTAATGGTTGGATAGTGCTAGACAAGCAGCCCGGAATTACATCTCGTCAAGCTGTTACCAAAATTTCAAAAATATTAAATATTAAAAAAGTTGGACATGCTGGCACCCTTGATCCTATGGCAACGGGTGTGTTGCCTATAGCAGTAGGAGAAGCAACAAAATGCATATCATTTATTCAGAATAAAATTAAAAAATATTCTTTTACTGTTAAATGGGGTGAAACAACAAATACAGACGATTTAGAAGGAACAGTTTTAGAAAAATCAAATGTAAGACCTACTAAAACCCAAGTGCTTGATATATTAAATTCATTTAAGGGTAAAGTACTTCAAGAACCCCCTGCTTTTTCAGCAATTAAAATAGACGGTAAACGTTCTTACAAACTAGCTAGAAACAACATAATTGTTAAACATCAACCTAGAGAAGTAGAGATACATAAGTTAAGTTTAAAAAAGATTGAAAATTCAGATTTTGCTGAATTTGAAGTTTTATGTGGTAAAGGAACATATGTAAGGTCATTAGCTAAAGATATTGCTGAAAAACTAAATACAAAAGGACATGTTACAGCTCTTAGAAGACACTCGGTAGGGAATTTCAGTGAAAAAGATACGATTTTTATAGATTTTTTTAAAGAAATAATACATAGTCCAGCAATTTTAAAAAAAATGTTACCAATTGAAGCTGTGCTAGACGACATCCCGGCATTAGCTCTGAACGAAATAGAGGCGAGGAAGTTAAAGCTAGGACAAAAAATTCAATTTAATTCTTTAGAATTTAAAAATAAATTTCTTAATAAACATCCAAATTTTCAAGAATTTGAAAAACTTTGTGCTACTAGAAACAATAGTCTTATAGCCCTTGTTAAAATTGAGACTGACTTAGTTAAGCCAAAACGCATAATTAATATATAAATAGAAGGGAAATAAGATGTCGATAGAAAAGAATAAAACAATTGAATTAATTAAAGACTTTGGAAATAGCAAAACAGACTCTGGTTCAGCTGATGTTCAAGTAGCTATTTTGACTGAAAGAATTAAAAATCTAACCGAACATCTCAAAAATCATAAGAAGGATTTTGGATCACGCCGTGGATTATTAAGTATGGTTGGTCAAAGAAGAAATTTATTAAAATATATCAAAAATAAAAATGAAGATCGTTATTTAGACCTTATTAAAAAGTTAGGTTTAAGAAGATAATTTTAAAAACTACACAGTTACGTTTTTAAGAATATATAATTGAAAGAGTTTAAGAAGTAGGTAGAGGTTATTATTATGTTTGAAGTTTATAGAAAAGAAGTCACATGGGGTGGTAAATTATTAACATTTGAAACGGGAAAGATTGCTCGCCAAGCCGATGGTGCAGTTATGGTTACTTATGGCGGCACTACCGTCTTATGTACTGCAGTTGGTGCTTCAACTGCGAAACCTGGAATAGATTTTTTCCCTCTTACTGTTAATTATCAAGAAAAAACATTTGCGGCTGGTAGAATACCAGGTGGTTTTTTTAAAAGGGAAGGAAGACCTTCAGAAAAAGAGACATTAGTTTCAAGATTAATAGACAGACCGATTAGACCGCTATTTCATAAAAATTATAAAAATGAAACACAAGTTATTGCGACAGTTCTTGCTCACGATATGGAAAATGATCCCGATATAGTTGCTATCTTAGGTGCTTCTGCGGCTTTAACAATCTCAGGACTACCATTTATGGGACCGATTGGTGCTTGTCGAGTTGGTTGGGATGGAAATAATTATATTTTGAATCCAACGACAGTACAAATGAAAGAATCAAGTTTAGACTTGGTTGTTGCTGGCACAACTGATGGTGTCTTAATGGTTGAATCAGAAGCATCTGAGCTATCTGAAGAAATAATGTTAGGAGCAGTTGATTATGGTCATAGCGAAATAGAACATGTAATAAAAGCTATAATAGACTTAGCCGAAGTTGCTGCTAAAGAACCAAGACCTTTACCAGAAGAGCCAAAAGAAAAAGATGAATATTTAAAAAAGATCACGCCATTTAGAAAAAAGTTTGAGAAAGCCTATAAGGAAATTGATAAATCAAATAGATCTAAAATGTTATCTCATATAAGGAATGAGATAGTTTTAGAATTTGGTGAGTTAGCTAATTCTACACTTTTATCATCTTTAACAAAAGATATAGAGGCTGATATTGTTAGAGGTAGTATCTTAAAAACCAAAAGAAGAATTGATGGTAGAGATACTAAAACAGTTCGATCAATAGTAGCTGAGGTTGGAACTTTACCAAGAGCACATGGTTCAGCACTATTTACTAGAGGAGAAACACAAGCTTTAGTTGTAGCTACCTTAGGAACTGGTCAAGACGAACAAATAATTGATGCTTTGGAAGGTGAATATAGGTCAAAGTTTATGTTGCACTATAATTTTCCTCCATATTCTGTTGGTGAAGCAGGTAGAGTAGGATCTCCTGGTAGAAGAGAAGTAGGGCACGGAAAGTTAGCATGGAGAGCTGTTAACCCTTTATTACCTTCAGGTGACGATTTTCCTTATACAGTAAGAATTGTTTCTGAAGTGACTGAATCAAACGGCTCATCCTCAATGGCTACCGTATGCGGTACCTCACTTGCTTTAATGGATGCTGGTGTTCCAATAAAAAAACCTGTCGCAGGAATAGCTATGGGATTGATTAAAGAAAAAAAAGAATTTTCAGTTTTATCAGATATTTTAGGTGA
>OCZA010000227.1_pt1 | contig 20342 bp, 20 predicted proteins | sample 1539021 | NCBI WGS metagenome assembly OCZA01 (sample SAMEA2619376, study PRJEB22493) | marine metagenome | biome: marine biome (ENVO:00000447); feature: surface water layer (ENVO:00002042); material: "saline water (ENVO:00002010), including plankton (ENVO:xxxxxxxx)" | depth 5 m | reverse complement strand
AACTTGGGAGCCGTTTAATTTTAAGTACAGCTAAAAAATTATCTAAAACTTTTTTTGAAAACTTTAGACAATATATGGAAAAAGATAAAAATTAAATTATTTTTAGCCTAACACTGACATACTACTCTCTTCGTTGATTTGTCTGTTTCTTGAATAAAATTTCAAATTTATGTCTTTATTAATATACTTTAGATTAATAGTAAGTGGTTCTGTGTCGTGATTATTTCCATTCTCACAATACTCAATTAATTCAGACATCAACACTCCTGCGACGGGAGCATTTTTGAATTGATTACCGCTAGTACCAATCGCCATATAAAAACCAGGTAAGTCAGATTTGTCATATATTGGGATCCAGTCATCAGTTACGTCATATAATGAAACGACACCTTTTACATTGTTAGAAATGGGTAAATTAGGATATCTTTGAGCCTGGCGTAATACTTGAGTTTTCCATTGCTCTGTAAAATTTTCATCCCAGTTATCAGGGTCTACAAATATTCTTTCGTCACATTCAGGGTCTTCACTTCCAATTAAAATATGATTCCCTGTTTCTGGTCTACTATAGCATCCTATATCACCGTCAGACACTACGAACGCATCTGCTTCATAATCAAAATTTTTAGGAGATGATACATGAGACACTTCTACTTTTAATGCTTTTGTTTTAATATTCATTTCTTTTTCAACTTGAGCCATTTGGTTGATTTTATGTGAATGTGGGCCTGCAACGTTAATAACTACCTTAGAATTAATTTTACTACCATCTGATAACTCTACGCCAGCAGCCTTATTATCTTTTTTAATTATACTGATCACTTCTTTATTAAATAAAAACTTACCTCCCTTTTGCTCCGAGGCAACCTGTAAATTATACGCAGATAATTTTGGATCATTTATATAACCAGCTGTTGGAAAAAAAATAGCCCCTTTAAGTAATTCATTTTTATGTTTACCAAATAGTCTATCTGATGGAGCTTTTACGGGTGCGTATTTATGAACATCTACGATAGGCAAATTAGATTTAATATCATTGGGACCCCAAAGTTCAAAAGGAATATTAAGTTCTTTTGCTCTATTTATTATAGTATCTAAGTATCCATTCTCTTCTGTTCTATAAATCATACAACCACTTTCAACAAATTTTGCAAAATCATGGTCATTAGACAATTCTAGATATTTATTCCAATTTTTCCAATAATGATAACCCTCATAAGCCATAGCACAGCCATCAAAAGTAGAATAATGAACTCTTATAATAGCACAAGATGCTGATGTCGATCCATAACCTGATTCAGGATTTTTATCGATGTTTAGAGTTTTCCATCCTTTTTTTGACAACTCAAAATTTATTGCAGATCCAATAACACCTGCTCCAATAATAATTGCATCGTAAGTATTGTTCATTAATAATCCTTTCAAAACTTTGTCTTAAAATTAAGTATTGTACAAATTTCTCAAATCTGACGAATTTTGAAGATGTTGAATAGTTTCATCAAATGAATCTACTTTTAAAATTCCATTTTCCCAAAGAGGTACATTATCAATTTTTATATTATGATTAGCTATCATCCAACAAATTTCTCCAGGAGCGTAATTACCACAGGTATGAAAGTGTAAATATTTTGGGCTCGGGAAAATAGTATTTGACCATCTGTCAGGATTTTCCTCAACCGAATTTGAATAATGAATACCAGGGTTTATACCTGCATGCCAAGAATGAACAATATCGTGGTCTATATTAAAGATTTTTGAAACGGTTTCATAATGTTTCTCAATTTTTTCAACTACTTTTTTTTCTCCATTTAAATTAGCTATTTTTCCTTTTAAGATAGTTGCAGTTACTGGGCTCTCTATTTTTAAACTGATCGGCTCATAAACTTTTGATCCAGTTGAAGTTAGGTAACCATCTAGAACTACTTCCCCAGAAAAATTTTTTGCAAGTATTGGTGACGGTACAACAACCGGAAATCTAACAACACTAGTATCTTTGTTTTGATTTATATTTTTCTTATCAATTGTACCCTTTAGATTTGTACCTAGGGGACAAGATATTTCAATATTATCAGCGTCAAAAATAATTTTATTTATAACATCCTTAAATCTCTGCATTTCTTCATAATTTGTAGATGCAAACAAGGAGCAAAGCGAATCAATATTTCTAACATAAGACATAATACGTTTTGTATTAGATAACGGCTTTTCAAATCTTTCTTGATCACCAATTCTTGCAAAGAATATAGCACAATCATAATTATCAATGATTTTTTCAAGAGTATCTTTAGCATTATTTTTAGGTTCGCCGACAATTAGTAATTCAGTACTGAGGCCTAATTTATTTTTTGCATAATCATAAACTGCAATTGAAATATCTTTGTCGTACCAACCAAACTTTGAGTCCTCTGAAATAATTAGTAAAGTATCATTCTCGTTCAATTCAGCGCAATTATTAAGAAGATTATTTATACTTTTATTTAGTAGTTTTTTGTCCATGGTAATTTAATTTCTGTAAGAAAACGCTTTGCCAAATCTCCATATTAGATAATCACCACACGAGATTGGATCTTCTTTGGAGTTAAAGCTTTTACCATGAACTTCTTTAGGATCGATCATTGTCTCAGGATTTGGATCAAAAGCTAAAACTAAAGATAATCTTTCTTTTGTAGATGAATTGACAACTCTGTGAGGAGTAGACTTATATTCACCACCTGTCCATCTAGATAATAAATCAGCAACATTTACAATAATAGTGTCTTGAATTGGTGGAGCATGAAACCAGTCACCATTTATATCCTGAACTTGTAAGCCACCTACATCATCTTGGCATAAAATAGTAAGAGTACCAAAGTCAGTATGAGGTCCAACTCCAAATTGATCTATTCCCATTTTTTCAGGTTGACTAGGATAATAAACTAGTGACGCTCTGCTAAGTGGTCTAGAGGTGTTTTTTAAAAAAAAGTTTTCATTTAGGTTCATTGCAATAGCAAATCCTCTTAATAAGTCTTTAGCTAAAAGATCAGCTTGATTAAAAAAATCCATACAATTTTCTTGAAGAGATGGTAAAAAAGATGGCCATAAATTTTGACCTCTGAGTGGGTGATCTTCCAAAGATTTTCCATTTTCATCTTGATATCCCCATAAAAAACTTTCTTTTAAATCTGCCTTGGCATCGTCTTTCATTTGGGCTCCACCAAAGCCTAACCAACCACGGTGTTTTTTTGTGATTTTTACAGTTTCTTTTTCTTCTATTTTTTTATTAAAAAATTGCAGACCATACTGACGTGTTTTTGTGATAGTTTTATTAGATATTCCATGATTTGAAATATAGAGAAAACCAAGATTCTTGTTGGCTTGATGTAATTTTTTTGCAACGGAGATTTTATTAGAACCATCTCTCAAAGAGGCAATATCTATAATAGGAATTTTTTTGGAATCCAATTCCTTTGCATATGCGTAACTCATCTTTTCCTCTTACATTTTTAAAATTTTAATTACTTAATTGGTCAAATGCTTCGAGAGCTTTGGTACTAAAAGTTATTGAAGGTCCCCCTCCCATATAAGAACACATAGCCAAAACCTCAATCAATTCTTCTCTCGTCATACCTAGTTTTATTAGAGTTTCAACGTGTAAACCTATACAACTTTCGCACCTAGTTGAAATAGCTATTCCTAAAGCCACAAACTCCTTAGTTTTTTCATCAATTAAACCATTCTTTTTTGCCTCATTTCCCATAATAGAAAAACCTTTAAACGTATCTGGAATTTCTTTGCTTAAACTCGTAAAATCTTTTCTTGTTTTATCTAAAAATGCTTTCCAATCCATAACTCACCTTTATTATTTTTTAATGAAAAATTAATTAATATTTTCAATACTTTTTAACCTATTTGATTTTCGTTAGAACCCATTCTTTTTTCAAGCATTCTTACAAAATAACTAATTATTAGTACTAAAATTAAATATTCGAATATTAGCAAAGTGTAGATTTCTAGAGGACGATATTCTGTAACAACTATCTCATTTGCTCTTCTTGTTAACTCCTGCATGCCTATTACAGATGCAAATGCTGACATTTTTACAATATATATAAACTGGTTTGCTAGTGGAGGTAAAATTCTTCTTATTGCCTGAGGAAGAATAACATGTCTCATTGTTTGATAATAGTTTAACCCAATTGTTTGAGCTGCTTCTGTTTGGCCTCTATGAATTGATTGAATTCCAGCTCTAAAAATTTCAGCAGTAAAAGCACTATCAGATATAGCTAAAGTTATTACTGCCCCCCAAAATGCATCAATATTAACATCTAAACCAAGAGATTTAAATATTACCGGCAAACCATAAAAAACCCAAAATAACATAGGCAAAAGTGGAATGGCTCTAACAAATTCAACATAGACCCTATTGATTGATCGAAGAATGTAATTATTAGACATACCAGGCAATGCTATTAATAAACCTATAGTGATTGAAAGTAATGCAGCGATTATTGATAGCAGAATAGTTGAAGAAAAACCTCCAGCTAAAAAAACAATGTTGTTCCAACCTGACTTAGTTGACGGATCTATTACATACCATCCCCATATGTCTGATGATGAACACCCGGCTAAGAATAAAAGAGCTAGAAAAAGTAAATATTTTTTCATTTTAAAAATTCTATTTAAAAAATAATTGACATAAATTATTTTTTGTACCACTTTGCTAACACAGTGATACAAATAAGGCAAATGATTTGATTTCAAAAAACGAAAATGAACTTTTTGAGGCGATAGTCTCTATAGATAATATAGAAGAATGTAAAAATTTCTTTTATGATCTATGTACACCATCGGAAATTAATGAGTTTTCAACTCGTTGGCTTATTGTAAGGTTATTATCTAAAAAAATACCTTATCGACAAATAGCAGCAGAGACCGGAGTAAGTACAACTACTGTCGGTCGTGTTGCAAGGTATATGAAGTATGGTCATAACGGCTATAATTCAGTGTTAAAAAAATTTTTAGATAAAAAAAATAAACTTTTTTAAGGAGGTTTTCATGAAATTAATAAAAATTTTAATAGTTTCAGTTTTTGTTTTGTTTTCAGTCAATAATTTTGCTTTAGCTGAGTCTGCTTTAAAACAAATATTAAGTTCTGGTAAATTAAAAGCAGGTACTACAGGAGATTTTAATCCATTTTCAGTAAGAGATACTGCTACTAATAAATATAAAGGCTATGATATAGATATTATGAGTGAATTAGCAAAAGATATGGGTGTAGAAATAGAATTTGTTCCTACAGATTGGAAAACTATAGTCAATGGAGTTGTTGCTGGTAAATATCATATAACTGGTTCAGCATCTATAAAAGCCTCAAGAATGAAGGCAGCTGGTTTTTCTGAGAGTTATCTGAGTGTGAATTTCAAACCATTTACCACAAATGATAAATTATCTAAATTTAAAGGGTGGGACTCCATTAATAAGAAAGGTGTTAAAGTTGCAACTACGCTTGGTACTGCAATGGAACCACTTGTTAAGGGATGGTTTCCAAACGCAGAAATTAAAAGCGTTGAGGCCCCAGCAAGAGGTTATCAAGAAGTCTTGGCGGGAAGAGCAGATGTCTTTGTAACATCAAATTTAGAAGGCTCAACATTAAAAGCTAAATATTCGAATATTAAGGAAGTTTCTATAGACGCTCCAAGATCACCTACTCCTCTTGCTATGTTATTACCGCAAAATGATCAGGTTTGGATCAACTTTGTAAATCACTGGATTAAAATTAAAATTGCAAAGGGATTTTTCAAAAAAACAGCTCAGAAATGGGGTTTATAACAACTAATTTCAAAGAGAGCTCTAGGGCTCTCTTTTTTACTTAATATTACTTAAAATAGGACAAGTAATGTCTTCGTGGATAAAAATGATCGATGAAATAGATGCTGATGAGGATTTAAATTTAGCACTTAATCAAGCTAAAACTCCTCACGGTACTGTTGACAACGTATTACGTGTACACTCTCTAAGACCGAGTACAATGGTCGGTCACATGAAATTATATAAATCAGTTTTACATGATGAAAAAAACACTATTCCTCAATGGTTCCAGGAAACAATAAGTTCATATGTGTCAATAATTAATAAGTGTAAGTATTCTTATGATAATCATTGGAAAAATGCTGCCTTTTTAATTAATGATAAAAATAAAAGTGATAAAATTAAATTGGTATTAGAAAATCAAAAGCCAGAAGATTATTTTAAAGGAAAAGAATTAGCTTTATTAATTTATGCAAAAAAATTAACACTGTATCCTTCTGAGTTTAACATAAATGATTTTCAAAAACTCAAAGAAGAAGGCCTTGACGATGGAGAAATTTTAGAGGCTAATCAAATCATATGTTATTTCAATTATGTTAATAGGTCTATTAATGGTTTGGGTGTTACGACTGAGGGTGACATAGTCGGTTATTACAAAAATTAAAAGCAAATTTTTTTAAAGATTTTGAATGCAGATTAATAATTCTAAATTGAACAAAGAGCCACCAATAACATCTAAAAATTTAATTAAAATATTAGATGATTGGAAAATTATTTATAAAAGCTATTCTCATGAACCAGTTATGTCAGTTAAAGAGGCAAAATTAGTCCAAGAAGAACTTTTTGGTTTGGATAAAAATAATGGACATATAAAAAATCTTTATTTGCGAGATAAAAGAAAAAATAATATATTAATAGTTGCTCATCAAGATGCCTTAATAGATTTAAAACTATTAGCAAAAATTATAAAAATGGAACGTTTAAGTTTTGGTTCCCCAAATAGACTATTTGAAAACTTAGGAGTTTTACCAGGAGCTGTGTCTCCATTTGCAATGATAAACGGTGCAAAAACAGGTGTGTCTTTATTTTTAGACAATAATTTGAAGTCATTTAGTAAAATTTACGCACATCCATTAGAAAACGACAAAACTTTAGAAATATCAATTAAACAGTTAGAAAAATTTTTTGAAAAAATAACAGTAATCCCGAATTGGATTAACCTTAGCTCTATTGATAATTGAAAAACATATTATCAATAATTATTGACATATCCTTTTTCATAAAACAAATTCTTTAAATGACATCTATACATTTTTCAAAAAAATATATTTATACTCCTATTATTGTTTTCCTTATCTTTATAACATCAATATTTCAATCTGTTGACGCCAAAGATACTTCTTTAATGATAATGATAACAGACAAAAATTGCTTATATTGCATTGTGTGGGAAAAACAAATTGGTAAAATATATCCTAAGACTGAAATAGCAAAAAAATTTTCATTACATAGAATAGAAGTTAAAAACTTTGTTAATTATACTAAATATGATTTAAAAAAAACAAATATAACCCCAACATTTATTTTTATAAAAAATGACAATGAAGTAGGTCGTATTGAGGGATATACAAATCCAGAAATGTTTTGGTGGCAAGTTGACGAAATTATTGATAACTAATACAATTAACAAATTAATAGATTAAATGTTAATTGGAGATATTAATGAAGCAAATTAAGATGAAAATAATATCTAGAAGAAATGTTCTGTATTTATTGGGAGGAACTACCGGCTCAGTATTATTTTCAAAATATGCACTTTCTAAACCTAACTTAGCTCTAAATAAAATTAAAGAAATAAGTAAAAATGCTAAAGTTGATGAAGTTGATCTTTTCCTTGATGTTCCAGAAATTGCAGAGAATGGAAATCAGGTCAAAGTAAGTTTTGATATTGAAAGTCCAATGACAGAAGAAGATTTCGTTAAAACTGTTTATATCTTAGCTGACGGAAATCCCGCACCAAATGTAGCTAAATTTTCTTTTACAACAGATATGGGAGCGTGCTCCGCTACAACAAGAATGAGATTATCTAAAACTCAAAATATTTACTTATTAGCAGAATATAATAACGGTAATTTTGCCATGACAAAATCAAAAGTAAAAGTTACTATTGGTGGTTGTGGTGGTTAAGAAGGGAGGCTTGTGATGTCAAAAATAAAACCAAGAGGAAAAGTTCCTAAAACAGCTTCAGTTGATGAAATAATTGAAATAAAAACACTTATTAGGCACCCAATGCATAGTGGTCGAATGAAGGACAAAGATGGAAAAAAAATTCCAAAAAGAATTATTAATAAATTTTTAGTAAAATTTAATGGAAAGCAAGTTTTTGGTATGGATTTAGAGCCATCAATTTCTACTAATCCTTACATAGCATTTCCATTTAAAGCAAAAAAAACTGGAACTTTCGATTTTGAATGGACAGATGATAATGGAGATAAATATAATATGTCCAGAAAAATGACCGTATCATAACTTTTAGGTATTACTTTGAAGAAAGATAAAAAACAAAGTTTAAAACTAAATAGAAGAGAACTCTTAGTTGGTTCAGCCTCTTTAGGAGCCATGGCGGCGGCATCCAATTCAGTTTTTGCTAAAGAAGTTTCCTCAAAGAACTTACCACCTAATGTGCCTGAGTGGACTGGTGAGCTTGGAGACGGTGTAGATGTTAATCCTTATGGAATGCCATCACAGTTTGAAGAAAATGTCATCCGTAGAAATGTAGAATGGTTAACTGCAAGTAGTCAGTCTTCAGTAAATTTTACTCCTATTCAAGATTTAGAGGGTATAGTTACTCCTAATGGGTTGTGTTTTGAAAGGCATCATGGAGGCGTATCAATAATAAATCCTAAAGATTATCGTCTCATGATTAATGGTTTAGTTGATAGAGAAATGATTTTCACTTTGGAAGATCTAAAAAGATTTCCACAAACAAATAAATTTTACTTTTTAGAGTGTGCTGCTAATGGTGGTATGGAATGGAAAGGCTCTCAGTTAAATGGATGTCAATATACTTTTGGCATGGTTCACAATGTCCAATACACTGGGGTTAAATTATCAGATTTAATTCAAGAGACTGGTTTAAAGCCAAAAGCGAAGTGGGTTTTAGCTGAAGGGAGTGATTCTTCTGGTATGACAAGGTCTATACCAATTGAAAAATTACTTGATGACTGCATGATAGCTTGGGCAATGAATGGAGAAGCTTTAAGATCAGAACAAGGTTATCCAGCTAGGCTTGTCGTACCAGGCTGGGAAGGTAATATGTGGGTGAAGTGGTTAAGAAGGCTTGAGTTTGGAGATATGCCTTATATGACACGTGAAGAAACTTCAAAATATACTGATTTGTTACCTGAAGGAAACGCACGAATGTTTACTTGGGTTATGGATGCTAAATCTGTAGTTACTTCTCCTAGTCCTGAAAAACCAATTTTGAATAAAGGTGTTCATCAACTAAGAGGCCTTGCTTGGTCAGGTAGAGGTAAAATTTCACGAGTTGATGTTTCTTTGGATGGTGGAAAAAATTGGAAAACTGCAAAACTACATGACCCTGTATTGAGCAAAAGTGTAGCTCGTTTTACCTTTCCTTTTGAATGGAACGGAGAAGAGCTACTTATACAATCTAGAGCTATTGATGAAACAAATTATGTTCAACCAACTATCCAAGAGCTTCAAAAAATTAGAGGCGTTAACTCAATTTACCATAATAATTCTATTGCAACATGGCTGGTAAATTCTGATGGTAAGGTTGATAATGTTCGACTTGGTTAAGCACTCAATATTATTTTCTTTTTTTATTTTTTTATCAAGTTTTGTAAATGCTGATGATAGAAAATTTAATTTAGGAAAAATAGCAACCAAAACTGAAATTGCTGGATGGAACATTGATGTTAGACCTGATGGTATGGGTGCTCCAAAAGGAAGTGGAGATGCAATTAAGGGTGAAGAAGTTTATGCAGAACAGTGTGCTGCCTGTCATGGGGATTTTGGTGAAGGTGTTGATAGATGGCCAGAGTTAGTTGGTGGTGAAGGTAGTCTTGATACTCACGATCCTGTAAAAACTACTGGAAGTTACTGGCCTTATGCATCAACAATGTATGATTATATTTATCGCGCAATGCCTTTTGGTGTTGCGCAATCACTAACGCATGATGAAACATATCAGATAGTTGCTTATCTTCTTTATATGAACGAGATCATAGAAGAAGATTTTGTTTTGTCGGAAAAAAATATTGGAAAAATAAAAATGCCAAACCAAAAAGGCTTTTTACTACCTGATCCAAGACCAGACATTGCTAACACTGATGGAAAACCATGCATGGAAAATTGTAAAGTGCCAACTAAGATCATTGGAAAAGCTAGAGATATAGACGTTACACCAGAAGAAGAAAAATCATAAATTAAAGGTTAATTAATGCGTTCTAGGCGTGAATTTATCCAATTAGCATCAGTTTCAGCAATGCTATTAGCTACAAAATCTTGGAATGCTGTAGCAGCAAAGCAAAAACTCAAAACTGAAGATCTGTTAGATTTTGACTCAAAAGGACAGGTTACACTCCTACATTTAACTGATATGCATGGTCAATTAAAACCCGTATATTTTCGACCACCATCTGAAAACTTTGGTGTTGGTAAATTTGAAGGAATACCACCTCATTTAATTGGAGAAGCATTTCTAAAACACTTTGATATATTGCCAAATACACCATTAGCTTATGCTCACACTATGGTTGATTATGTTCCATTGGCAATGGAATATGGTAAGTTAGGTGGCCTAGATCATACAACAACTTTGATAAAAGCAATTCGCTCTGAAAGAGGAGATGATAAAGTGCTTCTTCTGGATGGAGGTGATACATGGCAGGGATCCTACACTTCGCTTCAAACTCAAGGCGCTGACATGGTTGAAGTGATGAGAGCATTACGAACTGAAGCTATGGTTGGTCATTGGGAGTTTACATTTGGGCAAGATCGCTTAAAAGAATTAATTGATAAATTGGGCTATCCATTCCTAGGTGGTAATGTTTTTGATACTGAATGGGACGAGCCTGTTTTCGAAAGTACAGCCTTTTTTGAAAAAGGGGGAGTAAGTATAGCAGTTATTGGACAGCATTTTCCATATACTCCTATCGCAAATCCAAGTTATATGGTGAATGGTTGGTCTTTTGGCATTAGACCAGAAGTTCTTCAGAAAAATGTAAATAAGGCTAAAAAACAAGGTGCAGAAATTGTAGTTCTTTTATCTCATAATGGTTTTGATGTTGATCAAAAGTTAGCCTCTATGATTGACGGTATTGACGTAATTTTAACTGGTCATACTCATGATGCTATCCCTAAGGGTATAAGAATTAAAGACACACTTCTATTGTCATCTGGCTCACACGGTAAATATTTAGGAAGGATAGATCTTAAAGTAAAAAATGGAAAAGTTGTAGATACAAGTTCAAATTTAATTCCTGTTTTTTCAGATATTATCCCACCTGATCCCGACATGACAAAGCTCATTAATAAAATAAGAGCTCCATATCAAAGCGAGTGTAATAGGGTTATAGGTGAAACTGAAACCCTACTTTACAGGAGAGGTAATTTTAATGGCAGTTGGGATGATGTTATTTGCGACACCATCATTAGAGAAAGAGATACAGAAATATCTTTAAGTCCTGGTTTTAGATGGGGTACAACTTTATTGCCAGGACAAAAAATAACAATTGATGATATTTACTCACAAACATCAATGAATTATCCTGAAGTTTATAGAATTGAAATGACGGGTAAAATGATTAAAGAAATACTTGAAGATGTTTGTGATAATATCTTCAACCCTGATCCTTTTTTTCAACAAGGTGGTGACATGGTTAGAGTAGGTGGCTTAACTTATACATGTCGCCCCAAAAATAAGATGGGAAACAGAATTAGTAATTTAAGGATTATATCATCTGACAAACCTCTTGAATCAAATAAAAACTATGTAGTAGGTGGTTGGGGTTCAGTTAACCAAAATGTTAAAGGACCTCCAATATATAATTTGCTAGAAAATTATATTTCAGAAAAGAAAATTATAAAAAATAACAATTTAGAGGCTGTTAAAATAGTGGGTATGTAATTTAAGAAGGCAACCAATATGTGGTTACCTTCTTACTATTATTTTATTATGAGAACATGTCTGATGTAATACCAGAATACCACCCAATTGACTCTTCGTAGGTAGCTTTTCTTAAATTGCTATCTTCACCTGTTTTAGAAATAAAACCACTAGTCTTATTTATTTTGTCAGGTTTAGCGTCATAATTGGCACCAACTTTTATACCATCATTAGTCGCTACTAAAGACCAGCATGTATTTGCGAAACGAGGTGCAAATACTTTACTTCCAGTTAAACTGCCTCTTATATGATTTGCGGCTACCTTAGCTTGACTGTTCGCTGAAAACCCTGATTTAGGCATTGATTTAGCAATTGATGCATCACCTAAAACATAGATATTTTCATCAGCTTGAGATTGCATTGATGCAGGAACTATTGGACACCAATCTCCTTTATTAACGCCGGCATTCATAGCAATTCGTCCTGCTTGTTGAGCGGGAATAACGCTTGCAGCGTCAGCTTTGAAAGTATCTAAATCAGTTTCAAATTCCATAGTTGAAGTATTAATTTTTTTAATTCCACCATGGGTATCAGCACTAATCCATTCAATCATTCCTGGATAATGTTTTTGCCATCCTTCCATAAAAAGACCTTGCTTAGAAAATTTATTCTTAGGATCAAGAACAACAATTTTAGCAGTAGGATTAGTCTTTTTAAATTGGTGAGCAATCATAGAAATTCTTTCATAAGGTCCAGGAGGACAGCGATATGGATTTGGTGGAGGGACCATTACGAATGTACCACCTTTTTTCATACCTTTAACCTGATTCTTAAGCAGTTGAACTTGTGTTCCAGATTTCCATGCATGAGGCATTATAGATTGTGCTTCTGGAGAATATCCATTAACACTGTTAAATTTTAAATCAATACCCGGAGATATAACGAGTTTGTCATAAGAGACAGTGGCACCAGATCCAAGATATACTTTCTTTTCTGCACTGTTTACTGATGAAGCCCACTCATGAACCATATTTACACCATGGTTCACTGCAAGCCCATAGTAATTGTGACCTATTGAACCATAGTTTCTAAAATCACCTAAGTATAGGTTTGAAAAGAAACAAGTATAATATCTTTTTGAAGCTTCGACTAAAGTAACGTCTACCGCTCCTTTAGAGTCTTTTGCAATATATTTTGCAGCAGTAGCTCCACCTGCTCCTCCTCCAATAACAACAACTCTTGGTAGAGCTCCAAAAGCTATCGAAGGCATTGAAAGTGCCGTTGTTGATGCAGCCATAATACCAACAAAGGAACGTCTTGTTATTTTGGCCATTTAATCCTCCTCCAAAATTAATAACTTGTTAAATGTTAACAACTTTTAAACTTAAGTAAAATTTTATTTTTATTTAGTTTTGCTTAAATAAAGTGCAAGTGAGTTAATTTCTTCTTCACCAAGTCTGTCAGCAACCATTTGCATAACAGCGTTATCTTTTTCTTTTGTTTTATATGCTAAAATTTTTTTTATAAAAACTGCAGTCTTCATTCCGGTTATTTTTGGTATACCTTGACCTAAACCGGTGGAATTGTGGCAAGTAACACATTCTCCAGATAAATGTTGACCATATTCGAAATCAGCCCCAGCTAGAGCTTTATCGTCAGCTAATATCTTGTTTGAGAACAAAAGCAAAATAATGATGGAAAAAAAAACAAATTTGGACTTCATAACCTCCCCCAGGTTTAAAAGTAGATAAAATTTACCATTTAGCCATTGTTAAACTATTTTCATAATTAATAATTATTTATTATTTTATTTATTTATCAAGGAATAATTTTCCTAGGGAAAATTTTCATTGTTATATGTCTATTTTCAATTTAAATTATAACTTATTATCTTTAAAAAATTGTAAGGTTAGTTATGAGTTTATATACGAATTATATATCTGAAATTGAAAACAGAAAAAAAGAAGGTTTAAAGCCAAAGCCAATAGAGGATGGCACTTTATTAAAAGAAATAATTTCACAAATAAAAGACGAAAATAATATTCATAGAACCGATTCACTCAACTTTCTCATTTATAATACTATCCCAGGCACAACTACTGCAGCAGTAGTAAAATCAAAGTTTTTAAAAGAAATTATAACAAAACAAATTGTTGTAAAAGAAATTGAACCAAAGTTCGCATTTGAACTTTTATCTCATATGAAAGGCGGCCCATCGATTGAAGTACTTCTTGATTTAGCTTTGGGTGAAAATAAATCTGTAGCTCTAGAAGCAGCAGAAGTTCTTAAAACCCAAGTTTTTCTTTATGAGATTGATACTTCTAGATTAGAGAATGCTTACAGTAAAGGTAATAAAATTGCGGAAGATATTATTAAAAGTTATTCAGAAGCAGAATTTTTTACTAAGCTTCCAGAAATTGAGGAAGAGATTAAAGTTGTAACATATGTTGCAGCTGAAGGAGATATTTCAACCGATTTATTATCACCTGGGAATCAGGCTCATTCAAGATCTGACCGTGAGCTTCATGGTAAGTGTATGATATCAGAAGCAGCACAATTAGAGATTAGAAGATTGCAAAAGGAAAACCCTGACAAACGTGTGATGATAGTTTCTGAAAAAGGAACAATGGGTGTTGGTTCGTCAAGGATGTCAGGAGTTAACAATGTTGCTTTGTGGACAGGTATTCAAGCTAGTCCATATGTTCCATTTGTAAATATTGCTCCAATAGTGGCAGGAACGAATGGTATATCACCAATTTTTTTAACAACAGTGGGTGTTACTGGGGGAATAGGAGTTGATTTAAAAAATTGGACTAAAAAGCTTGATACAGATGGAAATCCAATAATTAATAATGACGATAATCCAGTACTTGAGCAAAGATACAGTGTTGATACTGGGACAGTATTAACCATCAATACTAAAAAACAAAAACTATATGATGAAACAGGTGACAAAGAGCTTGTAGATATGTCTTCCTCTTTTTCACCACAAAAACTTGAGTTCATGAAAGCTGGGGGTTCATATGCTATTGTATTTGGAAAAAAACTTCAGAGCTTTGCCTGTAAAGCTCTAAATATAGAATTAAAATCTGCATTTGCACCTTCAAAACAAGTTTATAATTCTGGCCAAGGTTTCACTGCTGTAGAAAAAATATTTAATGCAAATGCGGTAGGTGTTGAAGATGGTGTCAAGTTACATGCAGGATCTGATGTACGCGTAAAAGTCAATATTGTTGGGTCTCAGGACACTACAGGTTTAATGACTTCACAAGAGTTAGAAGCTATGGCTGCGACTATAATTTCTCCAAATGTTGATGGAGCTTATCAATCAGGATGTCATACTGCTTCTGTATGGGATTTTAAAGCTCAAGAAAACACGCCCCGACTTATGAAATTTATGCATAAATTTGGTCTTATTACAGCACGTGATCCAAAAGATTCTTATCATTCAATGACCGATGTTATTCACAAAGTTTTAAATGACATAACTGTTGATGATTGGTCAATTATTATTGGTGGTGACTCCCATACCAGAATGTCAAAAGGTGTTGCATTTGGTGCTGACTCCGGAACAGTTGCGCTTGCCTTGGCAACTGGTGAAGCAACTATGCCTATACCTGAATCAGTAAAGGTTACCTTTAAAGGTAAAATGAGTGATCATATGGATTTTCGTGATGTAGTACATGCAACTCAAGCTCAGATGCTTAAACAATTTGGTGATAATGTATTTCAAGGAAAAATTATAGAAGTACATCTTGGGACTCTTCTTGCGGATCAAGCCTTTACTTTTACAGATTGGACAGCTGAAATGAAGGCCAAAGCATCCATCTGTATTTCTGAGGATAATACACTTGTTAAATCATTAGAAATTGCAAGAGATAGAATACAAGTAATGGTTGATAAGGGTATGGAGAATAAAGACAAAATGCTTCATAAGTTAATAGGTATTGCAGAAAAAAGAATATCTCAAATTAAATCGGGGGAAAAACCCGCATTAAGACCTGATGCAAATGCAAAATATTCATCTGAAGTTGTTGTAGATCTTAACTTAATTGATGAGCCGATGATTGCTGATCCAGACGTTAATAATCATGATGTCTCTAAGAGGTATACTCATGACACTATAAGACCAATTTCATATTATAACGCAGAAAAAAAGGTTGATCTTGGCTTTGTAGGCTCGTGTATGGTTCATAAAGGGGATGTAAAAATTGTTGCACAAATGTTACGTAATCTTGAAAGATCGTCAGGTAAAGTGAATTTTAAGGCTCCTCTAGTTGTAGCGGCACCAACCTATAATATAATAGATGAACTTAAAGAAGAAGGTGACTGGAGTATCTTGCAAAAATACTCTGGCTTTGAGTTTGATGATAAAAATCCAAAAAATTCAGCACGTCTAGAATATGATAATATTCTTTATCTTGAAAGACCTGGGTGTAACCTTTGTATGGGAAACCAAGAAAAAGCTGCAAAAGGGGATACAGTTTTGGCAACTTCAACAAGATTGTTCCAAGGTAGGGTAGTAGAAGACACTGAAGAAAAAAAAGGTGAATCATTACTTGCTTCTACCCCAGTTGTAGTTCTTTCTGCAATATTAGGAAGAACACCAACAATAGAAGAGTATAAAATTGCTGTAGAAGGAATTGACCTAACTAAATTTGCTCCACCGGTGGAAAAAAATCAGAATACCTTATCAGCACATTTTTAATTTAATTGAAAAAATTAGAGCTAACTCATAAGTTACATTACAAAATAACTTGATTGGTCAGTAGGTGAAAATCAAAAATAAAATTTATACCTTATTAATTTTATTAGGCTTTTTATTTTTTAGTTTTGAAAATGTTTTCGCAAATGTAGACAATAAAGATAATATAACTTTTATTCTTAATACAGACGATTTTGAAACCATACCCTCAAAACATTTAGAATTTGTTGAAGGCTTTGATCAAAACACTCCTTTTGAAAAATTATTTAAATTAGACTGGAAAAAAAAATTACAGAATGATCAATCATTCGTTGATGGTTATTGGGTTCGATTTAGTGTTCAAAATAATACGAATAAGAAAAATATTGGAGTCACTTTCAATTATAATAACGAAAAGAAAGTTTTTAGTCTAAATAATAAGACAGTTATAGAGTATCCATATTGGAATGAAAAACATGATAGATGGATTGATGATGGAAGAGTTAGAGCAAGTTATAAAGTCATAATGAATCCTAATGAAACCACCCAAGTTTATAGTTTTTTTAGAAAAAAACCATTTGACCGTTATATGGGTAGAGATAGTCTTCACCGAATGACTATTAGCTCATGGGAAAATATTAGTACTCATCAATTTGTAAAAATTGCCGCAAACTTAGCAACTTTTGCAATAGCTATAACTTTTGCTATTTATTATTTATTCATTTTTTTAGTCTCGAAAGGTAACTATTTGTGGTTGTCATTAAGCCTTTTTCAAATCTCTTTTCTGTCCATTACAAATTTAGTTATTGGCAGAATTATTGGGATAAATTCCTGGTTTTATGCAAGTGAATTTTCTTTGGCTTCAATATCCCTATTATTTTTACTATTACTTCAATTTTTTAGACAATCGCTTAATTTAAAAGTAAATTATCCAGTTTTTAATAAAATTTTTGTTTCAACTATAATTTTTTATATTGTTATGATTTTTTTAAATTTATATACATCTTTATCTTGGCCGAGCATAATGTATTTGGATTTAAATTTGTATCCACCTGACATGAATGGACCAGGCTTAGTTAAAGTAAAATATTTATTTGCCCCTTTTACATTTTTATTGCTAACTTCTGCTGTTATATCATTCTTACTTTGGAAAAAAGGAAGCTCCTACGCCAAATATTTATGTATATCCTTCGCGTTACCTTTTTTATCGGCACCAATTTCGGGTTTGGCATATTTATTTTATGATTTTAATTGGATTACTTGGTTAATCATAAATTCTGCAGTAGGAATTTTATTCCTTGGTATGTTTATTACTTTTGGATTTGCTGTTGCTCAGCAATTAAATGATATGAAGTTGTTAGCTCTTCAACAACAAGTAAAATTAACAGAAGCTTACCAAAGATTTGTACCACAGCAATTACTCAAAAACCTTGGTAAAGATAGTATATTAGATGTCTCATTAGGAGACCAAGTGAATGTTGAAATGAGTATATTATTTTCTGATATAAGATCTTTTACTTCGATATCAGAAAAAATGACTCCAAAAGAAAATTTTTCATTTTTGAACTCATATTTAAATCAAATGAGTCCAATAATTAGAGAAAATAAAGGTTATATAGATAAATTTATGGGTGACGGTGTTATGGCATTGTTTAAAAGTTCAGCAAATGACTCTATTAAGGCAGCCATAGGAATGCAGAGATACTTGAAGCAATATAATTCTAACTCTTTTAAAAATAAAACACACAAAATTAATATAGGTATTGGGATCAATACTGGAGAAATGATGTTAGGAACATTAGGTGATGTGAATAGAATGGAGGGATCAGTAATTAGTGATGCTGTAAATTTAGCGTCTAGACTTGAGGGGTTAACCAAAATTTACAAAGTAGGTATTATTATTTCTGAAGAAACTTACAACAATATTAATAAAGATTTATTTAACACAAGATTTATAGATGTTGTGGCCGTTAAAGGAAAAGACAAACCTGTTAAAATATTTGAAATTTTTGATTCAGATTTAGACAAATTAAAACATTTAAAAATTGATACTTTAGAGGATTTCAAAGAGGCAGTTAGTGATTACTTTCAAAAAAACTTTAAAAAAGCATTAAAATTATTTTTAAAAATTAATAAAATTAATCCACATGATAAGGTGACAGAAATTTATATCAATCGATGTCAAAAAATAATTAAAGGGGGGATGCCTCTCGACCTATGGGACGGAATCAACCGTTTAGATCAAAAATAATTAGTTGGAAAAATCTTGAAGAAATTAATTAATTTTAAAAATAAATTCATATTAATTTTATACGTAATACTAATAAGTTTTCAACTTTCTAGTTGTGATCAGTTTGGATCAATTCCAAAAGATAATGATTATTTAAGAATGAAAAAATCTCCTAACTACAATATTCCAAAAGATAAGTTCTTAAACCAGAATTCTGAAATTATTGAAGAAATGAAAAAAAATAGTGGGTTTTGGGCAAACCCAAGAAAAAACATGGCTAATAATTTTTTCTTTAATTCTAATATTACAAAGCCAGAGACACTTTTGCCAGAAGATAAAAATTCTTTAAATGAAAATTTTATAAAAAGTAAGAATAATATCAAATTCGCCTGGTTAGGTCATTCAAGTATCTTAATGTCTATAAATAATAAAATTATTTTAATTGATCCTGTGTTTTCGTCATCAGCTTCCCCATTCAGTTGGCTAATAAAAAGATATCAGCCACCTGTTTTTAAAATGAAGGAATTACCAAAAATTGATTTCATATTAATTTCACACGATCATTATGATCACTTAGATATGAATACGATAAAGTTCTTTAATAAAAATAAAGATGTCTCATTTGTTGTGCCTTTAGGTGTTGGGTCACATTTAAAAAAATGGGGTGTTTCAAGTTCTAGGATTACAGAAATGGATTGGTGGGAAAATAAAGTAATTAAAGATATAAATTTCATTTGTACTCCTGCACAACACTTTTCTGGAAGAAAAGGTTTTGTAGAAACACAAAAATCTCTTTGGGCATCTTGGGTTGTTAAGTCAGGAAAAAGAAGTTTTTATTTTAGTGGTGATTCAGGATATTCCAAACATTATAAAGAGATTGGCAAAAAATATGGTCCTATGGAGCTAGTTTTCATGGATAGCGGACAATATAATACTCGTTGGAGGTCGGTCCATAATATGCCAGATGAAGTAATAAAGGGCTTTATAGATGTTAAGGGAGAAAATCTCATACCCATTCATTGGGGAATGTTTACTCTTGCGATGCATAATTGGTTTGATCCTCCAGTTGAAATTGAAAAAAGAGCTAAAGAACAAAACATATCTTTAATAACCCCAATTATAGGTCAAGTGATAGATATGGAAAATTTGATTGTTTCTGAAAGTTGGTGGGAAAAACTAATAGATTTAGTGAAATAGCAATTTAGAAAATTGAAATAAAGCGAGTTAAAAATGAAAATACAAAATTTAGAGGAATTAGATACACCATGCTTGATTTTAGATAAACCTCTTCTTGAAAAAAACTGTTTTAAAGCAAGAAAGAAATGTCTTGAATTAAGTACTATTTTAAGACCTCATATAAAAACACCAAAAAGCATTGAAATTGCAAAAATAGCACTTGATGATCAGATTGGACCTATAACAGTTTCAACTCTTAACGAAGCAGAATATTTTGCCGGTGCGGGTTTTAAAGATATTTTATATGCTGTTTGCATCATTCCTAAAAAACTAAA
>OCZA010000225.1_pt1 | contig 20613 bp, 16 predicted proteins | sample 1539021 | NCBI WGS metagenome assembly OCZA01 (sample SAMEA2619376, study PRJEB22493) | marine metagenome | biome: marine biome (ENVO:00000447); feature: surface water layer (ENVO:00002042); material: "saline water (ENVO:00002010), including plankton (ENVO:xxxxxxxx)" | depth 5 m | reverse complement strand
TTTAGCCATTTATATTTTCCTGTTTAAGATTATTTAAAAACTTTTTGAAACCGCTATCACTCAACCAGTAAGCGAGAAGATTTGAAACGCCATTGCTAGTTAATGTAGCTCCAGACAAACCATCCACCTCATAAGTTGACATATCGCTGTTATTATCCACTTTTCCTTTCACAACTTTAATAAGAATTTCGCCGTTTTCGTCGTAAATCTTTTTTCCTCTCCATAAAGCTTTCCATTTTGGGTTATCAACTTCAGCGCCTAGGCCGGGAGTTTCTTTATGTTCGTAAAATTCAAGCCCGACGATTGTATTTAAATCACTAGAAATTGCTAAATATCCATATAGAATTCCCCATAATCCATAGCCTCTAACTGGCAGAATTACAGTGTTTAACTGGCCTTCACGGTACTCAAGAAATATCTTTGAGAAATTTTCTCTTTTCTTGATTGTTGCAATATCTTCTATCGAACTAAGGACTATATGTCGAGATGGATCTCTAAGCTCTTTAGAAAGGTCATACTTCTCAGTTGAATCCTTGGTAATAAGTCCTTCTTCTATATCAATAATTTTTTCTTCTATAGAGTCAAATGCTACTTCTGTTGACCCATAAAATCCCTTTAAATCTGCCGCAGCAACAATTTTTTTTTGTTGATCTAAAATTGCATTATTTTTTTGTAACTCTTTTAATCCAACAGCAATAGTAGAAATAACTGCAGCACAGACTAAACAGAGTCCAATTCCAATTATTAAAGTATTTTTAATACTATCTTTATTCTGCATTTAGCACTCTAACTCTTTGCTTTATATTCCTAGAAACAAAGTAATGATCGATTAAAGGAGACATTAAATTTCCAAATAAAATAGCTAACATCATTCCTTCTGGATAGGCTGGATTGAGAACCCTGATCATAATGACCATAAAACCAATCACGAAACCATAAACCCATCTTCCTTGATTAGTATGCGATCCTGAAACAGGCTCAGTTGCCATAAAAACTAATCCGAACATGTAACCACCCATAACCATATGCCACCAAAAAGGAATTGCAAACATTGGATTGGTGTCACTTCCGGCTAAATTGAAAAGCGTGCTTGTAAAAACTGTGCCTAAAACAACACCGGCTACAATCCTCCAAGAAGCTATTTTTGTGTATAACAAAACAGCAAGTCCTATCAATATCGCTACAACAGAAGTTTCTCCAATTGAGCCAGGAATAAATCCTAGGAATGCTTCATTCCAAGAATATGGCATGTTCATATATGACTCTTGCGCAGACATCCCTAACATAGTTGCTGCTGTATAACCGTCTACAGCAATCCATGCCATATCTCCTGACCAAGAAGCTGGATAAGCAAAATATAAAAATGCTCTTCCAGTTAAAGCAGGGTTTAAGAAATTTTTTCCTGTACCCCCGAAAATTTCTTTTCCTATTACAAGGCCGACGCTAATTCCTAAGGCAACTTGCCATAAAGGAGCATCAGGAGGACAAGAAAGAGCAAAAAGAATAGTTGTGACAAAAGCTCCCTCACTAATTTCATGCTTTCGGATGACAGCAAATATCATTTCCCAGCCAATTCCTACAATGAAAGTTACTAAATATATGGGCAGAAAATATACTGCACCATAACTAATGCAATCTAAGAGATTATTAGGATTTAAGCCTGAAACAAGCTGAATTATTGGCCAATGCCAATCTGTTTCAAAGACACCTCCGTTTAGATTAATTTCTTCCAGTGCAGATAAAGCTTGAAAGCCAACGTTATACATTCCAAAGAAAGCTGCAGGAAATGTTGCTAACCAAACAATGACCATTATTCTTTGAATATCACTTCCGTCTCTGATATGTGTAAGGCCTGATGTTTTTCTATCTGAGGAATAGAATAGATTTTCAAATACATCAAAAAGAGGAAAATATTTTGCAAATTTCCCTGAGCCTTGAAATGAAGGTTTTACTTTATCAAAAAGATTTCTTAGAGGATCTGACAATTTAACCTTCCTCCTCAATTTTAGTTAACATTTCTCTTAGGAGAGACCCATAATCATATTTACTCGGACAAGCATAAGTGCAAAGAGCGAGATCTTCTTCATCCAGTTCTAAAATTCCTAATTTCTGAGCTAACTCGGTATCACCAATAACAATACTTTTTAAGAGTTGAGTGATCATGATATTGAAAGGAAATATATCTTCAAAAATTCCAATTGGCACTATAGCTCTGTCTGCGCCATTCATTGCTGTTGTGTAATTTAGTTTTAATAATTTTTCTTTCAATTTAGTAAAAAAAACTGGAAGAACAGAATGTTTTTGTAATCCAGGTCTTAGGAAATTTAAAAACTCTCTATCCTCTTTTTCTACTTCTCTTAACACTGATACTTGAGCATTGTATCTTCCTAAATAATTGGTATAGCTATTAGCTTCTCTACCGCATAAAACAGAACCAGAAATAAATCTATTATTACCATCAAGAGTATTACCTGAAGTAATTTCTGATATTGAAGCACCAATTTCAGTCTTAACTAAACAAGGGGCTTCAACTTGAGGCCCACAAAGAGCTACAGTTCTAGATGCATCTATAGATCCGGATTTAAAAAGTTTTCCTATCATCGCAACGTCTTGATAATTAATAGTCCAGACAGTCTTATTTATACTAACTGGAGAAATTCTGTGGATTTGAGTGCCGACTAGTCCAACAGGATGCAGACCTTCAAATTCATGATAGCGAATTTTATCAGACGTAATTTTCGAAAGGTTATTATCAATAGAAGTTGAAATATGTACACAATTTTTTGGAATATGTGAAATTACTTCTAGTCCAAAATTAAAATCCTCAATATGGTGCTTTAGATAAAGCTCTGGATCTAAATTCAAAGGGTCTGAACTTATCAAGGAAATAAAAATTTCATGAGGTGAGTCGGTTATTTTAGGGATTTTAGAAAATGGTCTGGTCCTAAATGAGGTCCATAAACCAGAGTCAATTAAATTTTTGATAATCAGATCTTTTGGTATAACTGATGCATCTTTAAAAGATTCAAAAGAGACTTCTGAAGTACTGTTTAAATTTTTCTCTATTACGATTGACAAAAATGCTCTTCGTTCACCTCTATTTATCTCAACAACTTTTCCGGAAACTGGTGAAGTAAATTTCACTCCTGGATTTTTTTTATCCTCAAAAAGATTTTGCCCTTTGATCACCACATTTCCTTCCTTAACCAACATTGTAGGTTTGAGTCCATGGTAGTCGTCTCCTAAAAGAGCAATATTTCTTGCTGACACAGCGCTAATATTTTGAGAATTTATATTTCCACTAATTGGAATATCTAAACCTTTTGAAACTTTAAACTGCATATGTAGAGGGGGTTTTAGGCATGTTTATAAAAAATTTGGCAACTTTCTATATTGTATACCTGACATTCTTTTTATAACTTTTAACAATTGAGCACAATATCCAATTTCATTATCATACCAAACGTAAACTATTGCATTTCTATCATTGAATATAGTTGATTGACCATCAATTACTCCGGCGTATTTACTTCCAACAAAATCAGAAGAAACATTTTCAGTTGAAATGGAAAAATCTATTTGGTCTTTCAATAAACTATGAAAAGCCGTCTTTTTTAGGAATTCATTAAATTCTTCTAAGTTTGATGATTTGGATAAATATAGTTTTAAAATTGCCAGAGAAACATTAGGTGTTGGAACACGTATTGCATTTGCAGACAACTTACCTTTTAAATTAGGCAAAACTTGAGAAACAGCACTTGCAGCTCCGGTTTCGGTTAAAACCATATTCAAAGCAGCTGCTCTTCCCCTTCTATTTTTACTATGATAATTATCTATAAGATTTTGATCATTTGTATATGCGTGAACAGTTTCGACATGTCCATTATCAATTTTATATTCATTATCTATTGCACTTAAAACAGGAACAATTGCATTGGTGGTACAAGATGCAGCGCCAATTATTTTGTCTGTATCTTCAATATCATCATGATTAACTCCATAGACAATATTCTTAAGCCCACCTTTTACTGGAGCGGTTAATAATACTTTTTTGATTTCTTTATTTTTTAAATGAGCAGATAGACCCTTTTCATCAGAAGCTATCCCAGTATTATCAATTAGTAAGGCCTCTTTTATTCCATACTTAGAGTAATCAATATTGCTAGGATCATCAGCATTAATAAATTTCACGACATTACCATTCATAATTAACGCATTTTCTTCTTCGTCAACTCTTATGGTTCCTTTGAATCTACCATGTACTGAATCTTTTCTTATAAGTTCAGCTCTCTTCAATAAGTCATTACCGGATTTTTGTCTTGTAACAACTGCTTTTAGCTTTAAAGTCTCGCCCGCGCCACTATCTTCAAGCAATAATCTTGTAATAAGTCTCCCAATACGGCCAAAGCCATAAAGAACTAAGTCTTGGGGACTATCTAAAATCGGATCATGAACTCCAATAACTTCCTCTATTTGGCTATGAACAAATTCATCTATGCTCAACCCTTTGTCATCAAACATAAAACCAGCAGCTAGGATTCCTATATCTATTTGACAGGGGCCGACGTCGAGTTTATCAATAGCAGCTAGTACTAAAGAGGTTTCATATTCGCTAAGTTCATTGGCTTCTACTTCACGAACTTTTCGATGAAGTTGCATTATCTCAATTACGGACAAATTCATTAAAGGATTTCCGTAAAGAAGAATTCTTACATTGCTTCTATGCCATTTGCCTATGACTGGAATCATAGACTCAACTAAGGATTGTCTTTCTATCCAGTTTTCTAAATAGTTTTCAGGTTTTGCCCTTGATCTTTTATCAGGGTTATTGTCCGAGTCGGTTGGGACCATTTTCTTATAAGGAAGAGTATTTTTTTAAGTGATAGTCTGCGTTTCCAAAAATAGTTCTTATAGTAGTTAATCTTTTAAAATAATGACCAATACTCATTTCTTCTGTAACTCCCATGCCGCCATGAAGTTGAATTGCTTCTTCGCCTATTAACTTTGCAGCATTCCCTACTTGATATTTCAAAGCTGAAATAGATTTAACTGCGTCATCTGATTTATCATTCATTTTTGCTGCAGCCATAAGAAGTAAAGATTTTGTTTGTTCATGCACCATGAAAGTATCTACCATTCTATGCTGAAGTGCCTGAAATTGACTAAGAGCTTGGCCAAATTGCTCTCTAGTTTTCGTATATTCTAAAGTTAATTCATTCATTTTTTGCATAATTCCAATAGCCTCAGCAGAGATTGCTAATGTTGCTAAATTGACAACTTCTTCTATAGTTGAAAAGGCCTTACCTAGATCGCCAAGAAGCGCTTCTTTTGTTAAGACAACATTTTCTAAAGTAAGTTCTGATGCTTTTGAACCATCTATATTTGAATAATCTCTTAATGAAACACCCTTGGTATCTCGATCTACAATAAAAAGGCTGATCCCATTTTTATCTAATTGAGACCCCGATGTTCTTGCAGAAATAATTAATTTGTCTGCAGCAGGTCCGTTCATTACTACCGATTTAAAGCCGTTTAATTTAAATCCATCTCCATCTTCTTCTGCCGAAGTAGTAACATCGTTTAAATCAAATCTACTTTGAGGCTCCGAAAAGGCAAAAGCTAACTGCATATCTCCGTCTAATAAGTTCGGAAGGATGGAGTCTTTTTGTTCCTTAGTTCCAAGCTTACTTACTAGATTTCCAGAAAGAACAATGTTTGGAATGTAAGGCTCAACAATAAGACCTGTTCCAAAAGCTTCCAAGATAATCATTACATCTACAGGACCGCCATTGTAGCCTCCATCTTCCTCAGAAAAAGGCATTGCTAGAAGGCCAAATTGAGAAAAAGTCTTCCAAAAATCTTTACTGAAACCATCTTCGGATTTGACAAGCTTTTCTCTTACATCAAAGGGGTAGTCTTTTTGAATAAACTGATGAATTAAATCCTGCAGTTGTTTTTGTTCATCGGAAATTAAAAAATCCATGATTTTTTCCTAAATTGATTAAAGTCCTAAAACAGCTTTTGCTATAACGTTTCTTTGTACTTCGTTACTACCGCCATAAATAGACACTTTTCTGTAATTTAAATAATGAGGCATAACGTTAGCTGCAAAGTCAGGACCAATTCTTTTTTCGTTAGATTTTAAGTCTTCTTCACTCATAAATGGATGAGCATAATAACCTAGTGCTTCAACGTATAGATCTGACAGTGATTGTTGTAAGTCTGTACCACCAATTTTAAGAATAGATGATTCTGGACCAGGATGACCTCCTGCAGAAATAGAAGCTAAAGTTCTAAGTTCCGTAAATTCAGCAGAGAGCAAATCAATCTCGACTTTATTTAATTTATCCATAAATAATTGATCATCTTTTAAAAATCCTTCGTTTAAAGGAAGTTCTTCTGAAATTTGTCTAAGTCTTCTAATTTCTCTTTTCAGGTGAGGAATTCCTCCTATACCCGTTCTTTCATGAGCTAACAGGAACTTCGCGATGCTCCAGCCTGCTCCTTCTTCACCGATAAGATTTTCTGCAGGAACTTCAACATTATCTAAATAGACCATGTTTACTTCGTGTGATCCATCAATTGTTATAATCGGCTTAACTTCTACGCCAGGAGTTTTCATATCGATTAGTAAAAAACTTATTCCTTGCTGTTTTATGCCAGAGGAATCAGTTCTAACTAAACAAAAAATCCAATCTGCATGTTGAGCCATGGTGGTCCATGTTTTAGTACCATTGACTATGTATTTATCACCTTTTTTTTCTGCTTTTGTTTTCAATGAGGCTAAATCAGACCCTGATCCTGGTTCTGAATATCCTTGACACCACCAAACATTGTTATCTCTTATGTCTGGCAAAAATCTTTCTTTCTGCTCTTCCGTTCCAAATGTGTAGATTACTGGGGCACACATACTTACTCCAAAAGGCACTATATTAGGAGTGTTAGCTTCAGCTAATTCATTTTGAAAAATAAATTTTTGAGTGACAGACCAGCCTGATCCACCATGTTCTTCAGGCCAGTTAATAGCAAACCACCCTTTCTTGCTAAGAATCTTCTGCCATGTGACTATGTCTTCTTTTGATACTGGCGTACCGTTATCCATTTTTTCTTTAATTTCAGACGGATAGTTTTCTTTGATAAATGATCTAACTTCTGACTGAAATTTTAAATCTTCTTCTGAAAAAGATAAGTTCATAATAATCCTCTATAAAGTATTTGATTTGTCTCTGAGGTAGGTATTATACACACAGATTTAAACTTCAAAAAGTGTAAACACACTCATATGCATAGAATTTTAGGACATCAAAAATCTTTAGTAATTTGTGAAAATCAATTTTTTTTAAATAATTTTATTGATTTTCTTAACAAAGAAGAAATACAGAATTACTGTGTATTAAATGATCTTGAAGTGCTCCCATATGATTTATTTTCACCACATCAAGAGAAGTTATCTTCACGTCTTGATGCAATGATAAGAATATCAAATGAAGATAACATCATTGTTCTTTCAACCATAAATTCGTTAATTCAGCCTTATTTTGATAAAAAATGTTTCAATAATTTTTCTTATGAATTTTGTGAAGGAGAAAATTTAGACAGACATCAACTAATTCAGTCTTTGAGTAAATCTGGATACAAAGCAAGCGAAATAGTATCTGAAAGATCTGAATATGCTATCCGAGGATCAGTTATAGACATATTTCCTGCAAATTCAAATTTACCTCTAAGAATAGATCTAGATGATGAAAAAATTGAATCAATTAGAGTGTTTGATAAAGATTCTCAAATTTCATTTAAAACCATAAGTAAGTACAAATGCAGATCCAGCAAAGGTTTTGAGCTGGACAAGGATTCGATTGCTTTATTTAAAAAAAACTGGAGACAGGAGTTTGCAGAAGATGGAAGTTTTTTTGACCAAGTAAGTAAAGGCTATTTCCCCGATGGAATTGAATCTTATTTTCCATTGTTTTATGAAAAAAAACCCTCCTTTACCGACTTTTTTTCTTCTTTTTCTAAATTTTCATACGGGAAAGTTGAAGTAAGCGCTGAAAAATATTGGAAATTAATAAAAAGAAGATTTGAAGACTTTATATCTGACGAGAATCGTCCTCCCCTAAAACCCGAAATTCTTTACAATAATCCAAAAGAAATCCTAAGAGAATTAGAAGTTTTACCGGCAAAAGAAATAAAAAATGTTTCTTTTGAAGAGGTTCAAAATAAAGAACCAGAGGAAAATATAGATAAAAAACAGACATCTATTGAAGACTTTTATGAATTTACAATCGATAAAAAAATTGTCCACTCAAATTACGGCATTGGTATATATAGAGGTTTAAAAAATTTAAATAATACGGAATGTTTTGTAATTGAATACGAGGGAGAGGAAATTTTATACATACCGGTGGACTCAATGAATGTACTTAGTCCTTACGTAGGAAATCAAGACATTAAACTAGATTCTTTAAGCAAAAATAATTGGAAAATTAAAAAAGAAAAGTCTGAAAAAAAAGCATACGATATTGCAACTGAGTTATTAGAAGCCGAAGCAAAAAGAAAAATTGAAAAGTCAGAGAAATTAGAAATATTAGATGAAACTAAGTATCAAATTTTCAAAAACGGCTTTGGGTTTAAAGAAACAAATGATCAAAATACTACAATCCTACAAGTCATTAATGATTTAAACGTAACTAAACCTCAAGATCGCCTAATTTGCGGCGAAGTTGGGTTCGGAAAAACAGAGATCGCTTTAAGAGCATCTTTTATTTGTACAGAAAATTTAAAACAAGTATGCATTCTTGCACCAACAACACTCTTGGCAAGACAACACTTTGAATTATTCAAAGAAAGATTTAAACAATTTGATGTAAAAGTAGAATTTTTATCAAGAGAAAGAACTCAAAAAGAAAAAAAAGAAATTATTGAAGATCTAAAAAATGGAAATATTTCGATAATCATTGGAACACACTCTTTACTAAGTGATTCCATATCTTTTGCTGATCTTGGATTGCTTGTAATTGATGAAGAGCATAGATTCGGAGTTAGGCAAAAAGAAAAACTTAGAACTTTGAGAAAAGGAATTAATGTAATTTATCTTTCTGCTACACCCATTCCTAGGTCTTTAAATTTAGCTTTATCTAAAGTAAGAGATATTTCTATTATTTCTTCTCCACCGCCAGGCAGAAAGGCCGTAGAAACTATAGTTTCTAGATATTCAAATGCTTTAATTAAAGAAGCATTAGAAAGAGAATTTCACAGATCTGGACAATCTTTTTATTTATTGAACAGTGTGTCAAATCTTGATTTTAAGGCAAAAGATATTAGAAAAATGCTCCCGGATGCAAAAGTTACAATTGCTCATGGTCAAATGTCTCCAAAAGATTTAAAAGAGACTATGATTAAATTCCATAACAAAGAAATAGATATATTGGTTTGCACCACAATTATTGAAAGTGGTCTAGATATTCCGAACGCTAATACGCTAATAGTAGAAAGTACTGAAAATTTTGGACTATCTCAGCTTCATCAAATTAGGGGAAGAGTTGGACGATCTAAAAGACAGGCGTATGCCTATTTTTTAACATCAGAAGAGAAAAATCTGACAAAAAATGCCGTCTCTAGAATTGAGGCTCTTAAGTTTGGAGATTCGCTTAATTCTGGATTTAACTTAGCTATGCGAGATCTTGAAATAAGAGGAGCAGGAGAAATATTAGGCGAAAAACAAAGTGGTGTAATTGATTTTGTTGGATTAACTTTGTTTACTTCTTTAATAGATAAATCAATAAAATTGTTGAAAGGAGATCTTGAAACCAGTCTGGATGAAATTGAAATAAAATTAGGTGTAAACGGATACATTACAGAAGAATCAATACCTCAACCCGAAGTAAGATTGTCTTTGTATAAAAAAATATCTTCTTTTGAAAAGGAAGAAGATTTATTTAAAATTAAAAAAGAATTAGAGGATAGATTTGGAAAACTTCCAAAAGAAACCGAAAATTTAATTAAATTTGCAAGAATAAGAATCTTGAGTAGCAAATTATTAATCAATAAAATATTATCTGAACAAGATAGAATATATCTTTTTATAGATTTAAATAGCCCACTCAAGCCGGAAAATTCAAAATTAGAAAAAATATTTCTCAACTATTCTAATAAAGAAATGAATAAAATAGACTTTGTCTTAGATAAATTAATTGCATTCAATGAACAGAATAATTCTTAAAATATTTTTTGCCCTTTGCTACCTTATTTATTCAAGTCTATCTATTTCAAATGAAAATATTTATAGGATTGATTATATTATTTTTAAATATTTACCTGATATTGCCTCTAATGAAAAATTTGTTGCTCCTGAAATAAAACTTTCAGAAGAATTAATAAATATTACTGCTCTGCAATATCCTGAGTTTAAAAAGCCGGATTCTTTGGTTAATAATTTTCCCTATCAAGAATTATTCCAAGATATATCGGTTTCAAGAATCGTAGATAGTTCAAACGTAGAAAATGAAAACAAAGAGGAGAAGGTAATGATGTCAAAAAATCAACTTTTCTTTCAGAATGATTCGGGAGTTGATTTTTCTATGGAAGAAATTATTCAAAAGTTAAAAAGAAGTAAGAATTATAGAGTAATTGGAAAAAATTCTTGGTTTCAAGAAGTAAAAAATGAAGTTTTTGCTCCGTCTGTTTTTGTGCAGACTAAAATTGATAACGGAAATATGGTTTTTGGAGAAATTAAAGTTTATAAAAAAAGGTTTTTACACGTGGACTTAAATCTGTATTTTGGGGAAGAATCTTCTGATTCTGTTAATTTTGAAAAAGAAATTGAATTGAAAGAACTTGGTAAAAATGGTGAATTCAAACCAACCAAACTTAATCTTTTTGAGAACTTAAATTTAAATTTTTTATATCAAATTAACCACTCGAGAAAAGTAAGATCTAGAGAAATTCATTATGTAGATCATCCAAAGTTTGGGGTGTTATTTGAAATAAATCCTATTACGAGTAATTAGATTTTTTCTCTCTATAATGATCTAAGAGCTTTTCTAAAATTTCTACATCTTCCTCATTATTATTTTCAGCAAGCAATGTTTCTGCTTCAACAATAGCTTGATCTAAAGTCTGTCCCCTATCCTTAAGCCACGGCCCTTTAGAAAAAAGTCTTGTTTTCACAAAAGACTGAAATCTTTCAATCATTTCATCAGATGCGAATTCAGGTTTTTGATAACAAACAATCCTCTCAGCTAATTCTCTATATCTTTCATCTTCAAAACCCTCGATTAATTTAACTTTCTCAGCCCAAGGTGCTAATTCGAACCTATCTCTCCATAATTTATCAGCCTCTGAGGGAAAGCCATCATATATTCTTTGTTCTACGATTTCTTGTGCCGGCCAATTGAATTGATTATCTCCTAGAATACTAGAAACCCTCTCTTGGAAATCTATATTTTCTCTTATCAATTTAGCTCTTTCTTCAAGTTGTTTTTCAGGTACATCTAGAAAGCTCGACAAGTTAGGAATTTTTTTTGAGTTTATTAACGGTATAGTTTTATTGATAGCAATTTTTTTAAATGCTCCAGATCTACCAAACTGCCCTTTAAGTTCGGAATCTTTCATTTCGAATAACTCTTTAGGATCAAAATATAAATCTGCAAGAATTATTTCATTCTTATTATTTGGATTTTGGCCGCAAGGTACAACTGGGTAAGTAAATTTTTTACCTCCATACAATTCACCTTGCATGCAAAAAGGTTCGGAGTTTAGAAGTTCAATGCAGCCTGCTTTTGAAGAAGCTAAAACTGCTGAATTCCAAACTTCAGGAATTTTTTCTTTTATAACTCTCAAAAGATTGATCATCAAATAACAATCAACTACAGCATCATGAGCATTTTGAGCAGAAATTCCATTTTTTTCTGCAAGAAGCTCTAATTTATATTTTATTTTTCCGTCATCGTCAGTTGGGAAATTAATTTGATCAGAGTAAAAATTGGCAATGATCATCATTATCACCATTAAATCTATTCGATTTGCTCCGTTTGTGTTTGTCATGTAGGGATCATAGAGATTCCAATAAAATTGTCTCCTAAACAGTTCTTCATCAAATTTCATTCCATTGTAGGTAACATGTATCAAATTCTTTTCTTTACTCCATTCTGTCCATTTATCTTTCAAAATCGTCATCATGTCATGATGAGACATATTATTATCAAGACTATCAATTTGTTTGTGAACTTTGTATGCACCTACAGTTGGAACAACCCAAGGCAGTACCTTAGAAGAAATATCTAGTTCTTCTAGAACTTCGAAGTTTTCATCGCTTAAAACGGAGCCGATTTGGATAATTTGAGAAAACCAAGTATTTAAACCTGTGGTTTCTGTATCATTAAAAACGTAAAGCTTATTATCTTCACTCATTTATATATTATATAAAAAAAAGCAAAGGATAATGTCTTAAAAAATTATTTATAGTACGCGTTTTCTCTTTGGGAATGGTCAGTGGAGTCAACAATTTCAGTAAGCTCAGGAATATTGTCTTTAAGAGTTTTTTCAACTCCATCTTTTAGAGTTAAATCAACCATTCCGCAACCCTGACAACCTCCACCAAATTTGAGTACAGCTTTAGAATTATCAATAACTTCTACTAAATGAACTTCACCGCCATGTGATGCTAAAGAAGGATTTACCTCGCTATAAAGAAAGTAATTTATTTTTTCTTCGATAGAGCTATCTTCTTTTAAATTTGGTGTTTTTGCATTTGGAGCTCTAATTGTTAATTGTCCACCAAATTTATCTGGATTGTAATCAACCTTAGTATCTTCTAAAAAAGGTAAGCTGGCATTTTCTAAATAAACTTTTATCTTTTTAAGCTCTAAAAGCTTGTCGTCTTCTTCTTGCTCACCATCTTTGCAATAAACAATACAAGTTTCTGCAATAGGCATTCCAGGATCTGTTACAAATATTTTAATATTTATATTATCTTCTTCTTGTTTAGCGAGTAGATCAGCTAAATATTCTTCAGCTGATTCAGAAATAGAGATATTTGGGAGAGTTATATTTTCGATTCTAACTCCGGCATCGCTTCAAATAGATCGGCAACCAAGCCATAATCTGCAACCTGAAATATCGGTGCATCTTCATCTTTGTTAATTGCCACGATGACTTTACTATCTTTCATTCCAGCAAGGTGTTGAATGGCTCCTGATATTCCAACAGCAATATATAAATCTGGCGCAACTATTTTTCCAGTTTGGCCTACTTGATAATCGTTAGGAACAAATCCAGAATCTACGGCAGCTCTTGAAGCTCCAATTGCTGCACCTAATTTATCGGCAATTCCTTCCAAAATCGAAAAGTTATCCCCGTTTTGCATTCCTCGTCCTCCAGAGATAATAACATCTGCAGCCGTTAATTCAGGTCTGTCTGATTCAGCAATTTCTTCTTTGACAAATTTTGAAATTCCAGCATCGTTAATTTCTTCAAGAGTCAATATTTCTGCAGAGCCGCTTGTTGGGTCAGCAGCATCGAAGCCGGTTGTTCTTACAGTAATAATCTTCTTAGTGTCATTGCTTTTCACAGTTGCAATGCAATTCCCAGCATATATGGGTCTTTGAAAAGTATCAGAACTTTCTATCGCTGAGATATCTGAAATTTGACTTACATCTTGCAAAGCCGCAACTCTTGGCATGACGTTTTTACCATTAGTAGTTGTTGGAGCCAGAATAAAATCATAATCTCCTGAAATATTTGAAACTAAGGTAGCAATATTTTCAGCTAAAAAGTTTTCATAAGCATCTGATTCAACTAAAAGCACTTTTGCAACTCCAGAAATTTTAGCAGCTTCTTCAGCTACAACTGAACAACCGTTTCCGGCAATTAAAATATGTATGTCTTGATCTAATTCAAGTGCTGCAGTTACTGTATTTAAAGTAACTGGTTTTAACTCTTGATTATTATGTTCTGCTACTACTAATGCTGTCATGAAATCACCTTTGCTTCGTTTTTAAGTTTATCTATCAATTCGTCTACCGTTTCAACAATGACTCCAGCTTCTCTTGTTGCTGGTAATGAAACCTTTAAAGTTTCTAATCTTGGAGAAATATCAATTCCTAAATCTGAGGCGGGAATGACTTCTAATGGCTTAGATTTAGCCTTCATAATATTAGGCAAAGATGCATATCTTGGCTCATTAAGCCTTAAATCAGTTGTTACTATCGCCGGCAAATTTATATCTAAAGTTTGTAGGCCACCGTCAATTTCTCTTGTTACAGACAAACTATCTCCTTCCAAGTTAACCTCAGATGCAAAAGTTGCTTGAGAAAACCCAGTTAGTGCTCCAAGCATCTGTCCTGTTTGATTGTTATCACCATCTATAGCTTGTTTACCTAGTATTATTAAATTTGGGGATTCTTTATCAACAACAGATTTTAATAACTTTGAAATTCCCAAAGGCTCCACTTCGACATCAGTTTCAATCAAAATAGCTCGATCGGCTCCCAAAGCAAGAGCAGTTCTAAGTTGTTCTTGAGATAAATTTGAGCCAACAGTTACGGCAATAATTTCTTCAGCTTTACCAGCTTCTTTCAGCCTTACAGCTTCTTCAATAGCAATTTCACAAAATGGATTCATCGCCATTTTGACATTATTTAGATCTACCCCAGATTCATCTGATTTAGGTCTTACTTTTACGTTGTAATCTACAACTCTTTTTATTGGTACTAAAATTTTCATATAATTTTTTGGTTAATAGCCTTAAGACGTGGCCATTTTAATTGATATCAGTTATTCAAGCAAAGACTTGAAGGCATAAGTTTATATAAATATTGTAAAAAAAAGCTTAAAAAAAGCATTTTTTTATGCTTATTTGATATAAAACAACTTGATTATTTGTTTTTAAACTACAATATACATAAATGGAAGTTATGACAGAAGAAATGTCTAGAGACGTCATGGAATATGACGTGGTTATTGTTGGTGCAGGACCTTCAGGTCTTTCCTCGGCTATAAAACTTAAACAATTAGCAGCAGAAAATAATTCTGATTTGAGCGTTTGCGTTATAGAAAAGGGTTCTGAGGTTGGGGCGCATATTCTGTCAGGTAATTGTTTTGAGCCAAGAGCTTTAAATGAATTAATTCCTGATTGGAAAGAAAAAGGTGCTCCTTTAAATAGCCCTGCTACTAAAGACGTTATCAAGTTCTTATTAAATGAAAAATTATCATTTAATGTTCCCTTCCCTTCATTTCTTTTGCCAAATTTTAATAATCATGGAAACTATGTCATGAGTCTGGCCAATCTTTGTCGATGGCTTGCAACTCAAGCTGAAAGTTTGGGCGTAGAAATATTTCCTGGCTTTACAGCTTCCGAAGTTATATTTGAAGATAATGTAGTTAAAGGCATTCTTACTGGAGAAATGGGTATTTCAAAAGAAGGTGAAAAAAAACCCTCATATCAACCTTCTATGGAACTTCGAGGCAAATACACCATTTTTGCTGAAGGTTGTCGTGGACATTTAGGAAAACAGCTTATTTCTAAATATCAATTAGATGCAGAAAGTGACCCTCAGCATTATGGTATAGGTTTTAAAGAAGTATGGGACGTACCAGAAGAGTTTCATTCCGAAGGAACGGTTATGCATACTTTAGGATGGCCTAGTCTCAATTCCGGAGCTGGATCTTATTTTTATCATGGAGAGAATAATCAAGTTTATTTAGGAATTGTAGTTCCCCTAGATTATTCCAATCCTCATTTAAGTCCTTTTGATGAATTCCAACAATGGAAACAACACAAAGATATAAAAAAAATATTAGAAAAAGGAACTAGAGTTGCTTATGGTGCTAGAGCTCTCACCAAAGGTGGATATCACTCAAGACCTAAAATGACATTTCCGGGAGGACTTTTAGTAGGTTGTGATGCTGGCTTAATGGTGTTTACCAAAATCAAAGGATCTCACACTGCAATGAAATCTGGAATGATTGCAGCAGAATCAGCATTTGAAGCAATATCCAATAATAGAATTGGTGAAGATTTAATAGATTTTGAAGAAAAGTTCAAAGCTTCATGGATACAAAATGATTTGTATAAATCACGAAATATGGCAGCACTTATTCATAAGTATGGAATTTTGTTAGGCGGACTAATATTAGGAATAGAACAATTTCTTTTCAGGGGAAAAATGCCTTTCACTTGGAGACATAAAACTCCAGATTACGCATGTCTAAAAAAAGCCTCAGAGTCTGAAAAGATAGATTACCCAAAGCCAGATGGCATAGTAAGTTTTGATAAACTTTCCTCAGTATTTTTATCCAACACAAATCACGAAGAAGATCAGCCGTGTCATTTAACACTCAAGGATGCATCAATTCCCATTGCAGTAAATCTTCCAGAATACGACGAGCCTGCGCAAAGATATTGCCCTGCAGGAGTTTATGAAGTGGTTGAAAAAGAAGGCGAAAAGAAATTCCAAATCAATGCTCAGAACTGTGTGCATTGTAAAACGTGTGATATCAAAGATCCTAGTCAAAACATAGTTTGGGTTACGCCTGAAGGAATGGGTGGACCTAACTATCCAAATATGTAATTTAGATTCGTTCTCTATTCTATTTTTCCTAAAGAGAACTTCTCGCCTGCACTTTCTAAATATAACTCTTGAGTTTCCTTATCAAGTTCAGCCTCTTGAACTAATTGATAAAAAACATTTCTTGAAATCAACCCCTCTAAGTTTTTTCTTACTAATAGATAAGGAGATGGTTCTTCCGTTATTTTAGAAAACTCGACCCTTAAAGGATGTTTTAAGTTTAACGGAACAACATCGCCTACATTAGTTTGAAAAAAGAAAGTCTCTTGATCATCAATTATTTCCTTGTCATAAGTAATTATTACAAATGGTTTATCAGCTACATTAATTTTAATTTTTTCTACTGGAGTAACTAAATAATAATCTCCATCTGCATCAAATCTCAAGACTGAGCTGAATAATTTAACCATTTTCTCTCTACCTATAAGAGAGTTCATAAAGTACCATTTTCCATCTTTAGAGATTTGCATCTCAATATTTTCGCAAAGCGGAGGATTCCATTTTTCTACTGGTGGTAATTCGCCAGAGGTTTTTTGCGCTTTCAAGATATCTTTGAGAATACTTGCTGTGTTTGTTTCTTTATTCACTTTTAACTAAAAATCGATGGTTCGTAATCTAAAATAATTCCAAATTTTTCTTCTATTATATCTTTAACCTCTAATGAATAAGTTACAAGAAAATCTGATTGATCAGAAAAATTATAAAAAACGAGTGAATGTAAATCAGATATTCCACAGTCTCCTTTTTTTGAACCTTTTAATCCTGCTTCTTCTATAAGCCATGCTGCCGATACTTTGTATCTATTTTTTTTAAAAAGATAACTCTTAATATTAGGAAATTTTATTACAAGCTCATCTAATTTTGATTCAGATATAACAGGATTTTTAAAAAAACTTCCTACATTTGGAATAATTTTATGATTAGGTAATTTTAGAGAACGAATGCTTAGAATATTTTGTCTTTGCTCTTTTGCATTAATAACCACTTTTGGAAGTGATTCATATTGAGTATTTGGTTTAAATGTATTGCTTAAATCAAGACAAACTTTAGTGATCATTAAGTGAGGATTATTTTTAAAAAGACTATCTCTGTATGAAAAATTACAAGCTTGGTTAGAAAAGACTTCAAAACGGCCCTTTTCAAGATTAAATGTTTCAATATAGTTAACAAAATTTGATACCTCGGAGCCATAAGCACCAATATTTTGAATAGGAGAAGCTCCAACAGAGCCTGGGATTCCAGACAAGTTTTCTAATCCATACAAATTTTTATCTAAAGCTGCTGAAACAACGTCATCCCAGATCTCTCCGGCACCAATAATTATTGAATTTTTATAAATTGAAAAACCTTTAAGATTGTTTTTAATTACCAGACCATTTAGATTATTTTTTAAGATAATATTTGTGCCATCTCCCATAATCCAAAATTTTAATTTTTTTTCTTTAAGAAAATCATGAATTAAAAAAAGATCATTTTTTGAATCGCAACTTACAAAATATTCACAAAAATAATTAAGTTTTAAAGAATTATTTTCTTTTAAATTAAAATTAGACTTAAAATTTTTTGGCAATTTCATTTGCTTCTTTTAGATCTTGTTCAGTGTCGACGCCAAGATGAAATAATGATTTTGAGGGTAAGGCCTTAATCAAAACGCCATTATCTAATGCTCTTAATTGTTCTAATTTAAATTTAATTTCTCTTTCAGATTGCTCCCAATTTACAAAATTCCTCAATCCTGAGTATTTATATCCGTATATTCCTAAATGAATAAACCAATCTGAATTATCTCCTTTTACCTCTCTAGAAAAATCTAATGAAATACATTCATCAACTTTAATTTTAACTTCATTTACATTGTTAATTGACGGTAAGGTTTCATGTGCGGAGTAAAGTGTAGTCATCTCATGATTAAAAATACTATCAATTTGAAAATTAGGATTGTCTTCAACAACGTGAAAAGAGTTAAAAATATTATTTATATCTTCAGGATCAATAAATGGTTCATCTCCTTGAACATTAATTACCAGATCATCATCTTCAAGACCTAATTTTTCTGCTACTTCAAAAATTCTATCAGTTCCAGTTTGATGTTTAGAAGATGTTAATACTGCATTTCCATCAAACCCTTCAACTTCTTTCTTGATTTTTTGCGAGTCAGTTGCAACATAAATTTCGTCTGTAATTGAGTTACTAGCAGCTAGGTATGTCCATTGGATCATGGGTTTACCATCAATTAATTTAAGAGGTTTTTCAGGCAAACGCTCAGAATCCAGTCTTGCAGGAATAATAACTATTTTTTTCAAGAGATTATGTTTTTATAAATTTCATCTGCAAAGTCGTCAGATAATTTTGCTTCTATTTTTAGATACCAAAAATTTCCAATAAAATTTTTGCACTTAATGGCATCTTTTTCAGTCATTATTATGGGTAAATCTTCTAGTCCCATAAAATCTGCTTTTGTATAAGCATGATGATCAGGAAAAGCATTTTCTATGACTTCAAACCCTAAATTTCTTAATGTAGAAAAAAAATTATTAGGATTTGCAATGCCAGCGACTCCATAGACTAATTTCTCTAGAGGCCAGTCTTCAATTTTTCTCTCTTCTCCTGAGCTAAGTTTTATCCATGAAACTGGTTCATAAGTCATTAAAGTATCTTTTTCAGATAAATCATCTTCGTCAGATCTGAATTTATTGGTATTAATAATATAATCTACATCTTTAAGCCTTTTTAATGGTTCTCTTAAAGGTCCAGCAGGAAAAGTTAAACCATTTCCAAATTTTCTAAATCCATCTACTAATGATATCTCTATATCTCTATCAAGCTTGTAGTGCTGCAAGCCATCATCGCTAATTATTACGTCGCAATTATGCTTTTTCAAAAGAAATTTAACTGCCTCTACTCTGTTGGGAGAAATAACCGTGGGACATTTAGTTTGATTAAAAATAAGTTTTGGTTCATCTCCAGAAGCATTAACACTAGTTTGCTCATTTACTTCTATAGGAAATTGAGAAGAAGCACTTTTATAGCCTCTTGAAATAATTCCAGGGCTAAGTCCTTTGCTTTTTAATAAATTAGCAAGCCAAATCACAAAAGGTGTTTTGCCGTTACCTCCAACGCTTAAATTACCCACAACTATTACTTTTTGTTCGGGTTTCCAAGCATCTTGTTTTTGTTTCCTTCTTCTTATCGAAGTTGCAATATTAAATAACCATGACAATGGAAGCATGAATTTTATCCAGGTTTTATTTTCATACCATGCTTTTTCTATTAATCCTTGTGGAGATTTTTCCTCAATTTTTATCGGAGGAATTATAAGTTTGGTTTCAGGTGATTTTTGTAGATCTTTATCTGAAAATTGATTTCTATAAAGTTCGTAATATTCTCCTTCCAAAGCAAGAAGATCGTTGTGATTACCCTGCTCCATGATCTTACCTTTTTTTAGTACGATTATTTTATCAGCGCTTTCAACTGTAGATAACCGATGTGCAATAACTATTGTTGTTTTGCCAATTTTAAGTTTTTCAATAGCTTCTTGAACTAATTTTTCTGACTCAGAGTCCAGAGCAGAGGTAGCTTCATCTAATAATAAAATAGAACATTTTTTTAAAAATGCTCGCGCAATTGCTATTCTTTGTCTTTGCCCTCCAGATAAAAGCGTTCCGTCATTACCAACTATAGTTTCATATCCATGTGATAATTTTGAAATAAATTCATCCGCATGTGCTTGCTTAGAAGCTTCAATTATTTGTTCTTCAGAGGCATCAGGATTAGCGTATTTAATATTATTAAAAACCGTATCATTAAATAAAATAGTTGTTTGTCCAACGGCAGAAATATTAGCCCTTAAATTTGTAAGCTTTACTTCGTTTATTGAGCAGCCATCTAACAAAACTTCTCCCTCTGTTACTTCATAAAACCTAGGAATTAAATTAACTATTGTTGATTTTCCTGCTCCAGAGGCGCCAACTATTGCAAGTGTTTTATTAGATGGAGCTTCAAAAGATAAATTATCTAATGTTTTTTCTTCAGAATTTTCGTAGCTAAA
>OCZA010000224.1_pt1 | contig 20654 bp, 21 predicted proteins | sample 1539021 | NCBI WGS metagenome assembly OCZA01 (sample SAMEA2619376, study PRJEB22493) | marine metagenome | biome: marine biome (ENVO:00000447); feature: surface water layer (ENVO:00002042); material: "saline water (ENVO:00002010), including plankton (ENVO:xxxxxxxx)" | depth 5 m | reverse complement strand
TATGAGTATTTATCTGCCAATTGCAGAGCTCTCAGTAAATATATTTTTATTGCTATCTTTAGGTGGCGTAGTCGGTTTTTTGTCAGGGATGTTTGGTTTGGGTGGAGGTTTTTTAATGACTCCAATCCTCATTTTTATGGGTATTCCAACAAATGTAGCTGTTGCCACATCTGCTAACCAAATTGTAGCTTCTTCAATCTCGGGAACAATAGGCTACTGGCGCCAGGGGTTGGTTGATTTCAAAATGGGAGGGGTATTACTGATTGGCTCATTTTTTGGATCTATTTTAGGAGTATGGATTTTTAGTAAATTAGTAGCGCTAGGTCAGATTGATACTGTTATATCAATTTTATATTTTTCTCTCCTTACCTCGATTGGGTTGATTATGCTCATTGAAAGTTCTCAAGTGATTAGGGATCGAGTTAGAAGGAAAACAGTAAAGAGAAAAATTCATTATCATAACTGGGCACATAAACTACCCTTCAAAATTAAATTCTATAAATCTAAACTATATATTAGTGCAATACCTCCTATCATCATTGGATTCGTAATTGGTATTTTATCAGCAACAATGGGAATTGGAGGAACATTCATTTTAATTCCTGCTATGATTTATTTTCTTGGAATGCCTACGTCAAAAGTAATTGGCACTTCATTATTTCAAATTATTTTTGTCACTGCGCTTGTCACATTATTGCACGCTACTACTACATTCGCAGTTGATGCAGTTCTAGCATTCTTTTTAATAATTTCATCAGTAATCGGAGCTCAGGTAGGTGTATTGGCTGCCAATAAATTGCGAGGTGAAGAAATTAGAGCGCTTCTTGCAATTATAGTATTAGGTGTTGCAACTAAAATAGCATTAGACTTACTCGTAGAACCAAATGAGATTTTCAATATTTCTGTCATAAGGGCTTTATTCTGATATGAATTTGAGAATATTCTTTTTTATTAAATTATTAGTATTGGCTTTTATCTCGTCTGCCTCAGCGCTTGTAATAGGATCTGATGAAGAGGAGATATACATTGATGCAAATTTTTCTGGAAAAAATCTTCTTGTATTTGGGGCCTTTTATTCAGATCCCTCACAAGCAAGGGATGATAAGAGTGATATTCTGATTGAAGTAGTCGGTCCCTCAGAGGATGTAGTCATAAGAAAAAAGGAATCTTTCTTTGGTTTTTGGCTGAATTCAAAAAGTGTTGAATTCAACGACGTGCCTGGATTTTATTATCTTTCAAGTACGAATGAGATAACCAATGAATTTTTAAATGAAAACAATATTGGTCTATTAAATAAAAAAGACACCCAGCTTATAGACTGGAGTGCGTTAAATATTGACTGGGGAAATATCAGAAATGAAGAGGATAAAGATTCTTTTTATGATGCGCTTATAAGAACAAAAGAGATTGAAGATGTATACAGAAAGGTTAATGGAGAAATTGATATAATTGATGGAAATTTATTTAGATCTTATATTGAGATACCGAATACTGTTCCTGTTGGTCAATATAAAGTTAATTTATACCTGATTATAGATAATAAAATTTCAAATGAATATTCTTATAATTTTATGGTAACCAGAGTAGGTATTGAAGAGGCAATCTATTCCTTTTCAAAAAACTATCCTTTAATTTATGGATTGATTTCGCTTCTAATCGCTATACTTATAGGCTGGAGCGGCGCTGAAGTATTTAAAAGATTTAGAAAAGTTTAATGACTGAAATATCATATTTTTATGTTGTCCTAGCGGGACTACTTAGTTTTTTGTCACCTTGCGTGTTACCTATTGTGCCTGGTTACTTATGTTTTTTAGCAGGTACAAGTTTAGATAAGATTGCCTCAGGTGAGGATGCTTCAAAAGAGAGAAATGTATTTTATTTTGCTTTAAGTTTTGTTTTTGGATTTTCTACTGTATTTATTTTATTGGGTGCCTCAGCAACATTATTAAGTGGCTTAATTTATGAATACTTAGATATTCTAAGAATTGTTGGTGGAATTATAATTATTATTTTTGGTATTCATTTTATGCAAATTATCCAACTTCCATTCCTAAATAGAGACACAAGGTACCAAATTGAAAGCTATAGACCTGGAGTAGTTGGATCTTATGTAATTGGTCTCTCTTTTGCTTTCGGATGGACGCCATGTATAGGGCCAATTTTGGGCAGCGTCCTATCAATTGCGGCAAGCTCAGAGACAGTTACTTATGGAATTGTTCTTTTAATGCTCTACTCAGCAGGCCTTGGTATTCCATTTCTACTCGCCGCATATGCAATTAATGGCTTCATGAGATTTTTAACAAAAATAAGAAATTATATTAGAGTTATAGAAATTTTTACTGGTGTATTACTTGTAATATTTGGTATTCTCATCTTAACTAATAGAATTCAGGAATTGGCTTTCTTTTTTATAAAGTATCTTCCATTCTTAACGCAATTTGGATAAAGGAGTAAATATGTTTCAAAAAGATTTATTAAAAGATAAAAGAATTTTAGTTTCTGGTGGAGGATCTGGTCTTGGAAAAGCAATGGCTACAAGATATTTAGAGCTTGGAGCAGATATTTATATTTGTGGTCGAAGGAAATCAGTTTTAGATGAAGCTGCAAAAGAACTAATGGATTTGCACGGTGGATCTGTAAAAGCTATTTCATGTGACATTAAAGTCCCAGAAGCAATCGAAGATATGGTAAATGAAATCTGGAGTGAAGGACCTCTTACAGGTCTTCTAAACAATGCGGCTGGTAATTTTATCTCTAGAACAGAAGATTTATCTCCAAGAGCTTTTACTGCTATCTCAAATATAGTTTTCAATGGAACTTTTTATATGACTAACGCAATTGGAAAAAGATGGCTAAAAGAAAATCTAAAAGGAAGTATCATTTCTATTTTAACTACTTGGGTTGACAGTAGTGGGCCTTATACTGTTCCTTCAGCAATGTCTAAATCTGGCTTAGCAACAATGACAAGGTCACTAGCAGCTGAATGGGGAAATAGAGGAATAAGGCTAAATGGAATTGCTCCTGGGCCATTTCCTACCAAGGGAGCTTGGGATCGATTGGCGCCTGGAGACAAAGGAGCGGACTTGATGAATTCAGTTCCAATGAAGAGAACTGGTGAATTAAGCGAACTTGCAAATCTTGCAACTTTTTTAATGGCTGATGGATGTGAGTATTTAACAGGTGAAATCGTTGCAATAGATGGCGCTCAATGGCTAAACCATGCAGGCAATTTCTATGAAATGCTGAAAGATGTAACTGATCAGGAATGGGAAATGTTAAGAAGTATGATTAAATCATCAAATGACGCCGATAAAGCAAAAAGATCAGTTTAAATAAAAGTATCTTTGAAGAGTTTTTTGCTCATTCTTCGGACAAAAGAAGGAGTAAAACGCATAAAGAATGAAGCAAGATTTGCCTCTAATCCTACAGGATGGTGTATTTTCTTGCTTTTATAAGCCAGCCATACTTTATCAACGACTTTAGATACTGGATGAACTTTTGTTCTTTGTTCAACAAAATCTCTTTCCCATTGACTTTGCATGTCAGACGATACATTTTTTGCCTCAAGTATTGGTGTCTCTGTAAACCATGGATTAATTTCAGAAACTCTTACACCATGCCTTTCGTATTCAATTCTCAAAGACTCAGTTAATGAAGTTACGGCGTGTTTAGTTGCCCCATAAATAGCGATACCAGGCGTAGGCACTAACCCTGCTACAGAACTGGTATTCAAAAGAAGGCTGTTCTCTGTATTCTTTAATAAATTCAGCATTGAAATACAGCCATTTGCGACACCTTTAAAATTAACATCTATAATTTTATGAATTTCATTAATGTGTACATCTTCAAAAGCTCCAGCAAAATTAGCTATACCTGCATTATTAAAAAAAATATTACATTTTCCAGATGTGTATTCTGAAAAACTTTTTTCAGCTTCTTTCCACTCCTGAATACTGGTCACATCTAGCTTTTGATACATACATTTGTTGTGTCCAATAAGATTAGCTACTTCTTTGAGACCTTCCTCATTGATATCAAACAAACCAACATGCCAGCCTTGTTTAGCAAATGATATTGCGGTTGCTTTGCCAATACCAGAGGCTGCCCCAGTAATAAATATACTTTTTGTCATAAATTATAAGCCCTTCAAAAAAAGTTTGGTCGCAAAGTTTGAAGCATCATCAGGGGATACATCGCTACGTGTCAACATTTCATCACCAAGATTTATACATACTGCCATGACAGATGTAATCATAAAAGAAATATCGTTTTGAGGAAATTTTGTTTTTTTTGAAATATCGATCACAAATTCATATAAATTATTATTAAATCTCGCATACTCCTTTGAATGAGCGGAAAGCCACTTTAAGTCTAATATGTATTTTCTATTATTTTTTATAAATAAGTAATTTTCTTCTTCATCTAAGATCCAATTAAACCAACTACTAAAGGCTATCTTAACAATCTGATCAAAAGTTTGGGCTTCATTTATTCTTTTCATAAAGTAATCGCTGAATTCACTTACTAGCCTTTCAATAATTATCAAAAAAACTGCATTCTTATCATCAAAGTAATTATAAAATGTGCCAGAACCAAGGTTAGCGATTGATACTATTTCTCTTACACTCGCATTATCGATACCTTTTTCTGTAAGAATCTTTCTTGAGGAAGTTATTATGGACTCTCGATTATTTTTTTTATTAATTTGTCTTTTTCTTTGATGAAATGGAATATCCATTATTTTGATCATGAATGAATAATCCCTACTGCATCTGAAATATTTTTATACCCATCATTATGCAAAAGTAATGATAAATCCTTTTTAATATTATTTATCATTTGTGGTCCGTTGAAAGTAAGGGCTGTATACAATTGAACTAATGATGCGCCCAACTTAATTTTAGTATAAACATCTTCTGCGTTAGAAATTCCTCCAACGCCAATAAGAAGCAATTCTCTATTTGTTTCTTTTGAAAGGAAACTTAACACTTTATTGGATAATTCTTTAAGTGGCTGTCCTGAAATGCCTCCTTCTTCATCTTTATACTCGTTCATTAAATCTTGAGGACGAGAAATGGTTGTATTAGTAGCAATTATACCGTCAATTTTATATTTCTGAACTAAATTAAGTACCATGCTGTAATGCTGCTTCGTACTATCAGGATCAATTTTTAGGATGATCTTTTTTTGTGTCTTCATGTTTTCTCTTAATTGAGACAACTCGCTAAGCAGTGTATTTAATGTATCGTGTTCCTGTATCTCTCTTAAATTTTTGGTGTTTGGTGAAGAGACATTTACTGTAACGTAATCTGAATAATCAACTACTTGAGTGTATAAATTAATATAATCATCGATGAAATTTTCTGTGTCTTTGTTTGGTCCAATATTTGCCCCAAGGACTCCATTTTTATTTGATTTACTCATATTCATCAAAAATTTTTCAATACCATTATTATTAAAACCCAGTCTATTTATAATCGCTTTATCTGAAGCAAGCCGGAATACCCTTGGTTTAGCATTTCCAAATTGAGGTCTTGGTGTGACAGTTCCACATTCCGTGAAACCAAATCCTAAATTGAATAATGAATTTATAACTTCAGCATTTTTATCAAATCCTGCAGCCATTCCAATGGGGTTCTTAAACCTGAGTCCGTTAATATCATTGCTTAAAATAGAGATATCATTACTGCTTTCAATAAATGGATTTGGAAGTTTAAGTGCATTTATTGTTAATTTGTGAGCAACTTCAGGGTCAAGGTTCTTAAGTATATTAAAAAATATCCTTATCATTTAAATTTTTATTTTAACTTTTCTTCGATTAACTCAATTGTCTGTTTTATTCCATATATCGCAATAAAAGTTCCAAATCTGGGTCCGTCTTCTTTGCCAAAAAGCACTTGATAAATAAGTTTAAACCAATCCCTGAGGTTTTCAAAATTATGATCTTTTCCTATTTGATATATCTCAGTTTGAATGGTTTCGGCATCTGCACTTTCTGCCTGACTACGCAATCTATTTATTAGATCCTCAAAGATTTTTCTTTCTTCGCTAGATGGGGTCTTATAATTTATTTGTTCTGAAGTAATGTCTCTTTCAAAATTAATTGCCCCTTTTATTAAGTCATTGATGAATTGCCTATTAGAACTATTAATATTTTCATCATATTTCTTAACAAAATCTAAAATAATTGCAGGATCGTTTTTTCCACTCGCAGCAACAAGATTTAATATAAGGTTGTATGTTACATTTACATTTCCTATAGAGTTTTCACCATTCATGATGTGCCAAACTGGGTTTTCAATCTGCTCTTGATCAGATTGCGTATTAAATTTGTTTAAATGGCCTAAGAACTCATCAGATGACTTTGGAATGATGTCATGAAAGAGTTTCTTAGCTCTTCTTGGGTTTTGATACATAAAATAGCTTAATGTTTCTTTAGGTGCGTATGACAACCATTCCTCTATAGTGAGACCATTGCCTTTAGATTTGGATATTTTTTCTCCATTTTGATCAAGAAATAGTTCATAAAAATAATTTTCTGGAGGCGCATAACCAAGTGCTCGGCTTACTTTTGCAGAAAGCTGAAACGTAGGTATTAAATCTTTTCCATACATCTCATAATCAATATCAAGAGCGCCCCACCGCATTGCCCAATCAACTTTCCATTGAAGTTTGCATTTTCCTTTTAAGATAGATTGCTCAACTTCTTTATTTTTATTTACATATGTAATTGTATTTTTATCAGGATTAATTGAAATAATTTCAACTTCAAGAACATGTCCAGACTCTGGGCATATTGGAAGAAATGGACTATATGTTTTTTTTCGTTCCTCGCCTAATGTTGGAAGAATAATATTTTTTATCGACTCATAATTTTTTAGTACATTGATTAATTGTTCATCAAAATACCCTGAAGTATAAAGTTCAGTAGCACTTTTAAATGTGTACTTAAAACCAAAGTTATCTAAAAACTGCTGCAACATTTCATTATTGTGATCTCCAAAACTCTTACTTGTCTCAAATGGATCTGGAATTGAAGTGAGTGGTTTATGAAGATGTTCCTCTAATATATTTTTATTAGGAACATTGTCAGGAACTTTTCTAAGTCCATCCATATCATCTGAGAAAGCAACGAGTTCCACTTCAATTTCTGATAATGACTTTATGGCATTTAAAATCATTGTTGTTCTGGCTACCTCACCAAATGTTCCAATATGTGGTAATCCACTTGGACCATACCCAGTTTGCAATCTAATTTTATGTTTATTATTTGCTTGAGCTTTTTTTATTATTTTTTTTGCCTCGATAAAAGGCCATGCTTTTGCATCTTTACTGATTTCACTTATGGAAGACATACCTCTGGACATTATCATATTATTCTTTAAATCACTGAAAAATTAACATATTTCATCTATTTTTGACTATTTAGATAATTTATTTGTTTTTTTAGCAAATAATTAAACTATATATTTTATAGATTTTCATATAGTAATCTGACTTCAAAATCATGAAAAAAAAGAAAAATACAAAGCCAACTCGTCAAGAAGCAGAGGCTGCTGTTAAAACCTTATTATCTTTTGTCGGAGAAGACGCTAATAGGCCTGGTTTATTAGAAACCCCTAAGAGAGTTGTCAAGGCTTATGAAGACTGGTTTGCAGGTTACAATGATGATCCTAAAGAAGTTTTAAAAAAAACTTTTGATGAACTTGAGGGTTATGACGAAATTATTATGCTCCGAGACATCAGAATTGAGTCACACTGCGAGCACCATATTGCCCCTTTTATCGGCTCCGCACATGTTGCCTACCTTCCAAATAAAAGAGTTGTAGGAATAAGCAAGCTTGCAAGAATAACTCGCATTTATATGAAAAGAATGCAAATTCAGGAAAAGCTTACCGCTCAAATAGCTAATTGTATTCAGGATGTCCTTAAGCCGAAGGGTGTGGCAGTGGTAGTTGAAGCACAACATCAATGTATGACGACTAGAGGAATAGGTACTCCTGGTATTTCAATGGTTACCAGCCAACTCTTAGGTAAATTTAGAACTGACTCCTCTACAAGAAGAGAGTTTTATAGTATGATCAATCAAGGATCTATTCTTAAAAAAAATTAATAAATTATTTTAATGATAAATTTTAAGATAATACTTAATGTATTAGGGTATCTTTTAATCGCCCTTAGTCTCGTAATGCTTATTCCAGTGATAATTGATCTTGGAATGGGTAATGATACTTGGAAATCTTTTATTACTAGTGCGATAATAACATTTGGATTTGGTGTTACATTCCTAATTTCTACTCGTAACGAAGAAAATAATAAAATTTTGATGCAGGATGCATTCCTAATTACATCATTATCTTGGTTATCAATTAGTATATTTGGTGCTTTACCATTTTACTTCTCTGAAAGCGGATTGAATATTACCAATTCGGTATTTGAATCAATGTCAGGAATTACTACAACTGGATCAAGTGTAATTCAAAATGTTGAGTCATTAACTGGAGGAATATTAATATGGAGAGGTTTGTTGCAATGGATGGGTGGCATCGGGATTATCGTAATGGCTGTAAGTATTTTGCCAGTTCTTCGGGTTGGGGGGATGCAGGTGTTCAGAGCAGAAAGCTCAGACACAACAGATAAGCTTCTGCCTAGAACAACTCAGATAGCCTCTGCCGTTATCTTGATTTATTTACTACTCACATTCGTTTGCTTGGTTGCATATTGGTTAGGAGGGATGAATTTCTTTGATGCACTAGTTCACTCAATGACCACAATTGCAACTGGTGGATTTTCAACTCAAAATAATTCATTTGCTAGTTTTAACAGTAAGTCTTTGGAATATGTTGCAATAATTTTTATGGTACTGAGTAGTCTTCCAATATTAATTTATCTTGAAGCATTTAAAGACGGATTCAAAAGAATAATTTCAGATACGCAGATAATTACTTTTCTTGGTATAATATTATTGAGCTCCCTATTGGTAATTTTATACCTATGGTTCATGGAAATAAAAGATATTGAAGAAGCAATTAGAAGTGGGGCATTTAATGTTATTTCTATAATTACTGGGACTGGTTATACATCTGATAATTATAATTTATGGGGACCTTTTCCAATTTATCTTTTATTTTTTGGAATGTTCATAGGCGGTTGTGCTGGCTCAACAACATGTGGAATAAAAGTATTTAGATTTCAAATTTTATTTCAAACATTAAAAATGCAAATTCAAAAACTGCTTCATCCTCACGGAGTTTTTGTTCCTCACTATAATCATAAAAAAATTGAAGAGGATGTAACTTCTTCAGTAATGAGCTTTTTCTTTATTTTTATTTTGAGTTTCATTGTTATTACATTATTACTTTCTACAACAGAGCTAGATTTTGTTACTAGTTTGTCGGCTGCTGCGACATCACTTGCAAATGTTGGGCCTGGTCTTGGTGAAATGATTGGTCCTGAGAATTCCTTTTATGAAATTAGTACATTTGCAAAATGGGTATTAATTTTTTCAATGTTATTAGGAAGACTTGAGATACTGACTGTTCTCGTAATTCTTCATCCCGCCTTCTGGAAAAAATAACTATATTAATGTTCTAAGAATTTGCTTTTGGATATGGAGTCTATTTGACGCCTCTTCCCAAATTCTTGAGTTTGCTCCATCAATTACTGACTCCTCAACTTCTTGACCCCTATTTGCAGGTAAGCAATGCGTGAATATACAATCGTCTTTTGCCTTATCCATTAAGGATTTTGTAACTCTGAAGCCGTTTAGCTCTTTAATCACGTTTTCGTCAGATTTTTCACCCATAGACTGCCACGTATCTGTCATAATCACATCAGCTGTAGATAAAATTTCATCGTCAATTTGATTATGAATAATACTTTCTACATTTATGTTTTCTTTGTGTTTACTAATTTTTGATAAGTATAAATCTTTCGACCTGTCAGGTGAAAAGATGCTTAGTTTAAATCCTAAATTTTTAGAATAAGCTTCAATCCATGAATGCGCTACATTGGTTATAGGCCCAAACCAAGTAATATTCAAATTTTCTAGAGAACCTTTTTCTTCAATGATGGTCATGAGACCCGCCATGCATTGGCACGGATGAGATAAATTTGAAAGTCCATTCATAATCGGTACACTTGAAACTTCTAAAGTATCTAATATGGTCTGGTGATTATTTACTCGCATGACAACCCCGTCAGAATAGAGACTGAAAGTCTTAATGGTGTCTGAGAGACTTTCCTTACCACTACTCAAATGAATATCTGAACCATTAAGTATAATTGATGATCCGCCAAGTTGTTTAACTGCAAGATCAAATGAAAGTCTTGTTCTTGTAGAATTTTTCTCAAAAAATAAAATTAAGTTTTTTCCAGACAATAGTTTTTCTGAGATAGCGTTTTGATTTTTATTTTCTATCGCTGAATTAAGCAATTCAGTAATTTCTTCAGCAGTAAAATCTTTAATATCTATAAAGTTTTTCATGAAGTCAGTTCTTTGCAAGTTGATCTAATTTTATCAATTGCTTCATCACATTCTGAGTTAGATAAATTTATTGGCGGAAGAAGCCTTACAACATTATCTGAAGCCTTAACCGTTAAAATGAAGTTTTTACGCGCTTGTTTAACGAAATCCTCATTATTTATGTTACATTTTAATCCTAGAATAAAACCCTTGCCTCTTATGCCCTCAATAATATCTGGATAATCATTTGCAACTTTATTTAGGTCTAATAATAATTTCTCAGAAACTGTAACAACTTCACTAAAGAATTTAGGTGAAGTCATCAAATCTAGCACCGCATTTCCAACACTGCATGCTAGAGGGTTTCCACCAAAGGTAGATCCATGTGACCCAAACTCCATAGCATCACCAACCTTTTTTGAAGTTAAACATGCTCCTATTGGAAAGCCATTACCAATTGCTTTCGCTATAGTCATTATATCTGGTTCTATGTTTGACCACTGATAAGCGAACATTTTGCCTGTTCGACCCATCCCACATTGCACTTCATCGAATATAAGCAAAACTTCGTTTTCATCACACAATTTCCTAATTGCCTCTAGGCAAAACGTAGGGACTTCTCTTACTCCCCCCTCACCTTGAATAGGTTCGATAATTACCGCTGCAGTATTTTCATTAATTGAGCTCTTTAACAGTTCATGATCACCAAACTCAAGAAACTTAAAATCATTTACAGCAGTATTAAATGTTTCCATTTTTTCAGGTCCTTGAGCTGCAAGCGCACCTATGGTTCTTCCATGAAAAGAACCACTAAAACTAATAATTTCTTTTTTCACTTTAGAGTTTTTAGTCTTGTGAAAATATCTTCTAGCAATTTTAATACTTGCCTCTACTGCTTCTGTACCAGAGTTACAAAAGAAGGCATAGTCTGCAAAACATAAATTACACAAACGTGAAGCTAATAGTTCTTGCTCTGGAATTTGATATACATTTGAAAGGTGCCAGAGTTTTTCTGATTGTTCTCTGAGTTTTTGATTTAAATATGGATGTGAGTATCCTAATGAATTTACTGCTATACCTGTCCCAAAGTCCAAGTATTTTTCACCTGATTTTTCATATAAATAACTACCTTCGCCGTGAGTAAACGTTAATTCAGACCTTGGGTATGTTGGTAATATATTATTCATTTTAAGCTCTTAATTTATAACCAGTTTTTAACATTAAATAATTAATAACTATTAGAGATATCAAAACTATAATCAAGATAGTAAATGCATGCGAGATTGAAGAGTCGCTTGCCCCTAAAAATCCAAACCTAAAACCATCTATCATATAAAAAAAAGGGTTAATGAGGCTTGCTCTTTGAATTGCTTCTGGCAGAACGGTGATTGAATAAAAAGTTCCAGATAAAAAAGATAATGGCACGATCACAAAATTGCCAACTGTACCTAGATGGTCCCATTTTTCAGCCCAGATACCAGATATCATCCCAATTAATGACATTATAGCTGATGCTAGAATGGCAAAGATTAAAATAATCCATAAATTGTAAACAGTTACCTCAATGAATGGCATCATAACCAAAGCACACGCAACAGCTGAAGCAAGACCTCGAGTTATGCCAGCAAGAGTGAATGCCAAAATGATTTCAACGTTACTTAGTGGAGGCATAAGCAAATCTACTATATTTCCTTGTACTTTAGACATTAAGATTGATGATGAATTATTCATAAATGCGTTCTGAATAATAGTCATCATGATAAGTCCAGGAAATAGGAAGTTTTTAAAGTTATCTAAAGGATAGTCTGCCCTGACGGATCCAATAGCGGTTGTGAATATGATCAAGAATAATAAGCTTGTTAACGCAGGTGCAGCAATTGTCTGCAAAGGTATTTTTGTAAACCTTTGCACTTCTTTTTTATAAAGAGTAATAAAACCAATAGGGTTGTAATTCATAGCGACTATTTAAATATATTTCGTAAAATGTCATTAATATTTAAATTTCAATAAGATAACTATTTACCTGAAATTTAATGAAAATTTATTTCTACTCACAGGAAATAAAAAATAATTCAATATTTAGTATATTTCTATTGAATTTAATCAAAATGTAGTGGTAAAATTTTAAAAAATAGGGAGATTACCATGTCTTGGACTTATGAAAGAGTAGAAAAACTCAAGCAATTATGGGAAGAAGGGCTTACAGCTAGCAGAATTGCCGCTGAACTTGGGGAAGTAACCCGAAATGCCGTAATTGGTAAAGCCCATAGACTTGGACTATCCGGAAGGATGGCAACAAAGAAGTCCAATGGTGGCATCTCAATCATAAGAAAGAAAAGGGTTAATATCTCCCAAGCACAAAAAATAATAGATATTTCTCCTGTCATCGACGAACCGATGAATCCAACAGCTTTCCAGGATATAAAAGATGGGCTTTGCCGATGGCCCTTAGGTGAACCTGAAGAAATCGATTTTAAGTTTTGTGGCAGAAACACCAAAGAAGGTGTTGTATATTGTCAATCTCATTATAAGCAGGCTTACCAGCCTTTAAGTAAAGTTCGTGAAAGAAGAAAAGCTAAAAAAAAGTTTAGGATAAGTAATTAAAAACTCAAAATTAGACTTAAGCTAAAAGAAAACAACAATAAAATTACTATTACACATATCACAGCATTCATTAAACTCATTTTTTAATTTGCTTTCTCATAACTTGGAATTAATGGTTCATTATTTTCTATCTTATTCTTAATTTCTTGAATTGTCGCTTCCATTCTGACATATCGTTCTGCTGTTGATGGATGAGTTCCTCCCTCTGAATAAATTGAATTTGGAACTTCTACTGCAAACCTTCTCCAAAAATCAACTGCGTCATCAAGATTGTATCCAGCTTTCTGAAGAATATACATACTCAAGTAATCTGCCTCATTCTCATAATCAATTGAATATGCCGAGGCTCCTATACTCTGCCCTACTTCCATCATATCTTGAGGAAGGCCAACATAAATACCTAAAAGTAAACCTAGAAGTGCTCCTGCTTGCGCATTTTCAATTTTATCAGCAACATGCTTATTTGCGTTATGACCCAGTTCATGAGCAAAAACAATTGCTGCACCTGTTTCATTCATCAGTAACCACTTGGCCATTCTTAGCGAAAAGACCATGATGTCACCATTTGCAAATGCATTAAATGTGTTGTTATCAAGGTCAATCACAAAATCAAATCTACATCTCTGCTCACTTCGAACTTGAAAATCAATAATCTCACTATTTCTCAAGATTTTTAAATCATATAATTTTCTATATTTTCTATCTATCTTTTCGATGTAAGAAGGAAATGCATCCTTTCCTTGTTTGATTTTTTCTCCATCAATTTCAAGAATCTCGTCTCCCGCTAAAATTCCTGCTTTCCCAGCTGGTGAAAGTGAACCAAGGCTAACAACTTTTAACTTAGGTCCTAATCCTAATGATTGATTGATCTCTTCTCGAATACTTTCATATGCAGAATTTTCATTCCCTAAGTTCACACCAAGTGAATAAATGCGGTCATCTTCCTCACAAAGATCTGCAGCACTAAATAAAATATCAGTGCCCATTACTGAAAATGGAATGTAAGTGTTTAGCCAAGAATCTGCGAACATCTGATTTTGAATGTCTCGTTCTTTATCAGTTAGGACAGTACTGTATTCTGGAAGCTTTGTTTGAGGCTGAGCACACGAGAAAATTAATAAAAAAGAAAAAAGTATTACAACTCTCATAGAGCCACCTTATCAATATTTTCTTTTTTAATCATATAATAGGAATGTCCAAATACTAAAAGTATAATTAATATGCCTCCAATCAAGGTTTTTTGTGTAGGTTCTTCAAATATAAACAGCCATACCCATAAAGGACCCAGCGAAGTTTCAAGAAGAAAAAATATCCCAACTTCTGGTGAACTAATATATTGAGGCGCTATACTAATAAATACAAACGACACTCCCACAGTTATAATCATAAGAGATATCAATAATAAATCATGAATTCCAATCACAAATGTTGAGACAAAAAATGCTGATAGTACAGCAGTAGCTAATTTGCCTAGGATATATGAGGGCACAAAATTTATTTCAGGTGATCTTCTCATTACAGTGAGACTAGCACCAACAAAAATTGCGCATAGTAGTCCATAAAAGTCTCCTAGATATTTATTGAGTTCATATGACTCATAAAAAATGAAAATTACTGCTAATAGACATCCAAAAGAACAAAACCACGTAATTATCTCAGGCTTTTCATTTAAAAAAATAAAAGAAAAAATTGCTGCGATTATAGGCACCAAACTGATCATGATAAGTGCATTTGCTACATCTGTATTTGCCAGCGCCATCACAAAAGTTACATTAGCTCCAAGAACTAATAGCGCATTGATGAGGCCTGGTACACCAATACTCATAAAATCTTCTAAAGCTCTATGATTAAAAAACACAAAATATCCCACTAAGAGAGCAAGCCCTGGTAAAAGTGAACGATAAAATAAAAGATCCCATGTCTCTACACTCACAGATCTGATAATGAGCGCGTCTGGAGTAATAATCATGACACCTATAAAGGCAAGTAACGTTCCTTTTTGTTTATTTGATAATTTTTCAAACATAATATTTTTTTGGCGCGCCGGGAGAGATTCGAACTCCCGACCCCCAGATTCGTAGTCTGGTGCTCTATCCAGCTGAGCCACCGGCGCATGTAGAATTAATTATAAGCTACTCTTTTATTAATAAACTAAAATCTTTTTTTTATAAATTTATAAATCACGGGAATTATAACAATTAAACTAATTAAAAGTACTGGAAGCAAATACTCTACTTTAAGAATGTCTTCACTAGAGAAACTTTGTGTATCAACTATATCTTGAACGCCATTTCCAATACTTACAAGAATATATGCCCAGGGGATTACGCCAAATACGGTTGCAATAAAGTAGTCTCTTAATTTCATGTCCAATACTGCGGGAAGCAAGTTCTGTATTCCAAAAGGTACTCCGCCAATTACCCTTATAAAAAGAAGATAGCTTATTGCATTTCGATTAAAGCCCTCTTTAAACTTATCAAATCTTGAACCAAACTGTCTCAAAATATATTCTTTAAAAAAATATCTAGCATAAACAAATACAACCATTGCCCCGATTACTTCTCCTATGATTGCAATGATCAAGCCAATGTATATGCCAAAATAAAACCCCGCCAAAATACACACAGGTGTAATTGGCCCCATAATTGAGATCATCAGCGCTATCATTAGCGTGCATAAAAATATAGATAAAACTGGATTCGCAATAATATAATCTTGTATTAATCCATGTTGATTTATTAAAAATTCCATTGATATGGGGTTATATTTACCCAATAAATAGAGGGCTATCACAAATAAAGTGATACCAACTGAGATCTTTATTATCTTGTTTTTGAGCATTTAACTTAATTAATGAATATTAATTGACTATATAATGAATGCAATTTATAAGCCATTTCACTAATTCAATCTAACTAATTTATTATGAAAAGAACGTTTCAGCCCAGTAATCTAGTAAAGAAAAGACGGCACGGTTTTAGAGCCCGATCTGCTACTAAGGATGGCCGCATAATCTTGGCTAGACGTCGCTCTAAAGGTAGAAAAGTTCTTTCGGCCTAACTAATCAGTCCATCATGAAAAGTCTAGTTACACTAAAATCCTCTAAGGATTTTCTAGAGGCGAAAAAAGGTCTATTTTATCGGAGTAGATCCTTTCTTTTACAAGCATTTGAGGTTAAGAATAGCAATGAAATTAAGGTTGGGTATACCGTCTCAAAACAAAATGGAAATGCGGTAGTACGTAATAAAATTAAAAGAAGATTAAGAGTACTGGCAAATACAATATTAGGGAACTATGGCATTAAAAACTGGAATTATGTCATCATTGGGAAAAAAAATGCAATGGTTGAAGATTTTGAAAAATTAGAAAATGAAATGCTAATAGCATTAAAAAAAATACACAGATAGTTTTATGATAAAATATTTTTTTCTTTTCTTAATTACCATTTATCAAAGATTAATCTCACCTTATTTTCCGAGCTCGTGTCGCTTTCTGCCAACATGTTCTGAATATACAAAAGAAGCGATCCAATATCACGGCGCACTCAAAGGAACTTATCTTGGAATGAAAAGAATTAGCAAATGCCATCCAGTAAAATTTCTTGGGGGTTCTGAAGGATATGACCCTGTACCAAAAGAAAGAAATAAATAAATGGAAAGTAGAAACTTAATTTTAGCGATAGTTCTCTCAATCGGAGTACTTTTCATATGGAGTTTCTTTTTTGAAGCTCCTGAGCAGCAAAATTTAGATGAGTTTAGTCTTGATGAAGAAGTATCTGAAGTTAACTCAGATGAACTAAACATGGAAGCGATAGCTGAGATTGAAGAATCACTTGGCATTGATAATGCGAACACTATTGATTTGAGTGAAGCCCTAAGCAAAGATCAAAGAGTTAATATAAATACTCAGAGTATTTCTGGGTCAATTAATTTAAAAGGTCTTAAAATCGATGATATTGTTTTAAAGAAATATAATGAAACGCAGGAAGAAGAATCAGAAAACATTAGACTTCTTCAACCCTTAGATACCTTTAACGGATACGAGGTAACTTTCGGATGGATAAAAAATCAAGATGCTGCATTTGAAACACCGAATGCTGAAACGGTATGGAAAATCAGGAATAATGTCTCAGTTTTAGACACTTCAAATGATGTTGAATTTGAATGGTCGAATAATACCGGACAAACTTTCATCACGAGTATAGCCCTTGATGAAGATTACATGTTCGATGTCACTCAAAAGGTCATAAATAACTCTACTAATAATATTGTTATTAATAATGCAAGCAAAGTAACTCGGAAACAATCGCCATCTTTATCAGGAATGTTTATTCTTCACGAGGGATTGCTTGGAGTTCTCAAAGAAAAACTTGAACTTATTGACTATAGTGATTTAAAGGATGATCAAGAAACACTTAATTTTGAAAGTGACAATGGCTGGGTTGGTATAACTGATAAATACTGGTTGGCTGCATTGATACCTGATCAAGAAAAATCCTTTAAAGCAATTTATACTTATGATAATGGCTATATTGCTTATTATAGATCTTTAAATGCCACGAATGTGCCTGGTGGCGAAACACATACTGTTGATAGTCAAATTTTTATTGGAGCCAAAGAGGCTAAATTAATTGATAGATACAAAGAAGATTATGGGATCTATAATTTTGATCTTGCGATTGACTGGGGTTGGTTCTACTTCCTAACTAAACCATTATTTAATGTTATTTACTTCTTCTCTCAATTGTCAGGTAATTTCGGCTTGGCTATTATTTACCTAACAGTCATAACAAGGATAGTCTTTTTCCCGCTAGCAAACTGGTCATTCGTTTCAATGGCAAAAATGAAAATGCTCCAACCAGAAATGACGAGAATAAAAGATCTCTATAAAGATGACAGGACTCAGCAACAACAAGCTTTGATGGCGTTATACAAAAAAGAAAAAGTGAATCCAATATCGGGGTGTTTACCTATACTTATTCAAATCCCTTTCTTTTTTGCGATATACAAAATGCTTTTTGTATCCATTGAAATGAGACATGCACCTTTTTATGGATGGATTCAAGATTTGGCAGCAAAAGATCCTACAACTATATTTAATTTATTTGGCTTAATTCCATGGGATCCACCTTCTTTTATGATTATTGGCATCTGGCCAGTGTTAATGGGAGTAACCATGTACATTCAACAAAAATTAAATCCAGCACCGCCTGACCCAATTCAAGCGAGAATATTTATGTTTTTTCCATTTTTCATAACAGTCTTATTGGCACAATTTGCAGCTGGATTAGTGATTTATTGGACTACGAATAACGTTCTTTCAATCATTCAGCAGTGGATTATTACTAAAAGAACCACGATAAAAACAAATTAATAAAATGTCTCTTCAAAATAAACAGCCTGAAAGCAAACAGCTTTTAGCAAAGTATTGGGCAACTGGTAAAAAATTTCATGCCAAAACTTCATCTTTTATAAAAAAGTATAATAATAAAATTATCGTTATTAAGTATGGAGGATACGCTTTAACTAAACCTGCACTTTTAAAATCATTTGCAAAAAACATATCCTTGTTAAATCAGTTGGGTATTAAGGTTATTGTGGTACACGGTGGAGGTCCTCAAATAGAAAAAGAATTGAAAAAAAGAAAAATTAATAATGAAGAGTATCAGGGATTAAGAGTAACTACGAAAAGTGTACTTGGAGTTGTAAAAAGAATTTTATCTCATGATTTGAATAAACTTATATCTGATGAAATCAAAAAAAATGGAGGTAAGACAAAAAGATTAAATGGAGTGAGTACTAAAGTGCTTAAGGCAAAGATTGCTATGAATGGCAATATTGGTTTCGTGGGGGAGCCAAGAGGTATTGATAAAAATATAATAATGAAAGCTCTTAAAAGTAATCATATTCCTATAATCGCCCCTCTAGGAGTCGATGCAAATAATAATACTCTTAATATTAATGCAGATACAGCAGCCGCTTATATTGCGGAGTCACTAAAAGCTGAGAGGTTATTGCTTTTAACAGATGTAGCAGGAGTGCTGGATAACAATAAAAAATTGATAACAGAGCTAGACCGTAAAAAAGCATTTCAATACATAAAAAAAGGCACTATAAAAAGCGGTATGATACCTAAAATCAAAGCATGCTTTAATACTTTGAAAAATGGCGCAAAAGGAGTTGCCTTAATTGATGGGAGAAAACAAAATGCTGTTGCCATGGAGCTTCTAACGACAGAAGGAGCTGGAACATTAATAAAAAAGTAAACTTATGAGTGAAAATCAAAAATTAAAAGAAAGTATTGAAAACGCTTGGGAGAATATAGCAAACTTATCACCAAGTGATACAGACGTTACTCAAGTAGTAGATCAAGTAATTAAAAAACTTGATAGTGGTGAACTACGAATAGCTGAAAAAGTTGATAATCAATGGACTGTCAATCAATGGCTAAAAAAAGCTGTACTTATTTCATTCAGGATCAATGAAAATACAATCCTTAGAGGACCCTACACAACATGGTTTGATAAAGTTAAAGGTAAAACTGTCGATTGGGATGAAAATCAATGGAAAGAAGCAGGTTATCGACACGTACCCAATGGTACAGTAAGAGAGGGTTCATTTATTGGTAAGGGTGTTGTCTTGATGCCTTCATTTGTAAACATTGGCGCCTATATTGATGAAGGAACTATGGTTGACACATGGGCAACTGTAGGTTCATGCGCGCAGATTGGAAAGAATTGCCATCTCTCTGGCGGGGTTGGCATCGGTGGCGTCCTTGAACCTCTTCAAGCAAATCCAGTAATAATTGAAGATAATTGTTTTGTAGGTGCTAGGGCTGAGGTTGCGGAGGGTGTAATTGTTCGAGAAGGATCAGTTTTATCTATGGGCGTTTATCTTGGCGCTTCCACAAAAATAGTTAATCGTGCAACTGGAGAGATAATGTATGGTGAAGTTCCTGCATACTCTGTCGTTGTTCCTGGAACAATGCCAAATGAAGATTCATCAAAACCAAGTCTTTATTGTGTAGTCATAGTTAAGACAGTTGATGAAAATACGAGAAAAAAAACCTCCATTAATGATCTTTTAAGAGAGTAAAGTATTATGGAAGTTATCGAATTAACAAAGGCGCTGATATCATGTCAGAGCGTGACCCCTAAAAATGATGGCGTATTAGATTTGCTTGAAAAGGAGCTATCAAACATTGGTTTTGATTGCAGGCGATATCTATTTAGCGACAGTAATACGCCTGATGTAGATAATCTCTTTGCTAAAATTGGAAGTGGCGCACCTCATATCTGTTTCGGTGGACATACAGATGTTGTCCCAGTCGGTGACATTGACGCTTGGAGCTTTGACCCGTTTAATGCGACAGAAAAAGATGGAAAAGTATACGGACGAGGAGCAAGCGACATGAAGTCTGCCATTGCTGCATTTGTTTGTGCTGTGAAAGAATACATTGAGAATAATGAACTCAAGGGGACTGTAAGTCTGCTAATAACTAACGATGAAGAAGGGCCAGCAATAAATGGCACTAAGAAAGTGTTAGAAGAAATATATAAAAATGGAGAAAAAATTGACTCATGTAT
>OCZA010000220.1_pt1 | contig 21046 bp, 5 predicted proteins | sample 1539021 | NCBI WGS metagenome assembly OCZA01 (sample SAMEA2619376, study PRJEB22493) | marine metagenome | biome: marine biome (ENVO:00000447); feature: surface water layer (ENVO:00002042); material: "saline water (ENVO:00002010), including plankton (ENVO:xxxxxxxx)" | depth 5 m | reverse complement strand
TAAGTCAACTATCCCCAGGTATTGCTAAGTTTGAAAAGGATATTATGCCTCAAGTATATCAATCTACTAAAGATGTCGACACATACAATGATGACACATCACATGTATACGGTGCATTTGGTAAATCTAACTGTGTAGAGACTGGACAGCCTAAGTTATACAACATAAGTAGATGGTTTGATATGCCATGCGCATACCTAGATGTAGGTAAAGAGGAAAACTTAACTAACAATCTACCTAATATAGAGAAAGTGCGCAGAGGTGGTACTAGGACTGCAAGTGATAATGAAAAAGCATTCGGATATTTACCATATAAGTATTGTGCATCGGAGCAAGAGGCTGCGTCATTTAAAGTATCACTAGAAATCAAAGGTAAAACTACAGGTGCGCAGGGTGAAGCATTCATGAATTTCCTCAAGAAGCAAACTAAACCTGTGCTTGCGCCTAGAAGGAAAGTGCCTAAATCTAATGCAAGCGGAAATGCGAAGGTTTGGAATTGTAATGATGGCACTGTAGACGGACGTTGCTACCGTGACCCTAGTAACTCTGCAGATATTATATTCATTCCTATAGGTGGAGATGAGAATACATATGACTATAACACTGGTGTAGGTTTAAGTGAGGTGGGACAGTTACAACTATGGATGGGTAACAACGTAACAGGCACAACTGCCACTGTCAATAACAACAGTAGTAACTCTGTATCATATAACGCAATGAATGTAAACTGCGGGTCATACCCAGGTGCAGAGTGTTGGGATACATATACACGCGGAAGCGGTAACACTACAGGACCATTAAATGTGTACTCTGGATATAACGCAAGCGGAAATGGAATCACTGGACAGAGGTGGTGGGAGATATCTGCGTTTGGTCGCACTAATCCTTGGTGCACAGGTTGCACGACTGGTAGTGGAAGTGGTGTAGGATTAGTATTTGTGAATGATGCGTCGATTGCAATTAACCCTCAGCGTGTAGATGAAAACAATAATATGCGTTTAGGACCTTATGATGGTAAGATGACTGTAAGAAACTGGTTAACTGGTAGTACTGTTGCACTAGGTAGAGCGTTGAATAACACTGGAAACCCATTCTTTGACGAGTGTAGTCAAGAAGTGCCTCAAGGACGACCATATAATGCAGGAACTCAAATCAACGAGGAATTCAATTAATGGCATTAGGATTTTTAAAACCTGTTACGTCATTAAATGGACTACCTTGTAGTGGTCATGGTCTCTGTTTGCCCTCGACTGTGCATTCTGTGCAGTCTTGCGGGTCAGCACCAATACCTTATCCTATAGTAATTAAGAATAAGACTTGTTGGTGGCCACCTACTCCCCTTATACCAATCTTCCCCATTACACCAGACCGTGCAATGGTGCAAGTTAACAGAATTCCTGTTATGGTATTTGGGGACACATTCACTTTCCACATAGCTGTGTGCACAAATATAATAATCTATATTTGTCCATGTGGAAAATCGATGTGTCCAATACCCACTCCTATCCCATGTAGTATTTTGACTATAGAAGATAATGGTGGTGTAGGTCACATTAGAGTCTGTAACGCAACAACGCTTACAGTCTTTGCACACAAGCGTCCTTTAGCACGAATACTCGACCCACTAGGTGTTGGACTCCCAGGATTCTCTCTACCTTGCTCGTCAGTTATTGCTTTTGGACATCCAACCGTATTAGCATCTTAAAAATTATGGCAACTAAGTCTGGAATGATGGGAACTGTATACAATACAGAAACAAAACCTAAAAAATCTCGTCAAGGAACAGGACAACATTCAAAATATTCAGCAACTAGCAGAAACGCTAAAAGGAAAAGATATAGAGGTCAGGGAAAATAGTCGGAAAACCCTATAAATAGATTATAGCGATAGTAACCGCCAGTAAAAGTTCTTGTCCACAGTCAGGAATAACATGGTGATTAAAGTAGACAGAGCAGAATGGTTTATCGCTGAGGGTAAAAGGTTAATCACTGACTACCCAGGTGATAAATATCAAAAAAAGGTAAGTAAATGCCTAGCTACAGATTCAGATCCGAAAAATACGTCAGTAGAGGTTTCAAGGACTTAGCAGTTTCTATGAATGCTAACCCTTCGACCAAGGATTTTGGTGCTGTGAAGAATGAGAGAGCAATCTCTCAGTCAGTGCGTAACCTTTTAATGACAATGTTTGGCGAAAGACCCTTCCAACCTGAGATAGGGTCTCGAGTCAAGGCACTTTTATTTGAGCAATGGGATGTTTTTGCTGCAGATGGTATCCGCACAGAGATATTCAACGTTATGGAAAGACTGGAGCCTCGTATTTCAGTGACTGAAGTTAAAGTAGATGATGCTCCTGATGAAAATTCTGTTGAAATATCAATGGATTATGTAATTGTAGGACAAGAATTAGTCCAAAACATAGAATTCCTACTAGAGAAGACTTAAAATGCCCGCTATACCTTCACAATTAACGTCTCTAGACTTCTTTGAGATAAAAGAATCCATCAGATCTTACCTTAGGACTCGAAAAGAGTTTACGGATTATGATTTTGAGGGTAGTGCAGCCTCATATCTCATCGATATCTTAGCTTACAACACATATTACACTGCCTTTAATGCTAATATGGCATTGAATGAAGCGTTTTTAGAGTCTGCAACCGTAAGAGACAACATTGTAAGGATTGCAAAGCAGTTAAATTACACTCCTCGCTCAGTAAAAGCACCAAAAGCGTGTGTACACATCAAGGCACAGACTGTAATAGGTCTAAATGGTCTTACATATCCAGAATTTTGCACTTTAAGTAAGGGAGATGTGTTTACTGCTGACAATGCACTCGATAGTTTTACCTTTACACTGACTAGAGACATCCAAGTGCCAGTAGATACAGGCACAGGTATGGCAGATTTCACTAATGTAATCATATATCAAGGTAATTTATTAAATTACAACTATACAGTTGACTATACTAAGAATCAAGAGTATATAATTCCTGCAGAAAACGTAGATACTGAATTATTGACAGTTGATATCTCACCTAATGCACAGTCAAGCGAAACAGACACCTATAATCTAGCAGGAAACGTCACATCACTAGATGAAAACTCTAGAGTTTACTATCTTGAAGAAAGTGATGACCAAAGATACAAGGTTATCTTCGGTGATGGTGTTATTGGACGTCAATTAATTGATGGTGAGTATATTACTATGAATTATGTGACTACTTTTGGTGTTGAAGCAAACGGTGCTGACAATTTTTCATTCATTGGGCAGATTAAAGACTCCGATGGTCGTGTAATACCTCCTCAGAGCATTACTACGACTACAATGGAGAAGTCGCAGCAAGGTGAAGACGCAGAAACATCACTAAGTATCAAATTTCGTGCCCCAAGAGCATATGCTACACAAAACCGTGCGGTAACTGAAGCAGATTACGAGCATATCGTTACAGAAATCTATCCACAGACAGCTTCAGTGACTGCATACGGTGGAGAGAAGTTAGATCCGCCTGTTTACGGTAAAGTTTACGTTGCTATTAGACCAAAAACAGGAAATAAGTTAAATGAATCTACAAAAGCAAAGATTGAGAAGGATTTAAGGAAATATGCAGTTGCTTCTATACAACCAGAAGTGATTGACCCAACAAGTTTCTATGTTATTCCAAAAGTTTACGCTTATTTCAATGGAAATGCTACATCACTCACTGGTGCACAATTAGCAACTAAGATTTTACAGTCTATTGACGAATATAACAGAAATGGTCAAACTGAAAGATTTAATAATCGTATAGAAGGGTCTAAATTCAGTGCGATGGTTGATAATAGTGATACATCCATTTCTGGTAATGTAACTCAGATATCATTAGGTCAAAATATTGATAAATTTGCTTTTGGGCAAGTATTTACTCAATGTTTAGATTTTGGTAACCCACTTTACGACCCAAGCAGTTATGCAGGGGATGGAGATAGCATGGGAGAGAAATGTAAACCTAATTTCTCTGTTGTTAAGTCTGGGACATTCTATGCAACTGATTATACTGAAGATTTAGTGAATTTAACTACTGGGACGGCTTCATCTGCATCTACAACAAGTACAGTCTTCTCAACTAATGAAACCACACAAGTTTTAGTGCCTGTTAACATCAGAGATGATGGAATGGGCAATCTTATGTTAGTTACAACAAGAGATGAGACGGAAGTTATCCTAAATGCAGCTGTTGGGACAGTAAACTATTCAACTGGTCAAGTTTGCGTAGGTCCTATCGCTATTCAACAAACTCCTGATGGCACAGAGCAACTTCCAATCTCTGTTATGCCAATTTCTCCAACTATTGAGATTCCCCCAGGAGTTGACCCAACTTTCTTTAACCCTACGGTAAATCCTATCGATTTTACAACACAAACTGTGCCGATTCCATCATTTGACCCTAATAACTTTTCTGGTTATAACTTAGGTGACACAAGTGGTCTAAATATAATTGACTACCCGTCAGACACGTTTACGTATCCCGTAGATACCTCTTGTTTCTAGTGACGAATGCAAACGAAGAATATCAACGTATCAGATAGAGTTGAGAATCAACTTCCTGAGTTTATCAGGCAAGAAGATAGACAACTTGTAAATTTTCTTTTTGAGTATTATAAATCTCAAGAGAAAACAGGACGTCCTTACGACATTCTGAATAATCTGTTAAATTACCTTAATCTTGATAGTTATAGCTCCAAAACTTTATCAAGCTCTACGTTATTGCTTAGTGAAATTAGTACTATCGATACAAAGATAGAAATTGAGAGTATTGACGGATTTGTCGAGAAGAATGGCTCGATAATGATTGATAATGAGGTTATCTACTACGAGTCGGTGACTCGAGGACCTGATGCCATCATTACCCCAGGTGTATCGTATCCACAATTTAATAAGAAGAAGCAAAATCTAGAAAACCCATTTACTTCCTTTGATGGAGTCAATAATACATTTCCTCTATCCTTTCTAGGAACTCCTGTAGCACCTCCTAGCGCAGACCACCTCATAGTAGTCACATACAACGATATGTTGACTCCTGGGGTTGATTATACTGTCAATGGGACTAATATAATATTCACTACACCACCTAGAGCAAGAAGTGGTGCAGATGATTCAGAATTTACTCAGATTACATATTTGGTTGGATATTCAGACCAACCTATCGTTACTGTAGATAGTAGTCCTTACACAGAGTGGCAAGGCACAAAAAACTACCCATTAAGAGTTGGTGGTGTTGATTATACACCTACATCTGATATTGGTTTAGTAATTAACAAGAATGGAAGGTTACAAGAGCCATATACTGATTATACTGTTTTTGAAACTACTGTAATATTCAATAATCCGATTGGTGCAGCAGATGAGATTGATATAAGGTCTGTTGAGTATATTGCTCCGTCATATGGTAGTGATGCTTCTGCTGTTGTTGCTGTAAACGCAAATGGCGAAGTTTCTAGGATTATTCCTAAAACTGGTGGTAGTAAGTATCGTTTAGACTTCAACCCTAAAATAATAATTACTCATGGAGAAGGAACAGGGGCAACTGCTAGGTCTCTAATCGGTGGTATCAAAAATATTAATCTAATTGATGGTGGACAAGGATATTCTTCATATAACCCTCCTATTCCTGTTGTAGCAGTTCCTACGGATGCTAATGGCACTCCTGCAAAGGTTTCATTGACTGTTGACGATACAACTGGTCAAGTTGATAGTATTACTATAGATGATAGTGGTAGTGGTTATGGTTTCATTCCTTCAATCACATTTAAGAATCCATCAGGTGCTACAATTAGTCCCTGCACGATTGATAGTGAAGGAAGAGTAAATGTTGACAGTATTGCTGTATTAACAATGGGAAGTGGATATTCTAATCCACCAACTGTTTATATTGACCCTGCTCCTGCTGATGGTATCAATGCACAAGCACAAGCAAGAATTAATCAAGATGGACAAGTATATGAAATACAAATAATCAATAGAGGTAGAGGATATACATCTGTACCTAGAGTTAAGATTGTAGACCCTGTTGGTGCTCAAGTTTTAGATGTTACTGTTGCATCTGGGTCAGTTACTAACATTGAAATGTTAACAGGTGGTAGTGGTTATAATGATGCTCCATCTGTTTATATTGTTGACGATAGGAAAGATGGATTTGGCGAACCTATTGGAGGTACTGGTGCAGAAGCAGCAGCGACTATATTCAACGGTGAAATTACTGATATTAACATTACCAATTTTGGTACTGGGTATTCTGCAGAGTTTCCACCAAGAATCTTCATTGCTGAGCCTAAAGCAGCAAGAGCATCTCTAGATGTTGGATTTGATGAAGTTACTGGATATGACGTAATAGAACCTGGTAGTGGGTATTCACCTTCCGCCTTCTTAAACTGCAGTAGAGGCGTTTCTGGAGCGGTCTCATACGACAATTATCATAACGAGGTATATGCAGGAGAATCTTCATTAAGGCAGTCAAATCACCTTTCTGGAGCAGTTGTTGCAAACCTTGACAGTTTGTTTATCAAAGAAGTATTTGATAAGTTTAGAAGACAGTATCTTCCTACTATTGACATTGATTTTTCAAAAGTAGACCCAGTACAAGTAATTAAAAATATTGGTGATTTCTATATCTCAAAAGGTACAGAATTAGCAACTCAGTATTTGTTTAAAATACTGTTTGGTGAGAATGTATCACTATTCTACCCTAGAGATGAAATCATCTCACCATCTAACGCTACATGGGTCGTAGACACCGTTTTACGTGCTGAGTTGATTAGTGGTGACCCTTCTAACTTAATTGACTCTCAAGTAGTCCAATATGCAGATGCTGTTGACCAAAATATCAAATTAGCAAATGCATTGATTGAAAATGTCATTACTATTATTGAAGGTACTGACACAATCTATGAATTGGCAATATCAGAAGAGACATTAGTTGGTACTTTCAAGATTCCTTATAAAACAACTCTAGTTGAGCCTTTAACTACAGATGGGCAAATAATTACCGTTGACTCGACTATTGGATGGCCAGAAAGAAATGGTACTATATTAATTAACGACCAAGAGAATGTCCAGTATAAAGAAAAGTCATTAAACCAATTTATTGAGTGTACTAGAAGTAAAAACGGTATTGTAGAAGATTGGGATCCTGGTACAATTGTCCAGTCTGATATTTTCGTATATACCAATCAAGGACAACCTACCGAGTGTAAGATGAGAATTCTCGGTATTGCTGAAGCAGGTACAACAGTACTAAACGATACTGGGTCATATTACATTAAAGGTGATAAATTAAAAGTTGCTAATCTTGGGTCAACTGCTATTGACGAAAGATTGACTTCTTGGTTATATAACGTTAAAAAACTTATTCAAGTTACAACTATTACCCCAGGTGGTGTTAATAACCAGACTGCAACTGTAGTTTGTGATAATCCACATGGTTTACTTGTTTCTGACCAAGTTACGATATATGGTGCAAACCCTGTTGTCTATAATGGCACATTTACAGTAACTGCTCGTCTAGACGACTTTTCATTCTCCTATCAGATAAACGTCCCTACAGAAATTATACCTGAGGGAAATATTCTACTATCTGTTGATTTAAACAGAGGTAAGTCAGATGTAACATCTATCAATAACGTTGTTAGTGAATTTACAACTAATATTCAAAACTCATTCTTTAATGATACCTATGTTTATGTTGCAGCGTCAGGATTACCCAACTATAAGATAGGTCCGTTTACAGGGTCTGCTCTAATCCCAGGAAACCAAAGAAAGTTACTAAGATTCCCTAGACTTGTCCAAACTATTTCTGAAAGACAAGATATTGCTGCTAACAGTCCTATAGGTACATGGATAAACGGTGTATCTATCTGGGGATATAAATCTGGTGAATTTGTCCAGTTTGGTCCGTTAACACAGATTTCTGTTGATAACGTTGGTGAAGGATATGATGCAGGAGCAAAACCAACTGTAGAAATTACTGGTGGTGGAGGAACAGGTGCTGCTGCTGAGGTAATTGTTAATGGTAGTCTTACAGGGTTTGATGTGACAGACGGTGGTAGTGGCTACACAGAATCACCTCTTGTATCGATTGTTGGTGGAAATGGTAGTGGTGCAACTGCACAGGCAGTTATTACTGGTGGTAGAGTTACTAGAATTCTAGTTGAGCAAGGTGGTAGTGGATTTACAGCACAACCTAGTGTGTCAATTACAGGTGGTGGAGGCACAGGTGCAACTGCTACTGCAAGTGTTAGAGGTTCTATTGAATCTGTTAATATTACTAACTTTGGTACTGGTTACACTTCATTGCCTGCTATTAAAGTTAACTCTGGTGAAGGTGCTTTAGCACAACCTATTGTTATTAATGGTCGTATAGTTTCTATCGCTATTATTAACTCAGGTAGTGGATATACAACTGCCCCAACTGTTATTATCAATGGTGATGGATTTGGTGCGATTGCAAAAGCAACTATTGGGTTAGTTGGTGAAGATAAAGGGCGTGTATTGAGTATTGTAATATCAAATAGAGGTATAGGATATACACAGGGGCTTACAACTGTTAGATTAGAAGCAGTTGGTCAACTTGCATCATTTACTCCAGAAGTCTTCAAATGGAATAAAAACTTAGAATATGAATTAGCATCTAATTATGATAATGCAAAAGGATATGTATTTACTGGATATAACAACCAGTTTGGTGGTGAATATGCACATCTATCTGACCCTAAAGAATTAAGATATGTTGTTGGTGATAACGTATTCTTAAATCCTGTTACCCAAAATTTCCAAGAATTAGAATCTAATTTCCAACATTCTCCAATATTAGGTTGGGCATTTGATGGTAACCCAATTTACGGACCTTATGCTTATATTGACCCAACTGACCAAAACAGTGGTATTAGAAGATTACGTACATCATATAAATTGAAGGCAAATGTTGTATATGATGAAGCAACTAACCCAAACCCTGCTAGAGTTGACGGACCTCTACTTTCCACTTACCCTGCAGGTACATTCGTTGCTGATTACTTCTATGACTTCCAGTCTGGTGACTTAGACAACTATAATGGGCGTTTTTGTAAAACACCTGAGTATCCTGATGGCACATATGCATACTTCATTACTATTGATGCATCAGACACTGGTATTCCAGAATTCCCTTATATCTTAGGACCTCAGTTTAACTCACTTCCTGATAATTGGAATTTCTCTCAAACTGCAACACAAGAGAATATTCCAGACGGTGTTGTAAGATATAGAGACCCATATGTAAATGTTGATATTGATGTTGACCGTCAACCTAACCAAGAGGCAGATGTCCTTACAACTGAGATAGAAGGATATCCTATTATCTTTGAAATACAGGATAGTAATAATGACGGTATTATCGATGCTAATGAGCAGCAAGAAATACTTGAGATGTCAGAAGAAGCAACTCTACAGATATATGATTACTTCCCAAGAGTATCTGCAGAATCTAGAGTTGACATTGAAGTTGAAACAACTACACAGTTTGAAGATGCTCAAATAGACGGATTTGTTATTGAAAACCCAGGTATATCATATCAGGTCAATGATACCGTATTCTTTGATGATACTGATACAGGTGGTTTTGGTGCTTCTGCTATTATTGAATCTGTTAAGGGTAATACCATAGTCCAGTATGTTAAGGAGATGATTAATGACCGTCCTTACGGTGTCATCACAACTGATATTGGTCATGAGTTGCGTGCACAAGATGAAATCATTGTTAACTCAACCCCAGTAATTGACAATACTAATAAACTATTCAAAGTAAAAGTTGTTGCGGGTATTGAATCATTATCAGTAACACAAACAGGTACAGGATACAATGCTGACATACCTCCTACATTTGAGTTAATTACTGCGTCTGGTCAAGATGCTCAGTTACAAATTAATTTACTTAATACTGGTAATATTGATACTGTTGATATTATAAACTCAGGTAATGGATACGATACTGCAAATCCTCCACAGATACGTATTTCACATCCACAACAATTTAAGAAAACTCGTTACTGGTTAGCAGAGTATTTTGAAGCAAGTGCTACTATAGAGATTAATGATATTCAAACAACTGAAGACCGTTTCACATATATCTGTGGTACTATCATTGAGGCTGATGCAGACCAATCTGGTTTCATTACTAAGTTTGATGACTTAGGACAAAAGGTTTGGGAAAGATATTACATCCCACAAAACCAGAATCAAAAGAGAGCCGAATTCATCAAGATGCATATTGATGCGTCACAAGAAAACGACGTCATTTATGTTGCAGGCCAAACATATGACCCTGACAACGCAGTCTACAACCCAGACGTATGGTTAGCAAAATTTGAGTCTGGATTCAATAATGCTAACAACCCTGATGGTATTTTACAATGGCAGAAAGCAATAGCTGGTATATCAGGTAGCACAAGAAGAGACTATATTACTACTATTGCATTAGACCAAGAGAATCGTATCTACATTGGTGGTTATACTGACAGTAATTCACCTGATCCTAATGACATGTGGATTATTCAGTGTGATATTGATGGTAACTTAGTAGAGAAACGTAAAATTGCATCTGAAGATGGATCTGAGGAATTACATCAGATTATGTGGGTATCTAATGATAGATTCTTCTTCTGTGGTGTAAATGATGAAAATGATGATTTAATATTTGGTGAAATCTATTATGATGGAGCAAATATTGAAATTGCTTATATTCGTCAGATGCCAGCTATCGGTGGATATGTTAGAAACCCCAAATTTATTAAAGATGAGTATGGAGATATTGTCTTAGTCTTTAACGTCTATAATAATGCTTCTGCAAAGAATGATAAAATACAAATTAATAAATTTGCATATTCAACTGCTCAATCATCATGGGAGTGGGCAAAGACATTAAGTCTTAGTGGCACAACTTACAGAAACATGTATCATTCTGGTGTTACTGTTGATGAGTTTGGTAATTATACTGTTGTAACTGACGTTGATGAGTCAGAGAATAACAGATATTCCATTATCACTTATATGAAGTATAATGGCACAATTATTAGTGAAACTAAAGTTGATGATACTGCTACTGTCGGATTTAGGTCAAAAGGACACTCTGTAGATAGTTCTGGTGACCCAATAATTGCTATTGACCGTCAAGTGCCAAATCAAATGGCATCATTCCGTTTTAATGATGATACCAATTTAACATTCGACCATACTAAACTTAATACTGGCACATGGCAGTATGTAAACCAATCTGAGATATCTGTAGATACCAACATCTATAAGTTTGGCACAGGGTCAATGAAGATTAACTCTGCTGCACCTGTTGCTATAACTGCTCTAAACAAAGTAAGTGTTGAGTGGTCTGCACAGGCTTGGTTTGCTATGAATACTACAACATATGCAACTAATCATAAACCAATACTATTTCATGTAACACCTACAACTGGTGAAGAGATATTCTGTGAATTAGATGGAGATGCAACATCACCTGGGTTTGGTAAAGTTTATATTCATCTTAATAATGTCCAAGTTGCAGGATCTACTGCAGCAACATACTGGACAGGTTTTGGTAGCGCAGCATGGAATCATGTTTTATTCCAGAAGCGTCAAGAATCATTAGGTCTTTATAAGTATGAAGTTTATATTAATGGTAACCTAGCGATTGAGTATCAGAGCACTACAGATGTATCTTTAGGTGCACTAACTATCGGAGGACCTGCATCTTCACCAACATCTGCTAATTGCTATGTTGGTCATGTTGATGATTTAGTAATTGATGATGTAGCACCTTATTCTGCAACATTCTCTACTCCTGCTGCTGAGATTCCTATTACTATGTCTAATAGTGATATTGCTCTTATTAAGTTTGATAGATTGCATAGTAAGGTAGGGTCATATACAATGTCAGGTTTGACTAATCATTCAACCTATACATTTACAGATATAACTGCTAATACATTATGGAGTGATGTTAATATCCCTGCAATTAGCGTATGGGAAATAGGACCTGGTGGATTACAGATTCTTGATATGTCTCAGACAGTATCAACTCTGACTAATAGCACATATACATTGACTGCAGACAAATATGAATATGGCACTAAAACTTCTACAATACCATCACCACAAGGTAAATCATTACAAGTTACTGCAAACGTTGTTAGCAAATTCTACTTAAGAGATGCATTATATCAGAAAGTTGATAACGTAATGGAGTTTACCTTTAATCAGGATGTAACACTGACTAAGGGAAGTATAATACAGCAATTTAATTCTTCGGGTATAACAACAGCATATGCTACTATTGTTGATGTCCCAGAAGGCACATTACTAGCACCTGGGTATGGAACGAAATATAAAATTGGTAAAACATATGGCACATTTAATAATACTGATAGATTCCGCACAACAGCTAGTCCTGCCGATGTAAATCAGATTACAGGCACTTATTTTGACACTATTGAAGAGGAAGATCCTTGGGTAGCAGGCACTGCATATAATACAGGAGATAGAGTCTACAATGGTAAGAGAATCTATGCAGCACAGGGTGCAGGCACATCAGGCACTATTTCACCTGTCCATACAACTGGTGTTGTAAGTGATGGAGTTATTAACTGGGCATTTATAGATGATGCGGGTAAATTTACTGTTGACCTAACACAGCATCCATATCCTAGACCTCTATATCTTGACCTTGATATGCCTGAGTGGGTACCTGGATTGTTATATGCTACTGGACAACGTGTATGGTATAAGTTGAATGTTTATCAGGTAGCAGTCAGTGGTGGTGGTGTTGCAGGCACAACCGCACCTATACACACTACTGGTGATGATACAGATGGTGGTGTAACATGGACATTTGTAGAAACTAGAGAAGCAATCAGTCTTTATACAAGGTTGATGGGATATGACATGGGTAACAACTACACTGTTAGAATTGAAGCAGTGCAGCCTGGCTCAACATACATTCCTGGGGACGTTGTTTCACTTAATAGTGGTAATATAACTCTTGCTGCTGATGAGAAGAGCGTTGAGATATCAGGATTTGCGGGTGTTAAGAAGATTCGTGTTACTGCTAGATTAGAAAAAGATATTATTAGGACATCGGAAGCAAGGACTGAATTTGTGTATGCAACTTCTAATAGTGCACATAATTTCAAAGTTGGAGATATCTTATTTACAGAAGGATTTACTGGCGACCAGTTTAATGGTAGTTTCTTTATTGACCAAGTAATAGGGTCTAGAGAATTTACATTTGCTATTAGAGCAACAGCAGTAAGTGACCCTGCATTTGTTAATAATGCAATCGCTAGAGTTAACATATATGGTAAGCACCCAACCTTAGAATTTACTAGAAATCATCAATATGTTTTTGATGTATCAGATGTTTCTAACTTTGGTTACTACCTATCATTCTCACAAGACAACCAATACAAACTAGAGTATTCATTTAACAACATTGAAAGAATAGGTACCCCAGGTATTGATTCAACAGGAAATAATGCACCTTTTGTTAAATTCTCTACCTTAGGTCAAGTTACTAACATTTCTTACTACTTTGACCCATCTAGACTTGGAGCAGATTCACCTGTTGGAGAAAACTCATTCATTGATGTTATAACAACTCCATTCCAAGGCACATTTACTATATCTTCTATTGAGACAGACTTCCAATTCAAATTCCCACTATTGAAAGAACCTGAGAGGTCTTCTGCTGAAATTATTACAGACGAATTTGATAATCCATATTCTTTCTATTCTACAACTTCTACAAGAGCAGTAGGTCCTATTAATAGTATTAAACTGGTTAGCCCAGGTGGTTTCTATCAGAAGTTACCTGTTATCAGTGACATCGCATCATTCAGACAGATTGAAAAGATTACTGTTACTGACGGAGGTACAGAATATGCCCCAGGTGTTTACTATGATGTCCCTATTGCAGGAGATGGTGAAGGTGCTAAAGCAGCGATTACTGTAGAATTAGATGATGAAGTTGGGTCAGGCACAATTAGAAGTGCAGCAGTTACCGACCCAGGTAAGGGATACACAACTGCATCTATTGATATCGATGCTATCCCAGGTATCTTAGGTAGCACACTTGCAGGTTCTGGTGGTGCAGTAAATGTTGTTATTCCATCAGAAGGTAGTGGTGCATCTGTATTCTTAACTGGTAGAAATATTGGTAAGATTAAGAGATTGAAGAATAATGAATTTGGTTTCGGTTATTCACATGACTACACGTTAAAACCAGAGATTACATTCCCTGTTAACTTACAACTCTTCAATACATCAATACTTTCACAGATTAAAATTACAAATCCAGGTTCAGGATATACTTCAGTTCCTGCTGTTATAATTGAAGGTGGTGGAGGCACAGGAGCTGCTGCTGAGGCAGTAATTAAGAATAATCGTCTTTCTGAAATTATTATTAAAAACCCAGGTGGAGGATATTCATCTGAGCCTACTGTAACTCTAAAATCAGAATTTAACTATGTTGTTAACTTAGACCTTAACTATCTACAGTTTAACTTCCCACATGGTATTACAACTGGTGCAGAAGTCCAATTCCGTGCTGATAGTGTTGGTAGCACAGTTGGAGAATTACCAAAACCAAGTAGTGCGGGTTTAACAAGTTTAGTTGCAGGACAGACTTACTATGCTATAGCAGGAGAAGCAGCAGGACTAGAGACTGACCAATTACGTTTTGGTTTGACTCTTCAATCAGCACAAGGTGGAGATTATATCACATTCTTGACACAAGGTAGTGGTCGTCAGACATTACTTACTGAGGTGTTTGGTGGTCAAGCAACTGCAGTTGTAGAAACATCTAGATTCTTAGAAGGTGAGGAAGTTTATCAAGGTAGTAGTATTGAGACTGCAACTGCAGAAGGTAAAGTTTCTACAAACACTGGTTGGCAAATAGGTCCTAAGATTCTTAAGATTGTTGATTATACAGGTGAATGGGTTGCAGGAGAAAGAGTAACTGGAGCTATATCAAAAGCAGCTGGTGTTATCGATAACCTCAGTATTGCTCGTGGTGTATTGAATATTGGCCCACTAACACGCACCCCAGGTAGGTTTATTGATGATGTTGGTAAACCATCAGAGATTGTCCAGAAAATTCAAGACTCTTATTTCTATCAAAACTTCTCTTATGTTATTAAGTCACAAATTCCTATTACAGATTGGAAAACTCAGGTATTAGAGAATAATCACCCTGCAGGATTCAATATGTTTGGTCAACTTGAGTTGACTGGTGGTAAAGATATTTCTGGAAGGAATATTGGTACAGAATTTACAAAACAAGTTAATATTAACAACTATAGTAATACAAATGAGATTACATCATTTGCTGCTGCTCAACCAATCTATACTGACTATAACAACACAGAAGTCTTATTCAGAAAGAGAAGATTAACATCTTCTGAAGAAATCTTGACATCTATCGTTAAAAAGATGGATGACATCTCTGGTGGATTTAATGGTATCGATAAACAATTCCCAATCACTGTTGAAGGTGAGCAAGTCATCGTACAGGACGACCAGTTACTAATTACGTTAAATGGTGTTGTCCAAGCCCCAGGTGAATCATATCAAGTTGTTGGTGGACAAATTGTGTTTGCTGAGCCTCCTAAACCACCATCTAAGGTTAATTACAGGTCTTTAGGAATTACTACAACTCCTATCTACAGAATTGCTCTTTATGACTCAAATGGCACAAATGAGTTTGGTATTTTCCCAACTTTAGGTCAACAAGTGCAAGGTGCTTTCTCAGACACTATAGCAACTGTTATTGATGTTGGATTAGCACATATTGACGTTATAAACGTTACTGGAGGCACATTCCAACTTAATGAAGAGATTACAAGGTCAACACTCTTCTCTGCACTTGTACAGTCTGTAACTTTAGTCAATACTGAAACTATCTTTGAATTTGGCGAATCTATCACTAATTTAGAAGGTGATACTGCAATTATCGAAGAAACAAACGTTGATACTCAAGGAGTCATTAGTGACCGTATTGTTGTAAGTAAAACATCAGGTACTCCTAAATTTGAGACTGGAATCTTTGATTTAAGATTAAATGAATATGTTTACTCTGCTAGGTCTAAAATAGCTGGTCAAATTACATATATCGCTCCATACAGCGATCCTGTAACTTTAGACGTTGTAGACGAGTTAGTTATCAACCCTGGCTCTACATTCTTCGGATTACTATTTGAGCGTCTTGTTAGCATCACAAACCCCAACGTAATCGTAGATGACATTTCTAAATCTTCAATTACACCTACACAGTTATATGATTCTTCTCAGAGAATAAATGATGATTTCTTAGACTTTGAGCAAGTAAGAAGCACAGAAGTTGAATATACTGGATTATCTGGTGGCACAATATCTGCAGGGGAAACAATCATCAATAAGAGAGTTAGTTACAATAATCCTAACTCATCATTCCATGGTAGTGCAGAAAACAGATTTAAAGATGCTTCTGCGATGATTCTTGGTAATAAACAAGAAATTATTGATTTTGCTGATGCACAGATTGCAGTTGAGCATCCATACTTCTATTTCCCAGGTGATGTTATTACTAATCCTTGGTCAAGATATTCTGATGCATATAGACTAATACAACTCAATAAAGATTATATTGCTGCTGTAGCATATGATGAGATGATTACACAGTATCCATCTCTTACAGTATCTGACCCAGGCAAGTGTATCCGTGACCTTCATTATTACATCGATGCAATCTCTGTTGACATCTTCAGAGGTGGTAACGTCTATACACGTAAATTATCACAAGATTACTTCGATGCAAGTGGTAACTTTGTATATGTAAATAATGAATCTGCTGAAACACGTTATGGTTTCACTAGAGCAAAAGAATGGATGAAGTTAGCGATAGTCAATAATATTACTGCAAACTATACTGCATCTTCTGGAAGTCTAACAGGTATCACATTCTACGCTCATAATGAAGTAGATAGTGGTGGATATACTGGTCATGGTATTACTGCTGACCCATCACCTAATGATGACTATGGTACAGCAGGAGCTAACACATCTAATAATGGCACAGATAATTGCTCTGATGTGCAAGCAGCAATCACAACTTTACATGACATTGTAGATACAACTCTAACCAATGGTAATCTAACAGAGTTGCCTGATGAAACTGCTGGAACATATACTACAGGCCAGACTAAATGTCGTCGTGATATTGGGTTAATGCTTGATGCATTAGCAGAAGACGTTGCACAAGGTGGTAACTTCAATATTGTAGAATTTACTAAGAAGTATTTCACTGCTGCAGGAAGTCCTATTACTAATGGATTAACTGGTGAGGAAGGACCTTCAATCACTGCAATTACTAAAGCAAGAGATTTAACATTTAGAGCAATCAATAATTTACTCTATTATAAGAGAAATGCTACTGTCTCTGAGACAGGTTATATGTTGAAAGACCCAACAACATATGCAGGACCTTATGCTAATGGTGCAGTAGAATTAGAAGAGAAAGATGTAACTGGTGCAACTTATAATGCAAGCACTGGTATCATGCAATTAACATTGAGTGGAGGACACTCATGGACTACAGCTGACAGTGTTACAGTTAGACCTCAGTCTATAAGGTTTACTTGCACTATGGATGGAAATGAAACTTTCCATGATTATCCTAGAGCTGGTGACCCTGCATTCAATACTCCAATTCAAGTACAGAATCCAACTGCTACAACTATTGACCTTAATGTTGGCACATCTCCATTAGTATCTTGGACACCAACAGGTGCAACTTATGACCCTGCCACTGGTATGATGGTATTGACTATCGGTGCTCATACATTGAATGTTGGTGAGTATATTAAGTTAGAAGATGACTCCATTACATTCACTTGCACAATGGATGATAATGCTACTAACCATTCTTATCCTCGTAGTAGTGACCCTGTATCTAATATTCCTATACAGATTACTGCAAGGACAGATACCACAATTACATTATTTGTTGCAACACAAAATACCGCTACAAATTATACTCATACATTTGTATCTGCAACATCAGGAGCAGTTAAGTCTGGTGGTGGTTACACTCATACATTCATCTCTGCATTACCTAATGCAGTATTCTTGGGTGGTGGTAGTAAGGCAGAATACTTTGACCCTAATTACTCATCTGGTAGAAATCAATCAATTCAAAACTGTGCTAACGTCCAAGCATACATTGCAACCTTAGCAGATATAGCAACAACAGCAATCAGTCATGGTGACCTTGATAATGTCAATGCATTAGCATCTATTACAGATGGCACATTTGTGGATGCTGAAACTATCAGGACTATTAAACTTGCTTATAAGGATAAGTCTAGTGGATTGTTTATAACTGGTAACCAGATTAAGGGTATGACCTCAGGTGCAGTTACATCTGCTATCGGTATTAACACTGGTCTTAAGTGGATATTCTCAGGACCTATCACTGGCACATTCCAGACTGGTGAGTTTATTACTAACTCCACTCTAACAAATAGTAATTGCACAACCAGTGTTATAGAAAGAAAGACTACATTAGTAGGTACAAAATCAATCAGAATTCCTTCTGGTGGATACATGGCTGCTGCAGACAGTTATGATTTCACATATGGCACTGCAGACTTTACTATAGAGACATGGTTTAGACCTGATGCAGTATCTGGCACACAACATTTATTTGACTTTAGAAGGACATCTGCAACAGCTGGTCTTAGAGTTTACTTAGATGGCACAACAATTCGCGTTGCAAATGGCACTAGTACATTAGTATTCGGTGGCACTGTCCAAGCATCTACATGGCAACATGTTGCAGTTGTTAGGTCAACTGGTGTTATTACATTGTATTTGAATGGTAATGTAGTTTCTAGTGCTGCTGATACAAACAACTATCTTTATGCTCCTGCATGGATTGGCACATCATTCCAACAAAATACAGGATTTACAGGAAACATTGATTTACTTTGCATTAGAAAGGGACATGCAGATTACACTGCAACATTCAGTCCTCCATCACAGATTGATTATACTAGACAAAATATTTCTCTAGGTTTAGATGGTGAGCAACCATTCATACTTTCTACTACAGAATGTTATGCAACATTTACTGGTCAACGCTCATCAAATGCTACTGCTAGAAAGGTTGATTATGGTACTAATGATATCATCATCAAAGACGTTGATTTAGGTAGAGCATCTTATCGTGACGCTGCAGGAATTATAGAATTAAACGCTCTATGGATTGCTGAGGAAGCAGTAGGATATATGGCAGCACAATTCCCAGACTTTACAATTCCTGGGGACAGTATGGGGACAGGAGGATATGGTAGCGGTGGTACTGCGACATGTATTCGTGATACAAAAGATTATATCTTAGGTGCTCTTGTAAAAGACCTTAGAGAAGGTGGTAATTATCATACACTTTATACTGCTAGGACTTACTTAGAAGTTAGTGGTAAATTAAAGCATGTCCAACAAGAGATTTTACAAACTCTATTTGCATGGGATTATGCTGCTGACTTATGTAATACAGTTATTACAACTACAAGTTATGATTTAACTGGTCAGTATACACAGAGATTAAGAATACCAAATAACTTTGCAACTCCTGCTTCTACTGCAGTGCAGACAGAAGTAAGGACATTGATGGATGCAATATTAGAAGTCCTTGCACCTACTGGTAATAGATTCAGAGATGGTGGTACTGCTATTTGGAAGAATAGAGACTACATCGCAGAAGAGACAGTTGGTTATATTCAAAACAAATATCAACAAACTATTGGTGACACTGATTATGATTATCTAGTGATGCCTGGCTATGGTGAGCCATATTGTTTAAGAGACCTTAAAGAGCATATTCTCCCTGCAGTTATTAGTGACTTAGCAACAGGAGGCACATATAATATTGAGAATGTTGTCGACCAATATCTAGACAGTCAAAATAATATCTTACATGTAGAAAATGAATTAAATCCAATGCTTGATGCATTTGATTTTGCTAAGATGTTAGCAGAGAAAGCAGTAAATCAGTTACTACTCAGCCCAGGTGAAACTGCATCATCCTTAGGATTCCCTGCACAATTCCAAGATGACTACTATGCTCCTGTATATACAGCACGTGGTGCATATAGAGATGATACTGTAACTATTGACCCAGAAGGATATCCACAAATTAATCGTGGTAATAATGATAGATTTATTGATTCAGTTAATGCTGTCCAACTTAATAAGAGATTGATTGCACAGGAATCTGTTGCAATTATGAATGATATGTCTAAGTATTCATCACTTGCAATCCCAGGTGGTGCTGTTAATTGTGAAGATGATATTGTTGACATCCTTGATGCTATGTCACATGACCTTCTATTCGATTGTAATGAGAAAGTATATGATGCTGCTGCTTTATATGTTGAGCCAGAAAACAATTCACTAAAACATATCGAAACAGAATGGGAAGCATCTATTACAACTATTAAGATTGCTAAAGATATTGCAATATTAACATTAAGAAATGGTTTTGGTAGAGATTATATTGATGGTAATACATCTCTACTAACACCTGTCCAAACATATGAGCAGAATCCTAGAGACCAAATCTATCAAAGATGTGGTGATGCTATTGATGCAAACATCCGTTATATTGCTGAAAATGCTGTAGCATTAGGTAGAATTCAATTCCCATCTCTAACAATCCCAGGTGGTCCTATAAATTGCGTCCATGACGTTACTGATTTATTAAGGGCGATGGTATTCAACCTTAAGTATGGTGGTGATAACTACGTCCAGTATGGTGCAGAATTCTATGTTGGTTATGGTGGGTCTGCTCTAATTCATGTTAACAGTCAATCTACTGAAACACTTTGGATATTTAATAAAGCAAAAGACCTTGCTATCCGTGCAATGAAAGACCAGATTATCACAGATAATGCTGGCTATGGATATCAAAGATTCTATAATGCAACTGACAAACCAACAACTAAATTAGTTGATGCA
>OCZA010000219.1_pt1 | contig 21055 bp, 17 predicted proteins | sample 1539021 | NCBI WGS metagenome assembly OCZA01 (sample SAMEA2619376, study PRJEB22493) | marine metagenome | biome: marine biome (ENVO:00000447); feature: surface water layer (ENVO:00002042); material: "saline water (ENVO:00002010), including plankton (ENVO:xxxxxxxx)" | depth 5 m | reverse complement strand
GTTTTGAACTTGGTACCATCCAATCTTTGGCCAAAGATTGTCATTTGGTCACCCTTATAGGTTACTTCTGATACTCTGTCTGATAAAACTTCTTGTTTAAATTGACTGTAAGATATAGTTTCTCTTGGAGCTGTAGGTTCAACATTATTAAATACTAAAAAGATAATGGAGCCCAAGACAAGCCATACAAAAATATTTTTTAAAAAATCATTCATAATTACTTAATACCGTATAAATATATCTCTTTTGACTGCTTCTTGGAAGCAGCGGGTTTTGCAGTTTGAACTATTTTTAAATCTTTTTCCATTTCTTTTCTAAATTTCTTTAAATTAGAGTTTTGGAAGGTTTTAACAATAAATATACCGCTGCTATCTAAAAATCTTGTTGCTCCCTCTAAAGTTAGCAAATTAAGCTCAAATATATTTTCTTCATCAATACTGCTTATACCACTTAAATTTGGGGCTAAATCAGAAATCACAAGATTAAATTTATTTTTTAAATCACTCAATTGATCTATTTGTTCAATATTTCTTAAATCCTCCTGTATGAACTTCACTCCTTTAATCTCTTCCATTTCTAGAATATCTATAGCAAATATTTTAGCTCTTGGATATTTATTTGCTAAATAATGAGACCACCCACCTGGAGCAGCTCCAATATCTAGAATTAGGTTTGGATTTTTAATTTGTTTTATTTTTTCAATTATTTGAATTAACTTGAATACAGCTCTTGATCTGTATCCTAAAGATTTTGCTTTTTGAGCCCAATTATCAGCATGCATGAATTAAATATGCTCTACTTCCTCTATTTCAAAATTAAGTTTTCCAGAAGGTGTTTCAATACTGACTTCGTCTCCAATAGACTTTGCTATTAAACCTCTTCCAATTGGTGTATCAACTGAAATCATGCCATTTGCTGGATCAGATTCAAGGTTTCCAACAATTCGATAAGAGATTGACTCATCGGTATCTAAGTTATAAAGCTTAATTGTTGCTCCGAAAACAACTTTTCCAGTTTTAGGAAGTTCTTTAACATCAATTACTTGCGCATTTGCTAATGCATGCTCAAGTTCGTTAATTTTAGCCTCAGTTAATCCCTGTTGCTCTTTAGCTGCATGGTATTCTGCATTTTCTTTTAAATCTCCATGCGCTCTAGCCTCAGCTATAGCCTCTGAAATCTTTGGCCTGTCAACAAATTTTAACTTTGTTAGTCTTTCTTTAAGGATTATTTCTCCCTCTTTAGTAATTGGTACCCTGGTCATGAGTTAATTATATCAATTTGTGTTGATTAGTTAATTTCTTGTAAAGATCTAAACTCCCAGTCCTCTTCTTTCTTTTCTAGTGCCTTAACCAAAGCATCTGCTCCGAACATGGTTGTTGTAAACAAAATCTTTTTTCTTAAAGCTGTCTGCCTAATAGATGCAGAATCTTTTATAGATTGCCTTCCTTGAGTTGTGTTAATCACAAGACAAACATGATCATTAACAAGTTCATCAACTATGTGTGGTCTTCCTTCAGCAACCTTATTAATCTCCTGTACATCAAAACCTAATTTTCTAATATATTTTGCAGTTCCTTTGGTTGCAATAATTTCAAAACCAAAGCTAATTATTTTTTTTACTATCGAATCTAAGTATCTCTTATCATCTTCTTTCACGCTTATAAAAATTTTTCCTTTTCTTCTTAAAACCTTGTTAGCAGCTTTTTGTGCCTTTCCATACGCTTCACCAAAATTCCTTCCTATACCCATAACCTCACCAGTAGATTTCATTTCAGGCCCCAGAATTGGATCAACATTAGGAAACTTATCAAAAGGTAGAACAGCTTCTTTAACAAAAAACATATTTTCGGGTAACTTATTTGAAAATCCTAATTCTTTTAAGCTCTTTCCAACCATTGTTTTTGCAGCAACTTTCACTAGGGAATTACCAATACATTTTGAGATAAAGGGGACGGTTCTAGATGCTCTAGGATTTACTTCAAGAATGAAAACTTCATTATCTTTTATTGCAAATTGAACATTCATCAAACCAATAACATTTAACTCTTCTGCTAATTTTTTAGACTGAAGTTCTAGCTCTTTAATTATGTCATCACTAAGAGAATAAGGAGGTAGAGAGCAAGCTGAATCACCTGAATGAATTCCAGCTTGTTCAATGTGTTGAAGTATTCCGCCGATTGCTATCTCGTTGCCATCCGAAACAACATCTACATCAACCTCAATAGCATTATCAAGATAATGATCCAAGAGTATTGGCCTTTCATTAGAGGCTTGTACTGCATCGGAGATGTATATTTCTAGCTCCTCTTTATTGTTTACTAGCTCCATAGCCCTTCCACCTAAAACATATGAAGGTCTTACGACTATTGGAAAGCCAATTTCTTCGGATTTATTGAGCGCTTCTTCTAAACTAGATATGGTTGCATTTTTTGGCTGCAGAAGATCAAGCTTATTGATAATTTCCTGGAACCTTTTTCTGTCTTCTGATCTATCAATTGCATCGGGATCTGTTCCAAGGATATTTACGCCATAATTTTCTAGATCATTTGAAAGTTTTAAAGGGGTTTGCCCACCAAATTGGATGATGACTCCGTCAGGTTTTTCTAAGTCAATAATATCTAAAATCTTTTCAGGAGTTATTGGCTCAAAATAAAGTCTATTTGAAACATCATAATCTGTTGAAACAGTTTCAGGATTACAATTAACCATAATTGATTCGAATCCCTCCTCCTGCATCGCTAGTGATGCATGAACACAACAGTAGTCAAATTCAATACCTTGGCCTATCCTATTGGGACCGCTTCCAAGTACTAAAATCTTCTTTTTTGTAGTTGGCTCACTCTCACAAATACCATCATAGGTAGAGTACATATAACAAGTTGAAGTCTTAAACTCTGCTGCGCATGTATCAACTCGTTTATAAGAAGGTAAAATATTATACGACTTCCTTTTCGATCTAACCTCTTCATAGTTTTCATCAATCAAATCTGCAATTCTTTGATCACTAAATCCTTTTATCTTTAGCCTTATGAGATTCTCCTTTGATAAGTTTTCAAGCTTAGAGCCCTCAATTGCATTTTCTTCAGAAACTAAATCTTCAATTTGTCTTAAAAACCAAGGATCTATTGATGTCAAATCAAAAATTTTTTCAAGAGACCACCCACATCTGAATGCATCTGCTATGAAGAAAATCCTTTCAGGTCCTGGAAAAGTTAACTCAAACCCAAGCTTTTCATTAATTGATTCATTATCATCAATGATTTTTTCTAATCCATGTTTATCATCCTCCATGCTGCAAATAGCTTTTTGAAGAGACTCCTGAAAATTTGAGCCAATTGACATAACTTCACCAACAGATTTCATCTGTGTAGAAAGCCTTGGTTCAGCTTGTGGAAACTTTTCAAATGCAAACTTTGGTATTTTTGTAACAATGTAATCAATTGAAGGTTCAAATGATGCGGGGGTTAATCCAGAAGTGATATCGTTTTTAAGTTCATCAAGGGTGTACCCAATAGACAAAAGAGCTGCAACTTTTGCAATAGGGAATCCTGTTGCTTTAGAAGCTAGAGCGGACGATCTGCTTACTCTGGGATTCATTTCTATAACAACCATTCGACCATCAACTGGATTTATAGCAAATTGAACATTTGAACCGCCAGTTTCCACGCCTATTTCTCTTAAAATCTTAAAAGAAGCATTACGCATTATTTGGAACTCTTTGTCTGTTAAGGTTTGAGCAGGCGCTATCGTTATTGAGTCTCCTGTATGAACTCCCATTGGATCAAAGTTCTCAATGGAGCAAATAATAATACAGTTATCATTTTTATCTCTTACAACCTCCATTTCATATTCTTTCCATCCCAATAGAGACTCATCTATTAAAAGCTCATTTGTTGGAGATAAATCTAATCCTTTCTCACAGATTGTTTTGAATTCTTCTATGTTATATGCAATTCCTCCTCCAGACCCACCAAGAGTAAAAGAAGGTCTTATGATGCATGGAAATCCAATCTCTTTCTGAACCTTCAACGCATCCTCCATAGAGTGTGCAATACCAGATTGAGGGGTTTCCAAATCTATTTTCTTCATGGTTTGGTCAAAAAGCTGTCTATCTTCAGCTTTGTCAATTGCCTCTCTTGAGGCGCCTATTAGTTCAACATTATATTTTTTTAAGATTCCTTCCTTTGCTAGAGAAAGAGCAGTATTTAATCCTGTCTGTCCTCCCATGGTTGGAAGAAGTGCATCTGGTCTTTCCTTCTCTATTATTTTGGCAACTGACTCCCAGTGAATTGGTTCAATATAAGTAGCATCAGCAAGCAATGGATCGGTCATTATTGTAGCTGGATTTGAATTGACTAAGATTACCCTATAGCCCTCTTCTTTTAATGCCTTGCATGCCTGCGCTCCAGAATAATCAAATTCACATGCCTGACCAATAATTATAGGTCCTGCACCAATTATCATTACAGATTTTATGTCATTTCTTTTTGGCATTTTTATCTATCATTTCTTTGAATTGTTTAAATAAACTTACTATATCTTGGGGGCCTGGACTTGCTTCTGGATGTCCTTGAAAACTAAATGCAGGCTTATCTTTAAATGAAATACCCTGAATCGATTGATCAAAAAGCGATACATGAGAAATCTCAATATTATTTGGTAATGAGTCCTCATTAACAGCAAAGCCATGATTTTGACTCGTTATAAAAACTTCCTTAGAGGCTAAGGATTGGACAGGATGATTTGCTCCATGATGACCAAATTTCATTTTTTCAGTCTTAGCTCCGCCTGCAAGTGCTAGAAGCTGATGACCTAGGCAGATCCCAAATATAGGAATATTTTCACCGAGTGCCTTTTTTATATTTTCAATTGCATAGTCACATGGCTCTGGATCGCCTGGTCCATTTGATAAAAAGATGCCATCTGGTTTCATCTTCATAACCTCATCAAAGGGGCATTTTGCATTTACAACACTTACCTTTCCAATATGCTCACAGAGAAGTCTAAGAATATTCTTTTTAATACCATAATCATATGCGACGATATGCAGCTTGCTCTTTGACTTTTTATACTCAGGCCAGATTCCCTCATTCCAGGAATATAAATCTTTCGTTGTTACCTCTTTAGCTAAATCCATTCCCTCAAGACCATCAAAGTTTTTAGCTAGAGATACTGCTGATTGTTCATTATTTTTATCAACTGGACTAATGCAGGCTTTTAATGAACCTTTTTCTCTTAGTGTTATTGTTAGGAGTCTGGTATCAATTCCAAAGATTCCAATAGAGTTATTTCTTTGCAAAAAAGTATCAAGATTTTCTTCAGATCTAAAGTTACTTGGCTGGGAGATATAATTTCTTATAACAACTCCTTCAGCATATATATTATCTGATTCATTATCCTCAGAATTTATACCAGTATTACCTATATGAGGATGAGTAAATGTAATGATCTGTTTGCAATAAGATGGATCAGTTATTATTTCTTGATAACCACTCATAGAGGTATTGAAAACAATCTCACCTATTGCTACTTTTTTAGCTCCAATTCCTTGACCAATAAATGTGCTCCCATCCTCTAGTGCTAAGATACATGGAAAAGACATTAATATTTTCTCCCTGTTAAGAAGAATTTAGGAGAAAAAATAGGATAAAAAAATATTTTTTTTGAGGATTTTAATGAGCTAAAATTATATGCTGGCATTAAAATTGTACTTTACGCGGTTAATTAAAATTAGTCTATAGATATGTATCAAAAACAATGAATATTTCAATAAAAAGTAAGAATGACATAGAAAAATTGAGAAGTGCCGGTCAACTTGCTGCTGATGTCCTCAATATGATTACTGAATATGTTAAACCTGGAATATCAACAGGAGAGTTGGATGACATTTGTTATGACTTTATTGTTAATGAACAAAAAGCTACCCCCGCTAATATTGGCTACAACGGCTATGAAAAAACATCATGTATTAGCGTTAATCAAGTTATTTGTCATGGCATACCAAACGAAAACAAAATTCTCAAAGACAATGATATTGTAAATATCGATGTTACAGTCCTTAAAAATGGTTGGTATGGAGATACCTCAAAAATGTTTTTAGTTGGTAAGGCGCAACCTCACAATCAGAAATTAGTCTCAGTTACACAAGAATGTTTGTACAAAGCTATTGAAATTGCAAAACCTGGTATGACCTTAGGCGATATTGGCCATGTTATTCAGACTCATGCTGAAAAGAATCACTATAGCGTTGTTGAGGACTATTGTGGTCATGGAATTGGTAAGGTCTATCATGAAGATCCTCAAGTTTTACATTTTGGAACACCAGGTATGGGAATCAAGCTTGTTGAAGGAATGTGTTTTACTATCGAGCCTATGATTAATCAAGGTACAAAATATTCTAAAATACTTTCAGATGGATGGACGGTTGAAACAAAAGATGGAAGAAATTCAGCACAGTGGGAACACACAATTGCCATTACATCAAATGGATGTGATGTCCTTACTAAAAGAGATGAAGAGAGATTCTAGTGAGTAATTTAGATCTTCTTAAGAAATTAATAAAAATTGAATCCATTAGTCCAAATGACAATGGTTGCTTTGATGTTATTAAGCAACAATTTGATGGCTTGAATTTTTCTTTTGAGGAAACAAACTATAAAAATATTAGCAACTTAGTCATCACTAATGGAAATTCAAAAAATAAAACTTTTTGTTTTTTAGGCCATACGGATGTAGTTCCTCCTGGTCCTGAAAGTGAGTGGACTGTTCCACCTTTTTCTGGTGAGATTATAGATAATAAGATTTATGGAAGAGGAGCTGCTGATATGAAAGGCGGTGTAGCTTGTTTTGTCTCTGCTCTTAAAGAGTTTCTTTCTAAATACAAAGACCCCTCTTTTAACATAATGGTTCTATTAAATAGTAATGAAGAGGGTAAGTTAGAAAATGGGAAAGTTGATAGGGTAATCAATGAGATGATTGATAAAGATAAATTTATAGATTTTTGTTTAATTGGTGAACCTAGCTCATCAAAAAAAGTTGGTGATGTTATAAGGATAGGAAGAAGAGGCTCACTTTCGGGTAATCTAAAAGTATATGGTATTCAAGGTCATGTCGCATATCCTAAGCAAGCATTAAATCCAATCTTGGGAATGGGTAAAACATTAGAAGAACTAAAAAATATGGAATGGGATCTCGGTAATGAAAATTTTGAACCGACAAGTTTTCAGGTCTCAAACATTAAATCAGGAACAGGAGCTGAAAATGTAGTCCCCGGAGTCTTGGAAATGACTTTTAATTTTAGGTTTTCACCAGAATCATCTCCGGATGGACTTAAAGAAATGTTTGAGGAAATATTAAAAAAATCAGATCTTAAATATGATGTTTGTTGGACACTTAGCGCCCTTCCATTTTTGACTTCGAAAACTGAATTCATAGATATTGTGAAGTCTTCAATTAAGGAAATTAGTAATATTGATACTAAAATTGATAATGGAGGTGGGACGTCTGATGGAAGATGGGTTGCACCAATGGGATCAGAAATAGTTGAGCTTGGGCCTCTTAATAAAACCATCCATCAAATTGATGAACATGTTGATATTGAAGACCTAAGCACTTTAAAAGAGATATATAAAAAGATATTAATTAAAGTTCATCAATCGACTTAAACTTTTCCTTTCTACTATATTTTGATTTATCTTTATGAGTCTTTGGTTTATGGAATTTATCCATATTTTTCTTAACCGGATCTCTTGTTCTATTAGCTGGAACCATGCATTAATTTCTTAAGCAACGGAGTTATTAAGGCTAAAACAATTCCGCATCCAATCGCCATTAAACCAACATCAGTATAGACGTCTATAAATGATTGCTTCTGAGCTAGATTATAAACTTCTCCCGAAACACCAGAACTTTCTGATGATGTAGCTCTAGCTATTAATCCAGCTACATAATTTCCAGCTGCCGACGCAAAGAACCACATGCCCATCATAAATCCAACAATTCTTTGAGGTGATAATTTAGTTACTGATGATAAGCCTACCGGAGAGAGGCATAGCTCACCTAAAGTATGTAATAGATAAATTAATATTATCCATATTACTCCTGTCTGTAAGCCCTCTGACGATTGCATTCCATAAACAAGTGCTAAGAAACCTAGTCCAACAAAAACAATTCCAATAGAAAACTTAATTGGTGTAGATGGCTCCATATTTCTTTTTGCAAGGGATATCCAAAGGAGAGCAAAAAGAGGTGCTATTGTAAAAATAAAACCTGCATTCAAGGACTGAAACATGGAAGCAGGGACTTCCCAACCAAGAATTACCCTGTCTACACCTCTATCAGTGAGTATATTTAGTGAAGACCCAGCCTGCTCAAAAAGAGCCCAGAAGATTAATGAAAATAAGATTAATATTCCGACTACTATTAAACGATCTCTTTCTTCAGGATCACATCTAAATAAGGCATATATCAACCAGGCTCCAATAAATATAAACCCAAATCCTCCAAGCAGTTGTCCAACAAGTTGTGAGTTTTGAACAAGAAACCATGTTGTTAAGACCATTACAATCCCAGAAATGTAAGCCCAGTTCTCAAAAGTAATGCCTACTTTTTTTTCTTTATATTTTTCAGAGGGTGGTTCTGCTAATCCTTCAAGATATTTTTGTCCCCAAAGAAATATAATTAATCCTACCAACATTCCTATTCCAGCAGCTCCAAATCCCCAGGCCCATCCAATTTCTTCTCCAAGATATCCGCATAGGAGAGTCGCGGTAAATGCACCGATATTGATCCCCATGTAAAAGATAGTAAAACCAGAATCTCTTCTTGGATCACCCTCCTCATACAAAGCCCCAACCATTGTTGAAATATTTGGTTTTAAGAATCCTACGCCAGATACAATTAAGGCCAAGGATAAATAGAAAATTTGTTCATTACTTTCGACAGTCATTCCCAAATGACCAAAAACTAAAAGTATTGCGCCATAGGTAACTGCTTTTTTAGAACCTAAGATTTGGTCAGCTAGCATCCCTCCAAAAACCGGCATTATATAAACCAATGAGGTGTATGCACCATAAATAAGGTAACTTGTGGAGTCAGAGAACTCCCAGTGCTTTGTTAGATACAAAATTAAAAGAGCTCTCATCCCATAGTAAGAAAATCTTTCCCACATTTCTGTTGCAAAGCAAACAAATAAACCTTTTGGATGACCTAATATATCTGATGAAGTATGCATAATAATTTATTTTTGATAATAATTTAGTACTATACCAAAAATGGAACCGACAAATAAAAAAGTTTCCCTATTAAGGATAGTTGCTGCAACTATCTATGATTCACTTCTGATGTTGGGTGTTTGGTTTTTAGTCGGTTCACTTGCTCTGGGTGTAAAGTTTGTTTTTACTGGCGAAGTATCCTCGCTAAATCCTTTTGTGGGTATGAGCCTTGTAATTTTAAGTACATGGCTCTATTTTGCTTTGTTCTGGATATATGGTGGTAAGACTTTAGGAATGTCATCATGGAAATTAAGAATAATTTCACAAAATGGTAATCAGATTACAATAATCCAAACTATCATAAGATTTTTTTCAAACATTCTTACCATTTCGTTAGCTGGCATTCCGCTTTTCTTTAGGCAAATAAATAAAAATAACAAATCTCTTAGTGACTTGTTGTCTAAAACATCAATCATCTCAGATTAAATTCTTTTATAAGTAAAATAAAAAATTATCAGAAGAAATAGATATGGTGTGAGCGAAATTGCAACTATATTTGATTGAATTGTTAGGCTCATGCTGAAAAAAAACTCTTGAGTTAAATTAAAAACAAAAGCTCCGAGAAATCCTCCAACAACATATGATCCAAAAGAATTATTTCTTTGATCCCTAAAAAATAACATTGATGCAGTTAATATTAAAAGAAGCGCTGATATTGGTAAAAGTATCCTTTTAAGGATTTCTACGATAATAAAATTCTTTTCTTTGTCTTCAAGTTGAGTTTCTTCAGATCCTCTTAAATAAGTCTTCAAGCTCCCGATTGGAATATTTTTTACAGTTGATCTATCCAAATTCTTATCTTTAGGAAGAAAGAATCTAAATTCAGAGTTATCAATTTTGATCAATCCATCTGAAACCTCTGCTTTTTCAGAAGAAATTATTTCTTTGACTGAGTCATTTTCATCAAGAAGAATCAATGTTGGATTTAATATTTCGGATTCCCTCTTTTGAGAGTATCTTAGGATCTTATTTCCATCTTTTTTCCATGAAAACTTAATATCTAGCTTATCCCTACTGATTTGACTATTAAAAGTTTCAGCATGATTTGCTGCTTGTATGAAAAGCTTATTGTCTAGCGAAATCATTAAAAGTGAAAAGATAATTGGTCCAAGAGCAAAAATTAGTGAGATTTTTATAGGAGATAATCCATTTGAACGAATTATTGTCAGATTTCCATCTCTTTTGAAAAGACCAAGTGATATTAAGGCTCCCAATAAACAAGATCCCTGAACGTAATCCATTGAATCATGAAATAATCTATATAAGGTTGTGAAGATAAGATCATTAAAAGTGAATTCCTCATTTAAGTCCTCAGTATCTCCAATGATTGAGAAAATTAAATCAAGAAAAGTAATGCCTAAAAAAACTAGTAAAGTAATTACAAAAGTCCTTACTATTATGTGTCTTGAAAAGATGCCTACTAAATTAACCATAATAAAATAATTAGCAAAATTGATGCCATTACTGCCTTGGCAATATTAGTTTTTGTGAAAAGAATTTTAGAGACCACGTCACCGCGTACAAAAAGAAAGATTGATGTCAGCAAAACTAAAAAGTGAACTGGCCACATACCAAAATATGCAAAAGACTTATCCTCCGATATGCCATCTCTAAAGACTATCAATGTACTGAGGTATAAAAAGAAAATTAATAGGCCTGGCAGTAAAGAAATCATTCTGCCCTGTCTTGGAGCAGAATTTGTAAGACAGACTCCTAAAACCATTAAATTTATTATCATTATTGGAACTGCAAGAGCCCACTCAAACTGGGCCTTGTCTGAAAGCTCATCAATATTAAATACTCTTTCAAAAGATTCTTCTTCTGAGTCTTTTTCATTAAAATCGGTAGTCAACTTTTTGAAGGAGCTTACTAAAGAATTTGGCGAAGCAGCATCAATGAAAATCTTTCCATTTAAGAACTCAAAATCTGTTGTTCTATTCTTTTCAATTAATTTAAGTCTTTCAGCCGAAATTATTGATATTCCATTTGCATCATCTTCAATGAAAATGCTCTGATTAAAATAATTTCCATTTCGTGAAGAAAAGTAAAGATATGAAGAATCTGAGATATGGCTTAGCTCATCCTCATTTAGCAATTTTAACTTTTTTTCAACGGAAGAATAATTAAGTATTTCATCTGCTCTTTTTTCAAAATCTGGAGTTACATAAAAACTTAAAAAGACTGAAATTATAGTTAAAGAAAATGTTTGAAAGAGTAAAGACTTAACAAAAGCCATCTTTGAATATCCTGCAGACTGATAAGCATAAATTTCATGATCCATATAAAGCCTTCCTAGAGCAATTAATACTGATAGAAAGAAACTAAGAGGTATAAGCAGATTGATAAACTCAGGTGACCTTAAAATTAGAATCGATAAGATTAAATCCGACTCTAGATTTCCTGCAATTGATTTATCAAAATATCCTAATAACCTTGAGCTAGCTACAAGGATAAATAAAATGGTTAAGCATCCTAAAAAGTTTTTAAAAACTTCAAGGTTAATGCTTTTATAAAGAATATTCTTTTTAAACATGCCTTTAATAAGTATGATGCATTACAATAAATATATTAACAATGTTGAAATAGGAGAATTTCATGAGTTACAGAGTATTAAATAGCATTTCAGTTAAAAATCTAAGCGGCAAAGAGTTTGTGAAAGATAAATCCTCTCTTTTGGTAGTCCTTGTTGATAAGTCTGCTAAAAAGAATAAATTGCTAATTCATATGGATAAAGTAACTAAGGGTGGTTTATTTAAATCTATAAATTCCTTTGTGAAGTCAAAAGCTAAGTCTCTTAATCTTCAGAGTCCCGATGGTGTTTCATCAAAAGAAGTTCTGCTTATGAAGACTCCTGATAAATCTAATACCTACCTATGGTTAGATCTATTTAAATCTATCTCAAAAATAGCTAATTCTCTTGGAAAACAGGACATTTCTGTTATGTTTGCATGCAAATGTCCCGATGGGAAAGATGAAAGCTGGTTAACTGAAGTTTGTTGTAGACAAATAGAAGCATCTGCATATATTTTTGGTAGCTCTAAAAATAAAACAGTTGTAAAACCTAGTTTAAAAAAGGCTTCCATCATAGCGAGTTCTGTAACATCCTCAGCTTTGAAAAAGCTTAAAACCTCGGCTAAGGTTGGCTTTGCAGTCGGCGAAGCTATGAATGCAGCCAAGCATTTAGGTGATATGCCTGCAAATTTATGCACTCCAAGAATAATTGAAAGAAAAGTTAAAGCCTTAAAAAAACCATTTCCAAAATTAAAGATCTCAACTTTTAATGAAAAAGACTTGGCTAAACTTAAAATGGGTTCTTTCTTAAGTGTTGGAAGAGGAAGTGATGAGCCTTCAAGAATGATGACAATTGAGCATAAAGGTGGAAAAGCTGGTGAAAAACCAATTGTCCTGGTAGGAAAAGGAATAACCTTTGATACTGGAGGTATATCGTTAAAGCCATCCCCTGCAATGGATGAAATGAAATGGGATATGTGCGGAGCAGCCTCGGTATTTGGCGTAATGATTGCTCTAGCGAGACTCAACGCAAAAGTTAATGTTGTGGGTCTTCTTGCATGTGCTGAGAATATGCCCTCTGCTCATGCAACTAAACCTGGAGATGTTGTAACATCAATGTCAGGACAAACTATTGAAATCCTTAATACTGATGCAGAAGGAAGATTAGTACTTTGCGATGCTCTTACATATGTTAAGAAATATAAGCCTGCTCATGTAATCGATATAGCCACATTAACTGGAGCATGTGTAGTTGCTCTTGGAAACTATGCATCTGGTTTGATGGCAAATGATCAAAAACTTGCTGATAAGATCTTGCAAGCTGGAGAAAATTCTGGCGATAGAGCATGGCAATTACCTCTATGGGATGAATATAAATCTTGCACCAAAACAAATTTTGCTGATTTAGCAAATATAGGTGGTGCTGGTGCTGGCACTGTTACAGCAGCATGCTTTTTATCAAAGTTTACAGAAGACTATAGCTGGGCTCATTTAGATATTGCCGGAACTGCATGGGTTAAAGGCAATGAAAAAGGTGGAACAGGAAGGCCAGTTCCTCTTCTTTGTGATTTGATTCTAAGCTAAAGAACTTTTACCTAAATGGATAAAAGATATGAGCCACTTATTATTGAAGAAAAGTGGTCAGAGCTTTGGGCAAAAAATAATTTAGGTAAAAATAACTCCTCACAAACTTTTTCGCAGGTTATTCCACCTCCAAATGTAACTGGAACTCTTCATATGGGGCATAGCTTCCAGTATTCGATAATGGATTTCTATGCCAGATACAATCACTTAAATGATGTAAATACTCATTGGCAGATGGGTACCGATCATGCAGGAATTGCAACGCAAATGGTTGTTGAAAACAACCTATCCAGAGAAAATATTGACAAAAATGATTTGGGTAGAGAAGATTTTGTTAAAAAGGTTTGGGAGTGGAAAGAATTTTCAGAAAATAAAATTACTGGACAAATTAAAAGGTTAGGTAACTCAGTTGATTGGAGTAATTACAGATTTACTTTGGATGAAGGTTTTAATGAAGCTGTTCTTAAAGCTTTTGTTGAGCTTTATAGGAAAGAGAAAATCTATCGTGGTTACAGGTTAGTAAACTGGGATCCATCTTTAAAAACTGCGGTTTCAGATCTGGAGGTTGTAAGACAAGAAAAAAAAGGTCTTATTTGGTATATAAAGTATCCAATTATAGGTTCAGATGATTTTGTAACAGTTGCAACAACACGTCCGGAAACTATGTTTGGAGATATGGCAATTGCAGTTAATCCTAAAGATGAAAGATACAAAGATATCATTGGAAAAAAAGTTGAGCTCCCATTTGTAAAGAGAAAAATCCCAATAATTGGTGATGACTATGTGGATAAAGAGTTCGGAACGGGTTGCCTTAAGATTACTCCTGGGCATGACTTTAATGACTATGAAATTGGTAAAAAATACTGCCTTCATTGTGTAGATAATGAAGTTCATATATCTGATGATATTGAAGATTTTGAACCACTTAATATTTTTACTGATGAGGCGCATAGTAATGATAATGTCCCTTCTCCCTTCAAAAATTTAGACAGATTCAAAGTAAGAAAGCTTGTTCTTGAAGAAATTAAAAAACTAGATTTATTTGTAAAAGAGGAACCACATGAAATCAGTGTTCCCCGAGGAGAGCGTTCAAATATAGTTATAGAGCCCAAACTGAGTTATCAGTGGTATGTAAAGACAAAGGACATGGCTAATAAGGCAAATAAAGCTGTAGAAAATGGGGAAATTAAATTTCATCCCGAGAACTGGATTAAAACTTATTTTAACTGGATGAATAATATTGAAGATTGGTGTATTAGCAGACAAATCTGGTGGGGTCATAGAATTCCTGCATGGTATGACGATAATGGAAATGTTTATGTGGGGTATTCTGAAGATGAAGTGCGAACTCATTATTCACTTGATAATAGATCGCTAAGACAAGATGATGATGTGTTAGATACGTGGTTTTCCTCTAGCCTTTGGCCATTTGCATCAATGGGATGGCCAAATGAATCAAAAAATCTAAAAACTTTTTTCCCAACAAATCTATTAGTTACTGGTTTTGACATTATTTTCTTCTGGGTTGCAAGAATGATCATGATGAGTATCGAATTTACTGGAAAGATTCCTTTTAAAGATGTTTATGTTACTGGCCTCATAAGAGATGAAAATGGACAAAAAATGTCAAAGTCCAAAGGCAATATTATTGATCCTATTGATTTAATATATGGTATATCTTTAGAAGATCTTCTTGAAAAGAGAACAACAAATCTTATGCAAGAAGGTTTAGCAGAAAAGATTGCTAGAAAAACCAAAAAACAATTCCCAAATGGTATTGAGTCTTATGGAACAGATGCTTTACGGATGACATTTTATTCTATTGCAACTAATGCTAAGGATATAAGTTTTGAAATTGGGAGATTAAAAGGGTTTAGAAATTTTTGTACCAAAATGTGGAATGCTGCAAGATTTATTAATGGTTATGAAAACAAAGGGAATAATTTTGAAGCTGAATCTGAATCTGATAAATGGATATTAAAAGAATTTGAACAGCTAAAAGCCGATGTCGAGGATAATGTAAATCATTACAGGTTAGATTTAGCTATTAATCATGTATATGAGTTTTTCTGGAATAAGTTTTGCGATGTTTACATTGAAGAATGCAAAAAAACTGAAAAAACTGACAATCTGCATCCCCTTCTTAAGGAAATACTTATTTTTATTCATCCTTTTGCTCCGTTTATAACTGAAGAAATTCATTCAATTATTTTTAAAGCGCCATTAATTGATAGGTAGGAATTAAAGTTTCTGAAATTCATATATTGAGCCAGTACTAAAGATTTGTGTAAGCTCATCTAGGACTCTTCTGCTCTCATCAAGTAGATTTGGATCCTTAAGATCATCAGGATAAAGCACATCTCTATACTCTCTTTCAATTAATAATTTAATAGATTCTAGTCTCTCACTATTCATTAGGAAATTTTGGTTAAGGCTTTCAAGTTCTTCATTATTTAAAATCACTTTTAACCTTAGACATGCAGGCCCTCCTCCATTCATCATACTTTGCCTAATATCAACAAAATCAAAAAGCTTTACATCTGAGATTTGTTTTAGTTTATCTAGCCAAGACATACAATTTTCATATTGTTTTACCTCTTCAGGAAGAATTAATTGCATCTCGTTATCGCTGTTCGTAATGAGTTGAGAGTTAAGAAGATATGAGCTGATAATATCCTTTAAGGGAATTTCAGAATTAGAAATCTCAATATATTGGAAATTATCAATTTTAGATTCAAGTATTTTTAGCATTTCATTTAGATCATCTTTATTCTGAAAAGCCTTTTCATGAGCAATGAAGACATTCTCATTTGAGAGGCTAACGATATCGTTATGAAAGCTCCCCTCCTCTACAGCTTGATGGTTTTGCTGAAGAAAAAAAGTATTTTGCATATCTAGCTTATGATTAAGTGCAATTGATCTGGAAACCTCAAGCGCTTGTCTTTTAACTGACTTTTTGGCAGTTTTAAAACCGCTTTCGCCATATACAAATATTTCAAAGCCTTTTTCATTATGGGATTTACTTATTCTCAAATGATTTGCTGCTCCTTCATCACCATAGCCTGAAATAGTGACAGCAGGATTGTGTATTTCAAAATATTCTTTAGGAAAAATTATTTTGCATTGCTGGTATGTAAATTCTGTTTCAATGCTTCTATGAAACATAGTATTTAGATTCGCTGGCGTTAAGTGGATCTTATTATCCTGAGTATCTGGGCTTGGAGATATGGTTGCTGCATTAGCTGCCCACATAGATGAGGCGGATGAGAAATTACTTAATAAAACCTTCGAATGATTAAATGCTGAAGATAGTATCTCTTCATCAGTTCCATTAAAACCAAGCTTTTTTAGCCCTGGTATAAAAGGCCTTTCATGAGGAAGGAAAAATCCCTGCTCCAATCCACAAGCAATTAAGGTTTCTACTTTTTTAATTCCTTGTAGTGCTGCATTTTTAGGATTGGAGGGTGAAGAATAATTCTTTTTTGATGCATTATTACCTTCAGATAGACCAGAATAATTATGTGTTGGTCCTATCAACCCATCGAAGTTTATTTCAGACATTAATTGCAACCTTGCTATTAGTTCCTAATTTTAAGCTCTTCATAAGGTTCCTGTGGATTGAAACTTTTTCACCATCAAAAGAAAAATCTGATCTGACAACTCTAAAACCTTTTAAGTCGGTATTAGAAATAAGGCCACTAAATTGTTTTTCTGGCAATCCAAATGATTTTATTTTTACAGACCGATTATTCTTTATTGTTTTAATGTCGCTTAAATTACAGTCAAGGCATGGCCCAGCATCAATAATATCTACCAATCCATTAGGTTTAAAGTTCTGAGATTCCATCATCTTAAAAGCAGGTAGTGCATTATCATTAGGAATTCCAATTATCCTTTGAGCAGATTTATTTAATGGACTTACAAGGAATGGATGTTTGGGTATAGACTCTGCAATAAAGGAATTATTTATATAACTTATTTCATTGTTATTGAACATTTCTTCATCAAAAAAGTACTTACTAAAATATTTCCAGAAAATTGAATTATCATCTTTATCTACTTTACCTCTTATTTCAGCAACAACATCATGATCAAACCTTTCTGGCCAAAGCGCCATAAACTTGAAGCGAGCTAATGATAGTAAGGACCCTCTCCCCTTTCCTCTAAAATCTGGATGTAGGAAAAGAGTGCCTAACTCAGTATATGGTTTTTTAACTTTATGTAACTGTATAACATCTAGCTTTTTTTCAAATTTGAATACTTTTGAGGAAATCTTTTTCTTTTTTTGTTTAAAAAAAATTGAAGTGCCGTTCTTTGAAACAGAGGTGTAGACTGCAGAAATACCAACTATCTTGTTATTTTCTTTAAGAACAAAAAGGTAAGAGTCTTTATCGGGTCTTTTTGTTTTCTTGTTTAATGATTTTTTAGACCAGTTTATTCTCTCAAGGACTTCATCTTTTGATTTAGGCAGTGTTGTCATACCTGAATCACCATCTTTAATTAAATCATATATCTCTTGGCAATCTTTTACCTTAGCCAGCCTTACAAACATATTTAAAAACTAAAAAAGAGAGTTATTGAGAAATATTTTGAAATTATAATTTATTGATAAGCCATCATCTGATACTGAAGGGATCATCAATATAACATCTATGTCATTGTCTGAATCAAAGTCAATCCACGAGTTATAAACGCTATTAGAGTCTAGTCCTATTAAATCTGAAAAGTCTTGGACAATCCAATCTTGAGAAACGGTTTCATCTTCATTAACAATATAGCTTTTTTCAAAGGCTAAAAAGTGTTTATCACTATCAACATTTGCCTGGGTGTATGGGAGCTCTGTATAGGGAATAAATATATCTGCAAATCCATTTCTATCGAGATCAAAAACTAATATTTCTCTTGAGAACTTTAAACTATTTTGAAATGAATATTCTTCTGCAAAATCACCATTATTTGTTCTAGAAATTTCATCAATAGAATCTTCTTCTGAAACAACCTTTTCATGAATACTTATTTTGAAAGTATCACTAGATAAACTTTTTTCAAATACTAGTAGATCGGTTCGTCCATCTATGTTTCCATCAGTTGGCGCCATTCTCAAAGCAACACCATCACCAGAAGAAATAGATGTTGCGATGTAATCCTCTACTGGTAAAGACCAATCAAAATAAACATTTTCAAACCTAGTATTGTATAAAATGTAAGTAGGACCATCAGAGGTATTTATTGAGTGAATTGTATCCAAAATTCCATCTGTATCTGCATTGACTACAACTGAATCTTCAAAATGATATTCTTTTGAAATCCAGTCACATAAAAAAGTAATTCCTTCTGCGCAACCTTGGCTTCTTGTATAGGGATTAAGAGTGTTGAGAGGGTTTGAAAGAACAATAGAGGGCCCCTCCTCAGAAGGTGATATATAAAATGGTAAATCTGTGGTTCCTCCATTCCCTAAAAGTAAAATATCTGGTCTTAGATTAGAAGTTAAATCATAAGCAACAGAAGATCCAATTTCTACATTAGACAAATCAAGGCTGGTTTCATTGGTAATATAATCTTCATCCTGAAGGACTAATCCATCTTCAGATGAAAGGAAAATACAAATACCTCTTTTATTAAGTGACTCATCCGAAGATTTTGAGACTGTCATAATATCGAGAGATCCATCTGCGTTATAGTCAGCTCTTATTAATTTATCTCCAACACAATTTCCTTGGTTAATTTCTTGCATTACATAAGGATTTTCATCATTTATTGTTGATAGATCTCGGCCATAAAAAGCTAAAATAAAATAAGTTGAATCGCCCAAATCCTCTGTACCAGAATCTTCTAATAACAAAACAATATCAAGACGAAAGTCACCATTAAAATCACTTATGGTTGTGTCTAGAACATTTAAATTATTATCAAGACTTCTATTTAAAGAACCAAGATCATAAGTTTGTACATCCTCAAAATCAAAATGATCAATAAAATCTTTGCTTACAACCACATCTGTAGACGCATTTACAAAATTTATACTTTTTCTGCACTGAACTCCATAATTTGCTGTTCCTCCTCTTTTAGCAACAAAATCTTGGCTTCCAGAAGGCGCCAACTCGCCAAGCCATGAACCTGTAGTTGAGTTTGCATAGCACTGACTGGCATTTGATTCCCAAGTAATGGTGTATGTTTCATTATATAAAGGAGTATCATTAGATGAAGTAACTGTAGCTTCGAGAGTGGAAACACCATCATCATCACTTCCGCTGCAGCTCATCAGTAACAGAGCAATTGGGAAGGCGGCGAAATATTTAATTTTGAACATAATATTTTTTGACAATTATCTCATATTATTAGTATTGTTTTATAGAAGCTTTTAATTTTTATTTATTTGCCTCTAAAGTCATCTTAATATGATCAATATTATCTTCTAGATAAACGTTACCTTCTCTTTTAAAGCCAAGATCTTCATAAAAATTAACCAATCTATATTGAGCAGATATGGTGATGTCTGATCCAGGGAAATTATTCCTTAAAAATCGAATAGATTCTTGAGTGATACTCCTTCCATAACCTTTTTCTCTATAATCCGAATCTGTGACGATTCTTCCTATTGAAGCAGCGTCATATTTTATACCTGGTGGAAAAACCCTTGAATACCCAATTAGCTTATTATCTTTGTATAGGAGAAGATGGCTTGCATCTTGATCGGAATAATCTAAATCTTCATATAAACAATCTTGTTCAATTATAAAAACTCTTTGTCTTAGACTTAAAACATCATAAAGCTCCTCTTTAGAGATAGTGTCAAAATTATGCCAAATGAAGTCAGATTTGTTAGTCATAATACAAAAATTAATGCTGTATAATAGCGTTAAGGGAGATATTTCTACAAATTAACTTTTTAACAAGTTCATCTAAAGATCAATGGTTGATATATATAATATTGATGTAAAGGATTCTGCTAATAGCAATATTAGTATGTCTGAGTTTGCAGGTAAAACACTTTTAATTGTTAATGTTGCAAGTAAATGTGGCCTTACTCCTCAATATGAAGGTCTGCAAAAAATATATGATGACTATAAAGATAGAAATTTTGTAGTCCTTGGCTTCCCATGCAATCAATTTGGTGGACAAGAACCAGGTACTGATCAAGAAATTGGTGAATTCTGTGATATTAACTACTCAGTAACTTTTCCAATTTTTTCTAAAATAAAGGTTAATGGTCCCGAGGCACATCCTTTATTTAAACTACTTAAAAGTGATAAGCCCGGTATTTTTAGAACTCAATCAATAAAGTGGAACTTTACAAAATTTCTTATCAACAACAACGGTACAATCGTTGAGAGGTTTAGTCCAAGAGTTGAGCCGAAGTATATTAGAAAGGAAATTGAGAGGGTTTTATAGTCCTTGCTTGGACATCAATAATGCATCTTCCTTAGGACTGCCATCATAATAGTTATATCTTATAGCATCCCTCTTAAATCCAAATTTTTCATAAAAATCTATTGCTCTGTAGTTACTTACTCGTACCTCAAGAAAAACAATAGTGGCTCCTAAGACTTTAGATTGGAAAAGAACCTTCTCAAGAATTTTCTTTCCATAACCCCTTCCTTGATAATTCTTGGAGACAGTTATATTCAATAAATGTGAGTCAGTTCCAATGACTGAAAAAAAAGCATACCCAAGAATATTCTTTTTAT
>OCZA010000215.1_pt1 | contig 21143 bp, 27 predicted proteins | sample 1539021 | NCBI WGS metagenome assembly OCZA01 (sample SAMEA2619376, study PRJEB22493) | marine metagenome | biome: marine biome (ENVO:00000447); feature: surface water layer (ENVO:00002042); material: "saline water (ENVO:00002010), including plankton (ENVO:xxxxxxxx)" | depth 5 m | reverse complement strand
CATACATATGCCATCGCCAATCATCTTCACCCATATTACCAAGTGCTGCTGAGATGCCGCCTTGTGCTGCAACAGTATGACTTCTAGTAGGAAAGACCTTTGATATACATGCAGTTTTATAACCATTTTCAACAGCACCAACTGTTGCTCTTAAACCAGCACCGCCAGCGCCTACAACAACTACATCATAATCATGATATTCTATTTCGTATGACATTCTTAATTAACACTTATTAATATTACTGAGAGCGAAACTATTACTAAAATACTTACAACAAACAAGTTGATGGCAATAAATAACATCTTCTTCGAAAGTTCACTGTGAACATAGTCCTCAATTACTTCGTGAAGTCCCAGTCTCATATGAAGTAAGCCAATTATAGCAAAAATCAACACTAGGAGCAGGAACCATATTGAACCAGCCTCAACTATGATCTGCTCGTAAGTCATTGAAGATAACTGTAAAATTTTTACTAAAAAGTACGAAACCAAGGGTATGAGCGCAATTGAGCTGTATTTTTGAAAAAGCCATGTTTTTTTTCCTGAATTACTCATAAAACCGACAAAAACCAGATCACAGTTGTCATGATTAAGGAGCCTATTATTACTGCCCAGCCAGTGACTTTAACTACTGAAAGATCTAAACCATAGCCATAGTCCCAGCCCAAATGTCTAATACCATTTAAGGTATGAAAACAAACTGCCCATGTATATCCAATCATAATGGTACGACCGATAAAATTAGAAATTAAGAAATTGAAGAAATCGAAATAAAACTCCCCTAAACTTAGACAGAGCAACCATGCGGATAAAATAATTGTGCCCAGAGATAGGATTATTCCAGTAATTCTGTGCAGAATGGAAAGCACTGAAGTAATCTGCCACCGGTAAATTTGTAAGTGTGGCGAGAGTGGGTTATTCATAAGAAAGTATCCAATTAATGTATAACATACATTATATATGTATCCTTACATCTTATGTATTACTTTTTCTTTGGAATCAAGGCCCAATAATCAAGGCTAAGCAAGACATTTTGATTAAATTTACCATCTTCATTTTTGTCTTGAAAGTCGGAGGCTGGTGCATCACCGATTCCATTAGTTTTGATTCTAATTGCTCCAATATTTTCATTAATATCTAATACATCAATAATTTCACTCCACGAAAACACGGTCTTGCCTGCAAAACATGGTGCGGCGTGTGATCCGCCATTGATACCAACTATTTTAAATGCATTGGCTAGCCCGTTGAATGATAATGATCTCACCAAACTAATTACGTGACCACCGTAAACAATACGCTTACCAAACCGTCCTTCTTTTTCATAATAATGATTGAAGTGAACCTTGGCAGTATTTTGATATAATTTAGTTGCTAACATATGCTCAGATTCTTCAACAGTCATGCCATCAATATGATCTATTTTTTCACCAACAGTAAAATCTTCAAATGAAGCTGTTGAGCCCGAGTCTGTATGATTAAAATTGTTTAAGTCAAAATTATAAGACAAAGCGATTTCTTGTATGTCAACTTTTGATAATTCATTCGGTAATTCAGGTAGAGTGGTCTTAGTATCTAAAGAACCTTTATTTTTTTTCTTTACCATGACCCATCTTTTAAAATCTAGGACAACTTCATTATTTTGATTAGTACAAATTGAATTAACATACACTACACCAGTTTCACCGTTGGAGTTTTCTTTTAAGCCTATAACATGAGAAGTAGATTTAATGGTATCACCAGGATAGACAAGTTTAAGAAATTTGCAGTCAGCATAACCAAGATTTGCAAGTGCATTAAGTGAAATATCTGGTACCGTCTTGCCAAAAGCTATATTAAACAACAAAAAATCATCAATTGGAGATTCTCTTAATGCCAGATTTTTTGCAAATTCATTTGATGAATGCAATGCAAACCTTGTTCCGTAAAGCGCCGTGTAGAGCGCCACATCACCATGTGTTATTGTTCTTGGTGTGGCATGATCAATCTTTTGGTTTAACGAAAAGTCTTCAAAGAAATTTCCAACACTATTTTTATTTTGTGAAGTCATAGTTTATTTACCTAACAAATTTTTAAAAGCTAATAATTTTCTTGCTCTGATAACGTGAAGTTCTTCTATTTGTTTCCCATCAACGATTATTACACCAACTTTAGGATTTTCTTTTCGTGCCTCCTCATATGTAAGAACTATTTTTTCAGCATCATTTATTTCATCGTCACTTGGTGAGTAAACTTTATTACATATATCTACTTGTGATGGATGAATTAGTGTTTTGCCATCAAGACCTAAGCCACTTCCATATTTACATTCCTCCTCAAACCCCTCAGCATCCTTTATATTATTATAAACACCATCAATAAGGGAAATTTTATTTGCTTTTGCGGCAATCAAGCAAGTTAAAATACTCGTTTCAAGGCCAGTACGTCGCATAACATCATTTAGATCTAATTCTTTTGAAAGATCATTAGTTCCCATCACAAAGCAATTTAATTTTTTTGAACATGATGCAATATCATTAGCGTTAATAATTGCATGTGGTGTTTCCATCATAGCCCAAATCATGGTTTTTTTATTTTGCAGATAGGGAACATATTTAAGTACATCTTCAGGTGCATTAACTTTAGGAATTAAAATTGCATCAGGCTCACATTTTTCAAGAACTTCATAATCTTTTTTTCCAAATTCATTATCATCTGAGTTAAGTCTAACAACTTGCTCTTTTTTACTATTTTGGTTTGAATTAACTAAACTAATAATGGTTAATCTTGCTTGATCTTTTGCAGCTGGTGCAACAGCATCTTCTAAATCATAAATTAATGCATCAACATCAAGGGTTGGAATTTTACTATGTGCCTTTTCATTGGAACCAGGCACATAAAGCACGCTTCTTCTTGGTCGATGTAAAATCTCTTCCATTATTTTAAATGTTTTTCTCTTAATAATTCTAATATTTGAACTGCGTTTAAGGCTGCACCTTTTCTTAAATTATCAGATACCACCCAAATAGATAAACCGTTATCAAAAGCGGTATCTTCTCTAATCCTTGAAATATAAGTATCATCATTGCCAGCACATTCAATGGGAGTTACATAACCTCCATCTTTTCTCTCATCTAATATTGAGCAGCCTGGTGCGTCTTTTAATGCGGCATGTGCATCTTGTACTGTCATCTTATTTTCAAATTCAATTGTTACTGCTTCCGAGTGACCAATAAAAACTGGAACTCTTACGCAAGTTGCTGAAAACTTTATATCAGGATCAAGTATTTTGTGACATTCTTGTTTCATTTTTAATTCTTCTTTCGTATAGCCATCATCCATAAATTTATCTATGTGAGGTATTACATTAAATGCAATTCGTTTGGTAAATTTTACATTATCCAAAACATCGTTTGCAAAGAACTTTCTTGACTGATTAAATAATTCATCCATCCCTTCTTTACCTGCGCCTGATACCGACTGATAAGTAGAAACAATAATGCTTTTGATTTTATTTTTATCGTGAAGTGGTTTTAAAGCCACTACTAATTGTGCCGTAGAGCAATTTGGATTTGCAATTATATTTTTATGTTTGAAACTTGAAATTGCTTCTGCATTTACTTCGGGGACTATCAATGGAACCTCAGGGTCCATTCTGAAATGACTTGAGTTATCTATTACTATGCAACCGACCTCGGCAAACTTGGGGGCCCATTCCTTTGAGATGTCTCCACCTGCAGAGAATAAAGCTATTTCTATTTCCTTTGGATTAAATTTATCTAAAGATTTAACTTTTAACTCGTCTTCACCAAATGGCACTTTCATGCCCTCACTTCGATTAGAAGCAATAGCAAAAATATCGTTAGACTTGAATCCTCTTTCAGACAAAATTGAGAGCATTTCTCTTCCAACATTTCCCGTAGCACCCACTACACCAATTTTTAAACTCATTTTGATCCTAAATTATTATATGCTTCGACTATTTTATCTCCCATTTGTTGAGTAGATAAATTTTGTTCATTGTTGCCAATTAAATCTTTAGTTTTAAAGCCTGCAGTTAATACATTATTTACAGCCTCATTAATCTTTTCAGCCTCGGAATCCATTGCAAAAGAATACTTTAAACACATGGCAAAACTAAGAATACAAGCAATTGGATTAGCAATTCCCTCCCCAGCAATATCTGGTGCGGATCCATGTACAGGTTCATACAAAGCTTTTCTAAAGTTATTTTCGTCGATTTCACCAAGACTAGCTGATGGTAACATTCCTAAAGACCCTGTTAACATAGAAGCTTCATCTGATAAGATATCACCAAATAAATTATCGGTTACAATCACATCAAATTGCTTTGGATTTCTTACTAACTGCATTGCACAATTATCAGCATACATATGAGTAAGCTCAACATCGCTATATTCTTCTGCATGTATTTTAGTGACTTCTTCTCTCCACAAAATTCCGGACTCCATAACATTTGATTTTTCTGAAGACATAACTCTATTATCTCTTTTTCGTGCGAGCTCAAATGCTATTCGAGCAACTCGATGTATCTCCTTTGTATTATAAGTTTGCGTATTCACACCTTGTCTTGTTCCATCGTCAAGTGTTTGAATTCCTCTAGGCTCACCAAAATAAATTCCACCCGTAAGTTCTCTTACAATCATTATGTCTAAACCAGCAACTAATTCTGGTTTTAGTGATGATGCTTCAACCATAGATTCAAAGCACATAGCTGGTCGTAAGTTTGCAAACAGTTCAAGTTCTTTTCTGATACGTAATAATCCTTGTTCTGGTTTAAGCGAAAAATCTAAATCGTCCCATTTTTCACCACCAACAGCACCTAGCAATACGGCATGAGATTGTTTTGCTATTTCCAAAGTAGTGTCTGCTAATGGATAGCCGTAACGATCATAGGCTGCACCACCTATATCATCATAAGTAATTTCAAATTTGATACCACTTGACTGTTCAACTGCTAAAATTAATTTTGTTACTTCAGCCATTACCTCGGGACCAATACCGTCTCCTGGAAGAATCAGTAACTTAAATATTTTGCTCATACCAATTTACTGCCATACAACCAAGGAGTTTTCTTTTCTTGAATGCCTTCAAAGTCAGTAATGGTGTTGGATTTGTTTAGTGTTAATCCAATATCATCTAATCCTTCTAATAAAGAATTTTTCTTAGCAGGATCAATATCAAAACTAATTTCTTTTTGTTCATTATTTTCAATAAATGTTATGCATTGCTTTTCTAAATCAATGTTAAAATTTAGAGAATTTTCTGCAGTGTCCTGCAATTTTGCTACTGTTTCTTCATCTAAAATAATTGGCAGTATGCCATTTTTAAAACAATTATTATAAAAAATATCGGCATAGCTTGGGGCAATAATACATTTAATTCCATAATCTGCTATTGACCATGGAGCATGCTCACGAGAAGAACCGCAACCAAAGTTTTTGCTAGCTATAAGTATATTCGCTCCCTTGTATTGGTCTTGATTGAGAGCAAATGAACTAATTTCATTTCCATCTTGATCATACTTCAATTCAAAGAATAAAAATTCACCAAGTCCAGTTCTTTTTATTGTTTTCAAAAACTGTTTTGGAATAATCATATCAGTATCAACATTAGTAATTCTCAAAGGTATTGCGTTACCAGATAATTTATTAAATTTTTCCATTACAAATCTCTAAAATCAGTTAATTTACCTTTTATTGCTGCAGCGGCTGCCATCTGTGGACTCATTAAATGAGTTCTTCCACCCCTTCCTTGTCTTCCTTCAAAATTTCTATTTGATGTTGAAGCGCATCGTTCTTGCGGTTTAAGTTTGTCTGCATTCATTGCTAAACACATAGAACAACCAGGATCTCTCCAATCAAATCCAGCATCTATAAATATTTTATCTAAACCTTCTTGTTCTGCCTGCTCTTTAACCAAACCAGACCCCGGAACAATCATAGCATCAACGGTAGCAGCAACTTTGCGCCCTTTTGCAATTTTTGAAACTGCTCTCAAATCTTCAATTCTGCCATTAGTGCATGATCCAATAAAAACTTTATCAATTTTAATTTCGTTAACAGGAGTATTTGGTTCTAACCCCATATAGTCTAATGCTCTTTCAATAGATTTCTTTTTTTCCTCATTATTTTCTTTATTAGGGTCTGGAACAATACCATCAATAGAAACTACATCTTCAGGGCTTGTGCCCCATGTGACTTGTGGGATTATTTCTTCCGCTTTAATTTCGACAATTTCGTCGTAATGTGCACCCTCATCAGTCGCCAATGATTCCCAGTACTTTACAGCCTCATCAAAATCTTTGCCTTTTGGTGCTAAAGGTCGACCTTTTATATAGTCCCAAGTAGTTTTATCAGGACTAATTAAACCAGCTCTAGCACCCGCCTCAATTGACATGTTGCAAACAGTCATTCTTCCTTCCATAGATAAGTTTCTAATTGCCTCTCCGGTATATTCAATCACAAAACCGGTTCCACCAGCTGTTCCAATTTTTCTAATAATAGCCAAAACTATATCCTTAGCAGTCACTCCATCTATGACGCTACCAGTAATTTTAATGCACATATTTTTTGCTTTAGTTTGTATTAATGTTTGTGTAGCAAGCGTATGCTCAACTTCTGAAGTACCTATTCCCCAGGCAAGTGCGCCAAAAGCACCATGGGTTGAAGTATGACTATCACCACAAACAATAGTCATGCCTGGTTGAGTAAAACCTTGTTCTGGGCCAACTATATGAACTATGCCTTGACGTTTATCTGACATTGGTAAGTAAGTAATATTATTTTCTTTGGCATTCCTCTCTAAAGTTTCAACTTGTAATTTTGAGTCAGGATCCGATATTCCTTTATCTCTATCTGACGTTGGAACATTGTGGTCTGCTGTAGCTAATGTGAATTCTGGCCTTCTAACTTTTCTTCCTGCCAATCTAAGTCCTTCGAAGGCTTGAGGGCTAGTTACTTCATGCACTAAATGTCGATCTATATATAATATAGTTGTTCCATCGTCGTTATTTGAAACGACATGGCTTTCCCATATTTTATCATAAATGGTTTTTTTATCAGTCATAATTATAGAGTGAATGTTAAAATTTTATTTAACATTAGAAAAATTACTGATCTTTAGAGTCTTCTTCGGTTACAGTTTCACTAGGAGCTTCTTCTACAGCAACTTCTTCCGCAGTAGTCTCAGCTTCCACTGAAGCTGAATTTTCTGAAGTGATTTCATCAGTCAGGTCTTCTTCTAAGTATTCAATTTCTTCTTCTTCATAAGTAAACTGACTTGCTAAATCGGGCTGTTTAGCTCTAATACGTTCTACAATTCTTGCTTTCTTACCTGTAAGATTTCTTAAATAATATAGTTTTGCTCTTCTTACAGATCCACTTCTGACCAAAACAACTGAGTCAACAGAAGGACTAAATATTGGAAATACTCTCTCAACACCCTCGCCAAAAGAAATTTTTCTAACAGTAAAAGTTGAGCTTAACCCACGGTTACGTCTCCCAATACATACACCTTCAAAAGCCTGTATTCTTTCTCTTGCACCCTCACGAACCTTTACATTAACTCTTACCGTATCGCCTGGGTGAAACTGAGCTACTTTTTTATTTTTGATCAAACTTTTGATCTGTGAATTCTCAAAATCTTCAATAATATTCATGGTTTTCTCCGATGGGGTGTTTTAATACTTTATTTATTTAATGTCTTGTTTTTTTTTGTATTTTTCCCACAAATCAGGCCGATTCCTTTTTGTGAGCTTTTTTGACATTTCTTTTCTCCAAATATCTATGTTTTTATGATTTCCAGAATTCAAAACTTCAGGTATTTCAATGTTTTTCCACTTTCTCGGTCGAGTATATTGAGGAAATTCCAGCAAATCGGAATTGAACGTTTCATTTTTAAGAGATTCTGCATCTCCTAAAACACCTGGTATTAGTCTGATTATAGCCTCTAATGTTGCTTGTGCAGCAATTTCTCCACCTGCAAGAATAAAATCACCCAAACTGATTTCTTCAATTTTATATTTATCTAAAAGTCTTTGATCGACCCCCTCGTATCTTCCACAAAGCAAAATTAATCCATCATTTTTTGAGAGTTTTTTTACTTTGCTTTGAGTAAGAGGTTTGCCGCGTGGTGAAAGATAAATTATTGGCATCTTCTTATCTTCACATCCCTTTAGGCTTTTATCTATTGCTGGACCAAGTACATCAGCTTTTAAAATCATTCCAGGTCCACCACCAGCAGTGGTATCATCAATTTTTTTATAGTTTCCTTTGCCAAATTTTTTAATATCAATTGTTTGAAGTTTCCATAATTTATTTTTTAATGCCTTACCTATTACACCAACTCCAAGTAGGCCAGGGAAGCTCTCTGGAAATAAAGTTATTACTTTAGAATTAAATGTTTTTTTCATTTAAGTAGCCGTCAATATTTTTAACTAAAATTTCTTTCTCATTTAATTTTATCTCAATTATAAACTTTTTATTAATTGGGATAAGATTAGTATCGTTACTTGACTTACCTTTGATTTCTATAATGTCATCTGCACCATAATTATTAACTGATACAACATTTCCCAAATTTACATTCTTTTCATTTATTACTTTCATATCAATTAAGTCATGATAGTAAAAAGAATCTTGATTTAAATTAGGTAATTTTGCTCTTTCAGTAAAAATTAATGATCCACGAATATTATCTACTTGCTCTTTGGTTGTAATATTTTCACAGCTAACAATAAACATCTCTTTAAGACTTTTTATTTTTACTAAGTTAATTTTATTAAGCTCATCATTTATGAATACAGGACCATATTTAAAAAAATTTTCTTTTTTTTCAGTAAAAGAATTAATTCTAAAATGGCCCTTGAATCCAGATGGAGAAACAACTTCACCAATTGCAACTTTATTTTTCATTTTAAAATAAAGTATTATTTTTCCTCTTTTTCTTCAGCTGGAGCTTCCTCTGCTGCTGCTGGAGCTTCTTCTACTGCTGGAGCTTCCTCTGCTACTGGAGTTTCCTCTGCCGCTGGAGCTTCCTCTGCTGCTGGAGCTTCTGCCTCAGCTTTAGCTGCTTCTTCAGCGTCTTTTAAAGCAGCAAGTCTCTCTTGTGCTTTCTTTTTAGGTTGAGCCTTCTTTGGATTATTTTTTTGTTCTGGCATAGGAATCACATTTGCCTCACCCAAAAATCTTCCCAATTTCTCAGTCGGTTTTGCTCCCTTGCCTAGCCATTCTTTTATCTTTTCTAAATCTAGGTTTAATCGTTCAGGATTATCTTTTGGTAAAAGTGGATTGAAATGTCCAACTTTTTCAATAAACCTTCCGTCTCTTGGGCTTCTTGAATCGGCAACAACAACTTTGTAGAACGGTCTCTTTTTAGAGCCTCCTCTTGATAGTCTTATTTTTAATGCCATTTATGTTTCTCCTTTATAATTAATTATTTTTTAAAAAGCTCTGGTGGTATCTGACTTAAATCTTGTGGTAAACCCAGATCTTGAATACCACTCATTCCTTTTTTAGAAATCTTCTTCATCATATCAGCCATTTTTCTATGCTGTTTTAAAATTCTGTTTACTTCTGAAACAACCGTTCCAGATCCTTTTGCAATTCTTTGTTTTCTTGAACTGTTAATCATCTTCGGCTTACGTCTTTCCAATGCAGTCATAGATAGAATTATTGCTTCTTGTTTTTTGATTGCATCATCACTTACATTGCTATTGTTGTTTCCCATATTTTTCATACCTGGAATAAGTTTGAGCATGCTGGAAATGCCACCCATTTTTTTCATTTGATTAATCTGGGATAACAAGTCATTTAAATCAAATTGACCTTGTTGAAGCCTTTCAGCCATTTTTTCAGCTTCTTGTTGATCAATATTTTCTGCTGCTTTTTCTACAAGTGACACGACATCACCCATATCTAGAATACGATTTGCAATTCTGTCAGGGTGAAAGATTTCTAGATCATTAATCTTTTCTCCATTGCCGATAAACTTTATTGGACAACCCGTAACAATTTTTAGACTTAAAGCTGCACCACCGCGCATATCTGCATCAACTCTAGTTAAAATGGAACCTGTTAAAGAGATTTTTTCTGAAAAGTTTTTTGCGACATTAACTGCATCTTGACCTGTCATACTATCCAAAGTTAAAAGAGTTTCTGATGGATTAATTATTTTTTCTAAATCACTTAGTTCTGTCATTAGACTAGGATCAATGCTGGTTCTTCCAGCTGTATCAAATAGAACTAAATCAATATTTTCATTTTTCGCATACGTTATTGCCCTTTTTGCAATATCAATAGCTGTTTGATTTTCTTTTTTTGGCAATATCTCAATATCAATACTATTTGCTAATGTTTGTAATTGTTCAAAAGCTGCTGGGCGATTTACATCTAATGAAACTAAAAGAATTGTTTTATTGAACTTATTGCTAATATAGTTTGCAAGTTTTGCAATTGAAGTTGTTTTACCTGAGCCTTGCAATCCTACCAGCATAAAAGAAGATGGTTTCTTTGCTTCAATATTTATTGGTGACTGATCTTTTCCAAGAATGTTTACTAGTTCGTCATTTACAATCTTGACGATCATCTGGCTTGGTGAAATAGATTGAATAATTTCTTGGCCTATTGCTTTCTCTTTGACCTCTGAGATAAAGCTTTTAACTACTTCAAGAGAAACATCGGCCTCCAATAATGCTCTTCTAATATCTCGCATTGCCACATTCAGAGCAGCCTCGTCTATTGAACCAGTCTTTTTTAAATTACTAAATACGGCCTGTAGCCTATTACTTAAATTTTCAAACATATTTCATTTATTTCTTTATAGAATTCCAAATAACAAGTATTGCACCAGTGGGCGAAACTCGCTGACTGGTGTCGACACCCTTTTTCAGGGCACCGCAGAATATTATTCTTGCGGAAAACTGGTGAAAACTAGTCTTATCAAATAAATATGTCAAGTTGAATTTAGAAATACTAAATAAACTGGTAAATTTAATAAGCTAAAACTATAAGAATATTATGAAGAAGTTTGATTTTATAAAAATGCATGGGCTTGGCAACGATTTTGTTATCATTGATGAACGTAATGGTGAACTTGGATTATCTACAGCCGAAATAGTCTCAATTGCTAATAGACATACAGGAGTTGGTTGTGACCAGCTCATTACGATTAGTTATGATTCTAAGTCAAATTTTTTTATTCGCTTTTTCAATTCAAGCGGTGAAGAAGTTTCCGCTTGTGGTAACGGATCAAGGTGTGTTGCAAGAATTCTTATGGAGGAAAATAAAAATACTGAAGTCTTAATTAAAACTAAGGCAGGGTTTTTGCAATGTAAAAAAATTACTGAAAAAATAATTAGTATCAATCTTGGTAAACCAAAATTTAATTGGAATGAAATTCCACTTGATCAAGATTATAAAAATAAGGCAATTATTTTTGAAATTAATGATGTATCAATTACAAATCCTTATTTTGTAAATGTTGGTAATCCACATTCTATTTTCTTAGTAAGTAATCTTGAAAATTATAACATAGATGAGTTTGGGCCGTTAATTGAAAATGATAAAATGTTTCCGGAAAAATGTAACGTAACTATCGCCCAAATAATATCCCCAATTCATATAAAGATAAATGTATGGGAGAGAGGAGCTGGAAAAACACTTGCTTGTGGTACCGCTGCATGCGCTACAGCAGTAGCTGCCTATAAAAGTAAGCTTACTGAAAGTAAAGTTAGAGTCTCATTACCCGGCGGAGACCTAAATATTGAATATAATGAGGATATTATAATGTCAGGTACTACTGAGTTTAGTTTTAATAGTAGTTTTGAACTAAGTTAAAATTTTGCTTAAAAACTTTACAAATAAACTAGAAAATATTTTCTCATCAAAAAAAATCGATGAAAATTCTTTAAGTGAGTTAGAGGAGATACTTTTAATTTCTGATGTAGGCATAGAAACTGTTGACAAAATAATAACTATGTTGAGAAATGCAAAGTTTTCTATGGACTTTGACATTGCTGAAGTTAAATCTAAGCTCTCTGAGATAATTTTGAATATAGTTGAACCCTATCAGACAAGATTACCCACAATTAATTCTCAAAAACCAATGGCAATTTTGTGTGTTGGTGTAAATGGGTCAGGAAAGACAACTACAGTTGCAAAATTAGCCCATTTCTATAAAAAATTTGGTTATTCAGGTATTCTTGGTGCCGCTGATACGTTTAGAGCTGCTGCCTCTGAACAGTTATCGGAGTGGGCACAAAAATTAAATTTAAAAATAATTACCAGTAAGCAGAATGCTGACCCGGCAAGTGTTAGCTTTGAGACAATTGATTATACTTTGAATAATAGTTTTAATTTATGTTTGATTGATACAGCAGGTAGATTACAAAATAGATCAGATTTGATGGAGGAGTTAAAAAAAATTGATAAAGTTATAAAAAGTAGGGACAAAGTAATAGATCAGAAAACAATTATGATTATTGATGGCACTACTGGACAAAGCTCTATTCAGCAAGTTAGGGAATTTTCAAAATATATAAATATCGATGGTTTGATTTTATCTAAGCTTGATGGATCAGCAATTGGAGGAACTATCATTAGTATCATTGATCAACTAAAGGTGCCAATTATGGCTATTGGAACAGGTGAAAATGAGAATGATTTAAAAGAATTTGATGCAAAAGATTTTATAAAAAAGATTTTAGAAAAATAATTTTTTAATCTGACATTTCTAGATGAAGCTTGCTTTCTTTATAAGGATATTCTTCAAGTTTACTTTCATTGATTTCAATTCCCAGTCCTGGTTTTTCAGAGGGTATAATGTGTCCATTTTCCCACTTTAACGGATCTATTAAAAGGCTTGCATCAAAACCTGACCAAGTTTCGAGTCCCTCTATTATCATGAAATTTGAAATACTTGCAGCTACTTGTACATTTGCTGCAGCTATGATTGGACCACAATACATGTGTGGCGCTACTTGAGCGTATGACGCCTCAGCAATGGCAGCAATTTTTTTTGCTTCTAAAATTCCACCAACTCTACCTAAATTCATTTGAATGATTGATGCTGCTTCTTCTTTTAGCAAAGCAATAAACTCATATTTTGTAGTAAGTCTTTCACCAGTTGCTACAGGGATATTAATTTTTTTTGCGATAGACGCCATAGCAGTAATATTTGCGGGTGGTGTGGGCTCTTCAAGCCACATAGGGTCAAACTTTTCAATTCTTTTTGCAAGCCGTATTGCGCTTGCGGGAGTCATCTGACCATGTGATCCAAATAATATATCGCAGCTCTTACCAACTGCTGTTCGAATAGCACGTACAAAATTTTCAGCATGATCTAATTCTTCTAATGTTAAATCTCTTGGATCATTAATCGTATATCTTCCAATTGGGTCAAACTTAACTGCGTCAAATCCTAAAGCCTGATATTCTAATGCCCTTTGTGCAGCTAAATCTGCATCTTGATAAACGTTACTTTTATCCTCTGGTTTTGGATAAAGATATGTATAGGTCCTTAGCCTGTCATTTATTTTTCCTCCTAATAAATTATATATTGGTTGATTTAACTCTTTACCAACAATATCCCACAGAGCTATTTCAATTGCACTTAATACTCCCGAGATTGAAATATCTGGTCTTTGGGTATAGCCACTTGAATAAATTTTTCTCCATAATTTTTCAATTTGAAAAGGGTTTTCATTAACTACATAACGCTCACAAATATCTTCAATCATTTTTACTGCAACATTTGGGTGGAATGGAATTGCATATGCTTCTCCAAAACCAACTATACCCGTGTCAGTAGTCAACTTTAAAAAAATCCAATACTTGCCACCAAATGATGGAGGAGGATTTCCTATAATGAATGTTTTGAAATCTTTAATTTTCATTATTGAGTTTCAGTTAATTAGAAAACTCTAATAAAAGAAATAACCATACTTTCAACACCTGGGTTTTCTTCACCTAAACTGGCATTAGAAATATGATTTAGACTTAGTGCGATTCTATTCATGCTTTCAAATTGATAAGAAAGTTCCAGTTGACTTCTAAATTCTAAATCGTAACCAAGGTCTTTGCTATTTTCTTGATCATAGTAACCTATTGCAAAACTTGGCGTAAAAAAAATATTACGTTTTACATTTATATCTTTTCTTAAGCCAGAATATACATACGTGCCATCATCCCCATTAACCATAATTCCATAAAAAGGTTTTAGAGATAAATTTGAGGGAGATATTGAACTTATGTCCCCAGATAAATATTCAATCCGGTATTCAGCTGAATCTTTTGAATCATTTATATCAAATTGTCCTATTGAAAGTGAAAGATAATTTTCATTTTCACTTGCATTAGCAAAATTAAACGTAAGCAAAGTTGCGAGAATTAAATAATGTAAGCGAATCTTCATTAAAAATTATACTATACTATTTAACACCATCTAGCATAATCAACATTAGAGGTCATTTCAGGATCATTAACATATTTTTCTGAACCAAATATTACTATACAGCTTTGATCTGGAGCCTCAGAAAGCTCCTGGTATTCATTAATATCTTCTCTTGTTGTAAGATTTACAGTCGAGTCTACTTGTTCTGAAGTTGTAGTTTCAGATATTTCATCTGGACTACTGTCTTCCTCAATACCGCCAGCAAAGGCAACTGAACACAACAGTGTTAAAAAAAATATAATTTTACTAAATGATAGCTGCATAATTTTTCCTCTTATTTAATTTTATTGTGGATTAGTAAATACCTTGAAAGTGTCTAAATTTTGTCTTTCTCTAAAATTATCTAAGGCCCATTTTACACTAGGAAAGGCAATTTTGTCCCAATGAATATTTTCCCATTCAAATAATCCTACTTCTAAAGACTCAATGCCAGGCTTGATATTTTGTTCAATGAGCTCTGAGTGAAATAAAATTTGTATTTGGCTTATATGATTTAATGAATAAATTGCTAGTAAATTATTGATTTTAATTTTCGCATGAGCTTCTTCGAATGCCTCCCTAATTGCGCCATCTTGAACAGACTCATTATTTTCAAGATAACCAGCAGGCAAAGTCCATAAACCTTTTTGGGGATCAATCGCGCGTTTACACATCAAAAATTTATCTTGAAATGTGCAAACTGAACCAACAACAATTTTTGGATTTTCATATTCAATATGATTACAGTCCATACACACTTGTCTAAAGTGTGTATCCCCTTGAGGAATTTTTCTTACAACATTATTGCTCCCACAATTAGGACAAAATTTACTTTTCAAATTTATCGCCTTAGGTTTTTTTAATTCTTATGTATCTATATATCATAAATACTCCTAGTATGAGGAAAATGATAGGACTAAACCATAAAAAGTAATTTGATTTCACCATTGAGGGAGTCATTAGAATCCACTCTCCATAGTTTCTAACCAGTTGTTTTTTTATTTGATCGTCTGTTTTACCAGCTACGATTTCTTCTTGAATATATAGTTTTAAATCGGTTGCTAGTTCTGAATTAGAATCATAGATAGTTTGACCTTGGCAAACTAAACATCTTGTTTCTTTATACAAATCTATAGCGCGATTACTTTGCTCGTCTGTCATTTTAGTCTGAGCATTAACTGAACTTAAAATTACTAAAAATAATATAGTTAGTGATAAATATTTAATTTTCATAATAGTTTACCCAGTATTGGTAATACAATTTCTTCTAGTTCATTCATATGTATAGGACCTATATGCTTATAAATTACAGTGCCATTATGAATTATAAAAGTTTCAGGAACACCATAAACACCCCATACCATTGAAGATCTTCCATTATTGTCAGTACCAATTTTTTTAAATGGATTTCCAAGTTCTTCAATGAACTTTATGGCATTTTTCTTGTCATCCTTATAATTAATCCCATACAAATCCAGCCCTTTTGTTTTAGATAAAAGCATAAGTATTTCATGCTCAGATCTACAAGGTACACACCAAGATGCCCAAATATTTACTAAAGCAACTTCAGAGCTAGTAATATCGATTGAACTTAATATATTATTTTCATCAAATAAAGAGGGCATGCTAAAATCAGGCACTGGTCTTTCAATTAATTGAGAAGATAGTTTAGTGACATCTCTTGATAGTAATTGCGAAAAAAAGACTAGAAAAAGAATTGTAATAAGAACTGGAATTAAATATTTGAAGTTTGATTTCTTCATCTTATTTTTTTAAATCTAAAGACAATTGCTGACAATCCACCGATTGCCATTAAAATTACACTCAACCATATGAACGATATCATGGGTTTGACATGAATTCTAACATTAACAAAGTTTGAATTTTCGGGAACATTCATTACAACATAAATGTCAGTCAGTAATTTTCTAATTATGCTCGTTTCAGAAGTAACTGTTGGTGGGTTACTATATACCCTAATTTCGGGAGTAAAAGTATCCATTACAGTCTGGTCATTCATTAAATGAAATGTAGCTGTAATAGCATTAAAGTTTACTCCTTTAGTTTGTTCCACACTATCAAACTTAAAAGTATAATTGTCTATTTGTAAAGTATCGTTAACTTTAGCTTGAAATATTTTTTCGCGTGCAAAAGTACCATTTGCTACTACTGATAATATTAATAACCCAAAACCAACATGTGCTAAAGATTTCCCAAGGGCAGGTTTTATTATTGAATAGTTGTTATTAACCCTTAATCCATTTTTTATACTTACAAAAACTAGAGTTAAGCTTAATGTTAATAGAGTAATTTGTGTTAATTCTAATTCTGAAAAATAAATACTGAATCCAAAAATTATAGCTAAGCTAAGTATAAATAATTTATTAATTGAAAAAATTATATTGGAGACTTTGTCATTTTTCCATTTTGTATTTGGGCCAATAATCATTAAAATTAGCAGCAGTATGGTAATTGGAAGTAGTGTTAAAATATAATAATTCGGACCAACTGAGATACTTTTTTGTAAAAATAAATCAGTACCTAATGGATATAATGTACCTAAAAAAACGACAAATAGTATAGACAATAATAACCAATTATTTCCTAATATACTTGATTCTTTACTGACTAATTTTAACTCATCTTTGCTGTCCAACAACGGTCCTTTCTGTGCATAAATTCCAAAGCTAATTACTAGTATAATTGCTAAAAAAATTAATATAAATAATCCTCTAGCAGGATCGGATGCAAAAGTATGAACAGAATTTAAAATTCCAGACCTTACTAGGAAGGTGCCAATCAAGCTAAAAGAAAAAGTCAATATCGATAAAAGAATAGTCCAAGATTGAAGGATATTTTTTTTCTCTAAAATAAGCACACAGTGAAATAATGCTGTTCCAGCTAGCCAAGGCATTAGTGAGGCATTTTCGACGGGATCCCAGAACCAATAACCACCCCAGCCGAGTTCATAGTAAGCCCAAAATGAACCTAATCCAATGCCAAGGGTAAGAAATATCCAAGCTACAAGAGCCCATGGATGCAACCATGCCGCCCATTCGTTATCGACTTTATTTGTAATCATGCCTCCTATTGCAAAACTCAATACTAGAGAATAACCGACATAGCCGACGTATAAAATTGGTGGGTGTATTGCTAATAATAAATCCTGTAACACTGGGTTTAATCCTAAACCCTCACTTACAGTTATTTCTGTTTTAAGAAATGGATTAGATGTAAAAAGTAAAAAAAGTGTAAAGCCAAAAATGATTAAGCTTTGAAATGCCATGACTTTATCTTTGAAGTTGACAAATTTAATTTTTGAAAATCCAAATGTAAAATTAAATATTGTTAAAACAAGTATCCATAATAATAAGCTTCCCTCATGATTACCCCATGCCCCTGCAATTTTATAAATTAGTGGTTTTTCTGAATGCGAGTTACTGACAACTATTTCATAATTAAAATTAGAATTAATAAATAAATAAACTAATAAAAGAAAAGAAATTAGAATTGAAAAAAATGATATACTAGTAAATAGTTTTTGGTCAATTACCAACCGATCTTGAATTAAACGACTCGATTGAATTAAAGATGCTAATAAACAAACAGTTATTAATATATTACCAATATAACCAATCATAAATTATTCTTCTTGCCATTTACCATCTTTTTTAAGTGCTTCGATTACCTCTGGCGGCATATAGTTTTCATCATGCTTGGCTAAAACCTCCAGTGCTGTAACACTTGATTTACTAGTTGCTAGACCTTCAACAACAACACCTTTATTTTCTGCAAATAAATTAGGCATTATACCTACATAAGTCACACTTATTTCGTTCATATTGTCTGTAATTACAAAATTATATATTTTACTTTTTTCATCATAGTTATAGCTAGACTCTTTAACCAAACCACCCACTCTAATAATATTCTGTCTATCAATTTCAGCATCTTTAAGATCAGAAGGACTATAAAAATAGATGATATTATCTCTTAAATTCATAGTGATTAATAATGTAGCAATAATTAAAATTAAAAAACTTAACAATACGGTGATTAATCTTTTTTTAACTTTTTTGCTCATGCTTATCCTGAAGATCTTTTAATTTTCTCTCTTTTTTAACTAAGGTTTGATAATAAAAATAAAATAAAAAAATTAAGCTGAAAATAGTAAATCCATACGCTGACCACACATAACTTCCATATCCATTCATATAAATTATTTCGTTCATTAATGTTTAATCCTAGAAATTTTTACCTCTACAAGTTCAGTCTTATATCTAATTAGAAACAACGTAATCAAAAGAAACAGATAAGCAATTGTCATAAGCATTAACGGTGTAAGCATTGAGATGTGAATGCTGGGCGCTGAGAGTTTTGATATAGTTGCTGGTTGATGTAATGTATTCCACCAATCAACAGAAAATTTTATTATTGGTATATTTATAAAACCTATTGTTCCTAAGGCTGCAGATATTTTTGCCGCAAGCTCTTTATTCACTATTACTTGCCAAGTCATCATATAAGCTATGTATAAAAAAAATAAAATAAGCATAGATGTTAATCTAGCATCCCATGCCCACCAAGTTCCCCAGGTTGGCTTTCCCCAAATGCTACCAGTAACTAATGCAATGATTGTGAATACTGCACCGATTGGTGCGATAGATTTTGCAAATAAATTAAATATTGGGTTTCTAAAAACAAACCAAGCAATGCAGGAAATTGCAAGTATAGAATATGATCCAAGTGAAAGCCATGCGGCAGGAACATGTACATACATTATCCTCATTGAGTCACCCTGAATATAATCAGGTGGCGAATTATAAATTGCATAATACAAACCAATTGAAAATGTCACTAATGTAGTGGAATAAAATACTGGAAGCCAATTTCTAAGAGTATCAATTAGTGTGTTAGGTAATTTATAAAACATAGGATTTATCTAGCACTGTTAATTAAAATTGCTATTCAACATAAAGACGCAGACTATAAGTGGTTGTAAATAATGAGAAAATGAAGGCAAACATTGACAATCCTATTAGGACTAAAACTGACTCCTGATTAGCTCCAAATATAATAAATGGAATATAAAGAGGAATTACAATTATTGATTTATATATTCCACTTCGTTTATTACCAAGTGTAAGTGAACTTACAGCAGAACCAATAAATACCATGCCGGTTGAACCAGCAAGTACGTTTAATATGATATTAATAATTTCATTAATATTTATACCAAACAATATTGCGCTAATTGGTATTACTACAATTATTGGAATACAATTTGCGATCCAATGAGAAATAAATTTTGAACAAACAATAAGTTCTAATGGTTTTTGAGTTAAAATTATTGCGTCTAAATTTCCATCTTCATAATCCGATTCAAAAACTCGATCTATAGTCAATAAAATCGATAAAGCAATTGATAGCCAAATGAAGCCTGTATATATTTGAATAAACTGATTAACTTTAGGGTCAATGATAAACGGAAGTAAAATAAGAATTAGAATTAGAAAACTCGCTGCAAATAAAAAATTTGTGCTTGAATAGAATGCTAGTTTTAAATCTCTAACTATTAAATTATAAAACCACATAATCATCCATAATAATTGAACTATCATACTCTAAGTTAATATCAGTATTTGAGGAATAAATCGTAATTCCACCCCTTTTATTATGTCTAAGTATAATGTTTTGAAGTAAATCAATTTTATCTTGATCAAGATATACTAGAGGTTCATCTAGTAACCACACTTTAGCATTTGATATGATTAATCGAGCTAGAGAGATACGTTTTTTTTGTCCATCTGATAGTGAATTGATATCTACATTTAATATTTGTTCTATATTTAATATTTTCGAAATTTCATTTGTATCACTTTTAACTTGGTAAATTAATTCCCACATAGCAATATTTTGCTGAACCGATAAGTTCCCTTTCAAAGTATTTTTTTGTCCCAAGAATCGAAATTCTGATAATAACTCCTTATCGTTTTTAATATTGTTGCCATTAAATAAAATGTTACCACTATAATTTTTTATATAACCAGCGAGGACTCTCAATAAACTTGTTTTACCAGAGCCATTTTTTCCTCGAACTAACATTGTTTGATTTGATTTGACACTAAAATTAATATCTTTGAAGATAGGCCTATTATCTCTTATGCATTCCAACCCATTAATTTCTAATTTATTACTCATATAGATAGTCAAATAACTTTAGTATTTTTTCATTGATTGAGGATCAAATTAGTCCTATTAATACACCCAGTAAAGGACGTATGCACGATAGTTATAAAACAAAAAAAACTCTAAAAATTGGCAAAAAAGCTTATATTTTCAATAGCCTTAAGCTAGCTGAAAAGAATGGTCTTAAGAATATTTCAAGTTTGCCATTTTCAATTAAAATTCTCCTAGAAAATCTTATTAGAAATGAGGATGGAGTTACTGTTACATCCAAAGATATAAAAACATTCAGTAAATGGAAAAAAGATAAAAAAATTGACTTAGAAATAAACTTTCGTCCCGCAAGAGTTTTAATGCAAGACTTTACAGGTGTGCCTGCAGTAGTTGATCTAGCGGCAATGCGTGCTGCAATGAAAAATTTAAAAAGTGACCCTAAAAAGATTAATCCTCTTACACCGGTGGATCTAGTGATTGATCATTCCGTTATGGTTGATAAATTTGGAACTGTAGGAGCTTTTAAAGCTAAT
>OCZA010000214.1_pt1 | contig 21143 bp, 17 predicted proteins | sample 1539021 | NCBI WGS metagenome assembly OCZA01 (sample SAMEA2619376, study PRJEB22493) | marine metagenome | biome: marine biome (ENVO:00000447); feature: surface water layer (ENVO:00002042); material: "saline water (ENVO:00002010), including plankton (ENVO:xxxxxxxx)" | depth 5 m | reverse complement strand
AAAGACCATATGCCTCTTCTCCTGAGAGATTTGTATCACGACCATCATCATAGATGGCCTTTTCTTTATATTTTAGTAAATTTACCATTGATATTGGCCCAATTTCAGGGTCTTCTAAAAAACCATTAATTTGTTCTTCATTAGGGGTAACTTTATTTTCAACTTTCATAGTCAAACTTCCTGTAACAATATTATTTTTTATTATATTACCCGAGATTATTCATGAGCAAAGTTTTTTAATTTTATTTTATTAATTTATATATACAATTACATAATGAATAGAGTCGTTAAACATACAGGTTCTAAATATCCTATCATTCAAGCACCAATGGGTTGGATTGCAAGAAGCCAACTTGCCTCAGCAGTTTGCGAAGCTGGTGGAATGGGAATTATAGAAACTTCCTCTGGTGAAATAGATAACTGTAAAAAAGAAATATTAAAAATGTCAGAATTAACTGATAAGCCTTTTGGAGTAAATCTACCATTGTTATTTCTTAAAGATGATTCGATGGTTAAGTTTTGTGTTGATGCTGGAGTTAAATTTGTTACAACATCAGCAGGCGATCCAACAAAATACATTAGTGTTTTAAAAGATGCTGGAATAACTGTATATCATGCAGTTCCAAGCTTACAAGGAGCAATAAAGGCAGCTAATGCAGGGGTTGATGGATTGGTAATTGAAGGCACAGAAGGTGGCGGATTTAAAAGTCCAGTCGAAATTGGTTTATTGGTGCTTATTCAATCAATAAAACAAAACATTGATTTACCACTAATAGCAGCAGGTGGAATTGTCGATGGAGCAGGAATGGCTGCTGTTTTTGCAGCTGGTGCAGAGGGTATACAAATGGGCACTCGCTTTGTATCAAGTGTTGAAAGTCCTGTTCATAGAAACTTTAAAGATAAAATTATAGATTCAGGTATTGATGGAACTCTTATATTGAATAAATCTTCTAAACCTGTAATAAGAGCTCTTAAATCAGATTTAACAATCAATATTGATCAAAAGGGTGAAATGGATATGAGTGCAATGATGAATATTAAAAATCTATATTTTGATGGTGATATGGAAGCTGCACCAGCACTTTCAGGTCAATCAACGGGACTCATTAGTGAGATTAAGCCGGTAAAAAAGATAATTGAAGAAATTATTGATGAGTTTAATAGTGTTTGTAAAAAAATGGGAAATATAAAGTTCTAAATTATGCCTGTTAACCAAATCATAGATAAAAGAAACAAAGATATAAAAATTTATATAAATGGATCATTTTTTGATCGAGATGATGCCAAGATTTCTGTTTTTGATAGTGGTTTTTTATTAGGTGATGGAATTTGGGAAGGAATAAGATTAGTAGATAATAATTGGGTTTTTTTAGATGAACATTTGGATAGACTATATGAAGGATGTAAGGCTATAGATATCGATATTTGTTTATCAAAAGATGATATTAAAAAAGCAATATTAGAAACTCAAAAAATTAATAATATGAATGATTCAGCCCATGCAAGATTAATGATTACAAGAGGTGATAAGATTAAGCCATTTCAACAACCATCACTATCTGATGGGATTAATTTTGTAATTATTATGGAGCACTCAGAGGAGAAATCTATCAATGATGGCATTAATTTAATAACAGTACCTCAAGTTAGAGGACTTCCAATGTCCCAAGACCCTAAACTGAATAGTCACTCCAAACTTAATTGCATTCTTGCATGTATTCAGGCAAACAAATCAGGTGGCGACGAGGCATTAATGTTAGATCCTTATGGATTTGTTAATACAACTAATTCTTGTAATTTCTTCATTGTTAAAAATAAAGAAGTCTGGACCAGTACTGGTGATTACTGTATGAATGGAATAACAAGATTAAAAGTTATTGAGCTATGTAAAAATAATGGTATTACAGTCCATGAAAAAAACTTTTCATTAGTTGATGTGTATTCAGCACAAGAGTCATTCATATCAGGGACTCTTGGATCTTTAACTCAAGTCTTAACGATAGATGGCCGTGAAATTGGTAATAAAAATGATGGCTGGCCAATAACAGAGAAGTTAAGATCTTTATATAAAGAATTAATACATGTCTAATGATCTAATTATTGCCATGTGGTCAGGCCCGCGAAACCTTTCAACTGCTTTAATGCGAAGTTTTGCTAACAGGAAAGATGTAGTAACTGTATTAGATGAGCCATTCTACGCTTCATATCTTGTTTCAACAAACAAAGATCATCCAATGAAAAATGAAATTATTAAAAGTCAAATAAATGAAATTGATGATGTAAAAAAACTATGCCAAAAAAAGACAAATGGAATAACTTATCAAAAACATATGACTCAACATATCATCGATAATGATTTAAGTTGGCTTGATTCTTTGTGCAATTGTTTTTTAATTAGAAATCCTAAACTAGTTGTTAGTAGTTTTATGAAATCTTTAGAACATGGTCAGTTTGAGGATATTGGATTTTCCAAACAATATACAATTTTTAAATACGTCATAGAAAACTTAAACAAAAAACCAATAGTCATTGATGCCTCTAAGCTTAGAAATAATCCAAAAGAAGTCTTATCAAAAGTCTGTAAAATTTTAAATATTGAGTGGGATGAGGGGATGCTCAAATGGTCGCAAGGTATTGAAGACTATGATGGCATTTGGGCAAGTCACTGGTATTCTTCAGTAAAGAATTCAACATGTTTTAAACCAGAAAAAGATAAAAATATTATTCTTACTGATAACGAAAAAAGAATTGTTGATATGGCAATGCCAATTTATGAGGAACTTTACAGTAAAGCTATTTAATCTTCAGACTCAGTGTCTTCGACTTTTTCTCTGAGCAATAATTTATCTAAACTAATTTTATCTTTTAAAGTCATTATATATGCTGCTACTGCCAAGATAAGAATACCTGAAGCTTCATAGATAATATTAATAGCATTTAAATCTTTGCTTTGGAGGATTATCATCCTAGTTAAAGCTGTCATTGCAATTATTAAAGGCAGTGTGACTGGGATTCTATTATTCGAATAGAAAGAAGCAACCATACCCAAAACTTCAGCGTATATAAATAATAAAAATAGGTCACTAAGGTTGACCACTTCAACATCAATAATTCTTACTATCTCTGATGCTGTTGCATAAAGAGTTGCTATTGCAATAAGTAATAATATTGCTCTTTCCGATAACCAAATAAATTTTTGTACTACATTTCCTTCATTCATAATTTTAATTTTTACATATATTTATATATTTATCCAAATTAGTTTTTTGGAGGAAGCAACAAAAGCTGAGATGTTTTATCCATATAATCTTTGTAATTAGGTCTATTCTTTAAACTTCTTTCATCCATCATTGGACAAGAAACAAAAACAAATAAAGCAAGCATTGTTAACGGACATATAATTGTCCAAAAGGGTGCCAGTCCAGAAGAAAGACCCATGAAATATATGCCAAACCAGAATAATATTTCTCCTAAATAATTTGGATGTCTAGAATATTTCCATAATTTATATTTCATAGTTTTGTTTTTATTGTCTAGATTTTTTTTAAATTCTCTCATCTGCTCATCAGATACAGTTTCAAGAATAACTGCTAAAAATGTAAATATTGAAGCAAGTACTAACCAGTTATTTACTGATATATTATTGGTTAAAATAAAGAGCAATGGCACTAAACCCAGATTTACAATAAAAGTAGGAAATAGATGAATGCCAAAAAAATTATTTATTTCAGCTTTAAATTTAGTTGTGTTTTTTAAATCAATATATCTAAAATCCTCATGTTCAAAACCTTTCCAGCTAATAATCCAATTTCTTGTTAATCTTAGGGCCCAAAAAACAATAGGAAATAAGACAAGTATTTTTAATAACAATGAATTTTCATATTGAGTTGATAAATAAACAACAATTGGAATTGGCGCAACAGACCAGAATGGATCGTATAAACTTGAGTTACCAATTATGACACTGAAAATATATATAAAAACTGTTGCGTAAAGATGCCAAATAGTAATTTTTAGCCAAATATTTGATATTGACTCTGGCGTTAAAACATAGGATAAATAAAATGTAACCGCATATATAAATATACATAACATTTGGCTAGTTATCTTATTTTTTAACATAAGAAAGGGGCCTAAGGCCCCATAACAATATTATTTTTTATTCCAGACTATCGCTAGTTGAAATACTAGAATTAATAATACAAATGCAGTTTGAACTGATCCGCCTATAGTTAATGGATTATCAACATAAGTTAACATCCTTTCTGCTGAAGCGGCTTCAATTGATGCTAAAGAAGCTACAGCTGTATTTAGTATTGCTGCTCCTATCTGTTGTGTATAGAACATCATTACAGCTACAAATAAGCAATAAACAGATGTCAGAACTTTAGCTGCCATATTAGCATCAGAGCTATTATAAATATTGTTCGCCATTCTAAAGCCCAACCATGTAAGCAAAACCATACCTACGAAGTACATAGAGTTACTTATAAATCCAACATACATCATGTTAAATATTTGATACTCAGTCATATTTTTCTCCCTTATTAATTATTGACTGAGTAAATAATAATATAAATATAATTAAAGTCATTATTTCCATGAAAAAAATCCTATATGGTAAAATAGTAAATATCCTAATATTGCTTTTATCAATAATAAAATATGGAAAATACAAAACCAAATATCACTGAAGTTGTATTAAGAGATGGTCAACAATCTCTCATCGCCACAAGAATGAAAACATCTGATATGAAGCCTATACTTTCTAAGCTAGATAAAGTCGGGTACTCTTCTTTAGAGGTTTGGGGAGGGGCAACATATGATTGCTGTTTAAGATTCCTAAATGAAAATCCTTGGGATAGATTAAAAATTTTCAAAAAACATTTCAAAAAAACCAAAATGCAAATGCTTCTAAGGGGAAAAAATTTAGTTGGTTACAAAGAGTTTGATGATTCAGTAATATCTTTGTTTATTAAAAATGCAGCTAAAGAAGGTATTCATATATATAGAATTTTTGATGCGTTAAATGATGTTAACAATATTAAATCTTCTATTGAATTTGTTAATAGAGAAGGTAAAAATTCACAAGGCACAATTTGTTATACAACAAGCCCTGTTCACAATGAACAGTATTGGTTAGATGTATCTAAAAAAATAGAAGATTTAGGTGCTACATCACTAGCTATAAAAGATATGGCAGGACTCTTAAGACCTAATACAGCATATGAATTAATTAAGAAGTTAAAGAAAAATCTTAAAATACCGGTTCACTTACATACTCACTCAACAACAGGGCTTGCTGATGCCACAAATTTTAAAGCATATGAAGCTGGAGTAGATAATATTGATACTTCTATTTCATCATTCAGCAATCTTTATGCACACACGGCAACAGAAAGTTTTATATCAATGATATATAAGGAAGATGAAAATCCATTTGACATGAAATTATTAACCCAGATTTCTGAATACTTCCATAAAATCAGGCCAAAATACGCCGCATACGAGGGGTCTATGCGAGGTGTTGATATTAATATGCTTATTAATCAAGTTCCTGGTGGAATGCTCAGTATATTAGAGAAACAACTTACTGATCTTAACAAACAAGACAAATTAAAAGATCTTATAGATGAAATACCAAGGATTAGAAAAGATGTTGGATATGTTCCTCTAGTTACACCATCATCACAGATTGTAGGTGCTCAAGCTCTAATGAATGTTCTTGACGAATCAAGATACAAGACTCTTACAAAAGAATTTGTTGATCTAGTAAATGGTCGTTATGGAGAGATACCTGGAACTATTGCACCTTCATTATTAAAGAAAGTTGATAAAAGTGGCATCACATCAACTGATAACAAGTTTAAATCTATTGAATCATATAAACATGATTTTAGTAATTTCTGTCATGATAATGGTCTTGCAGATATATCAAAAAACGAAACAGACCTTTTAAATTATATTTTATTTACAAAAGAAGCAAAGGATTTCTATTTAGCTTCACAGTCATCAAATCTAAATGAGGTTATTGGACTTCAAGAAGGCTTTGGTCTGTATGTTGAATAATTTATAAATTTATTCTTGGAGTTGTTCCTAGTCCAGCACCATAAACAACCGCATTCAACCACAATCTAGATGTGCCCCTAGTCGATCCTCTAAAATTTGGTTGTCCAGAAAACAATATCAATTGGCCATTACCGATCTGTTCACGTGTTAAATATGCAGAGTTAGCTATTTTTTCTGAAGCTTCAGGCCAAACAAGGCCACTCATTCTAACTTTTATATCATGATCAGCAGGTATAGTTGACCAGTTCAACTGTTTGATTTCAGATCCATTATTAGGCTCTATCGAACCAATTCTTACAACTGCTTCAGCACGATTGCTTGTCATTAAGACAGGTTGTTTACTATACAAGATTGGAAGAACATCTGGAGTACCAAAACTTAACCAATGAGTATTATCAACTCTACCAACAACAAATGCTCCCGATGGCATAAATTTTGATTGCCAGTTATCTCGTCTTATAAGCTCTTCATCAGTTATCGTTCTCTTATCCATATCCCAAGGATAATCAGTTTTATAATTAAGAGTATTTGAATTTACCTGATCAAAATCAATATTATCTTTATCTGCAAGCCACTCTCTTTGTAAATCAATATCAAAGTCAATTGACTTATCTAATGAATCCTGAATTTTTGTCACAGAACCAAGTCCATTCTTACTAGCTATGATTGATGAGCTATTATCATGAGCAATTAATGTTCCACCTTGTTTAATCCAATCATTAAGTACCTCTATTTCATTTTCAGATAAGACTCTATTTCCATCTGGCATTATGATTGTGTTATATCTTCTTAAGTCAGCATAAGTAATAAAAGATGAATTAATTTGCGAATGACGAATGCCAAGATTTTTATCAAGGGTCCACCAACTTGAGCCAACGTCATAACTATTAAAATTACTTTGACCCAGAAGAGCTATTTGAGGTTTAGTTAGCAGTCTAAAATGTTCACCACCCCAATCAGGCAAATCACCTTTACCATAACCTGTTAAAACTGAAGACGCACTAATATTCAATCCAAGTAATGTTGAGTTAATAATTGATAGCAATTTATCATTTTTAGGATTATCAACCTTTGTTACAAAAATCGAACCCCTTGTTAAAACTTGATCAAGAAACTTGGTCTCCTTATCTAAAATTCTTACATTAATATTTTGTTCCATTAGTCTTGCAGCAAATGCTACAGACCTATCGTCATTTCCATTTACGGACCATCCAATAGCATCATTGTTTAATATCTCAATGATATTTTTATTTTCCCAATAAACTAGATCATCTCTGATGGGCTGGTTTATGGTTATTGCAGGAAGACCATACATCATTGTTAAATTCCATGCAGTTGCATCATACATAACTGATGATCCATTTTTTAAAACTTTTTGTCGTTCTTCAATAAGCACTGAATCATTGATTTTGGCATCAAATTCCAATATTGCTGCAATAAGAGGGGCATCAGGTTGTCTGTTAGGAACTATAAGACTACCTTCAGGAATAATATATTCTTCTTCAGTATCACCAATTTGATTAATAATATTTGATACCTTTATGGGGTTTGTGTTTGTGTATATTTCAATTTCTTGCGCTTCCAATTTTGATATAAAGGTATTTAGTCTCCCTAGATTATCAGTTGGTAAGATTACATAATATTTATTTGCATACTCACTTTGAGAGGAAACATTATATTTTCTTCCATCCCAATAATCTTTGTACATCTCTTTAGAATTTAGTTGAAGTGTTTTTAAATTAGCCATAGTACTAATGTACATATGGTGAACAGATTCCTTATATGTTTGAACTGTTCCTTCAGTTCTTCTTACTCCATCTTCTGCCATTCTAGATTGTTCGTATAAGATATGAACACTGCCTCTATATTCAGAATAATTTGAATAACCAGGATATAAATTCTCGAACCACTCACCTGTATAGTATCTCCAATCTCTATCATCAAAGGCTTTAGCCTGATCTTCTGCAAAAACATCACCCCATTTTTTTATATCTAAATCAATATTTTTATTAATAGGTTCTCTTGGTGGACCCATTAAAAAGGTATCTTGTGGACCCATTTCATGACCATCAATCATTAACTGAGGTCTCCATTTATTAATTAGTGCAACTCTACCTTTAGTCTCAGGTTGAGTTAAAAAATAAAAATCTCTGTTTAGATCAAAAAAATAATGATTTGTTCTTCCATATGGCCAATCGCCTGAATGTAAAAGAGATTGATCATCTACATTGGGCGCAGTACCTCTGTATTGCTCTAGAGATTTTGCAAATCGGTCTCTTCCATCTGGATTCATTAGGGGGTCAATTATAACTATCATATTATCAAGCATTTCTAATACATCTTTATCTTCTGAAGCTATTAAATGATAAATAGATGCTAAGGCGGCATCAGCACCAGAAGTTTCATTGCCATGAATTGAGTAAGACATCCATGCAACTGCAGGCAGTGAATCTACTATTTCTTTAGCTTGTCTATCATTTATTTTTCTAGAATCTGAAAGCAGTAAAATATTTGACTCTATCGTTTCTAGATTTGCTAAATTTTCTGGTGTACTTATATAAACCGCAAATAAAGGCCTATCTTCATGCGATCTTGCATATTCAACTATTTGAAGTCTATTAGACTCATCAGCCCACTTCATTAGTGAGTTTGTTATTTGTAAGGGCGTTGCTACCCTTGTGCCAACTTCAAAACCTAAGATTGTGTCAGGTTTTGTGATAGTTTGAATATAGTTTCCATCAAGTATTGGATTTGGATATTCTAAATCAGAATTAAAAGTTGGAATTTGTAAATCTGATGCAAATATATTTAGAGGTATAAGAAACGTTAGTAAAAGTTTTTTCATATTATTAGTATTGTTTTAAAAATTATAATAGGTAGTTTAATAAAATAAAACGTAACTTTCCTTACTTTAAGACTATAATCCTTTTTTCTAAAAATGATTTAAATCATGGATATCAAAAACTTAAGAAATATTGCAATTATTGCTCACGTTGATCACGGCAAGACTACCTTAGTTGACAGGTTGCTTCAACAGTCAGGAACACTTGATAGAAAAAATATGGATTCTGAAAGAATAATGGATTCAAATGATCAAGAAAAAGAAAGAGGAATAACTATTACAGCTAAAAACACTTCAATTGGTTGGAATGACCATCTTATAAATATAATCGATACTCCTGGCCATGCTGATTTTGGAGGCGAGGTTGAAAGAGCACTTTCAATGGTAGATTCAGTACTTTTACTTGTTGATGCCGTTGATGGACCGATGCCTCAAACTAGATTTGTAACTCAAAAGGCTTTTGAGAAAGGATTAAAACCTATAGTTGTAATTAATAAAATTGATAGGCCAGATGCAAGACCAGATTGGGTATTAGATCAAGTATTTGACTTATTTGATAGACTTGGTGGAACAGATGAACAATTAGATTTTCCTGTAATATATGCTTCAGCAATTAAAGGAATATCTGGGCTTGAAGTTCATCAAATGCAGTCAGATATGACTTCATTGATGCAAATGATAATTGATAAGGTTCCTGCACCTGAGGTTAAAAAAGATGGCCCACTTCAATTACAAATTAGTGCTCTTGATAGTAATAGTTATGTTGGTGTAATTGGTATTGGAAGAATTAAACAAGGATCCATAAAACCAAATCAACAAGTGACTGTAATTAATAGACATGGTCAGACAAGAAAAGGAAAGGTTTTACAGGTCATGGGTTATCAAGGCCTTGAAAGAGTTGAGATAGATAATGCAGAAGCAGGATCTGTTGTATGTATAACTGGAATAGATAAATTAAATATTTCAGATACTATCTGCGATCCATCATCGGTAGAAGCATTACCAGCATTGTCAGTTGATGAGCCAACAGTAAGCATGACTTTTCAAGTAAATGACTCTCCATTTGCTGGAAGAGAAGGGAAGTTCATTACATCAAGAAATATAAAAGAAAGATTAGAAAAAGAATTAATTTCAAATGTTGCATTAAGAGTCGAAGATGGAGATTCTCCAGATAAATTTGTAGTTTCAGGAAGAGGCGAGCTTCATCTATCTGTTTTAATAGAATCTATGCGTAGAGAGGGATTTGAACTAGCTATATGTAAACCTCAAGTCATACAAAAAGAAGTTGATGGAGAAATACATGAGCCCTTTGAACAAATCGTCATAGATATTGAAGATATTCATCAAGGAGCAGTTATGGAAGAACTTGGCCCTAGGAAGGCAGAAGTTCAAAATATTGAATCAGATAACAAAGGACGAGTTAAGCTTGAGTTTATAGCACCATCGAGAGGCATTATTGGTTTTAGATCACAATTTCTTACCATCACAAGTGGAACTGGAATAATGACAAGTATTTTTGATCACTATGGTCTAGCTAAGACAGGTGATATTGCCAAAAGAACAAATGGTGTTATGTACTCAATGATAGCTGGTAAAACACTTTCTTATGCACTATTTAATCTTCAAAACCGAGGAAAATTATTTTTAGGTCATGGTGAGGAAGTCTATATTGGTCAAATTGTTGGCTTACACTCAAGAGACAATGATCTTCCTGTAAATCCAACCAAAGCGAAGCAACTAACCAATATTAGGGCAGCAGGTACTGATGAAAATTTAATACTTGTTCCGCACATCAATCATACACTTGAGCAAGCTCTTGAGTTTATAGAAGAAGATGAGCTTGTTGAAGTAACGCCAGAGTCAATTAGATTAAGAAAACAGGGAAGGGTAAGGATTTAATCTATTTTTGATAAATTAATAATAAAACTATATTCTTCAGCAATTTCATTAAATTGATTAATTTTACCGCTAAGGCCTCCATGACCGCCTATAAGATTCATTTTCATTAAAATTGGGTTATCAGATTGATTATATTCTTTTAATTTAGCAACGTATTTAGCGGGTTCAAAATATTGAACCTGTGAATCAAATAAACTTGATGTAATAAATATTGAAGGATAATTTAACTTATCAATATTGTCATAAGGTGAATATTTTTTCATATAAAAATACTCATCTTTATTAGATGGATTACCCCATTCATCATACTCAAATGTAGTTAAGGGAATTGATGGATCAGACATTGTAGTTAGAACATCTACAAAAGGAACTCCTGATAAAATGCCTTTATATAAATTTGGTTCAAGGTTTATTACTGCGCCCATTAATAATCCACCAGCACTGCCACCTCTAGCAAAAACATTCTTAGGGTCGCCAATACCTAATTTTAATACTTCTCTTACGCCATCATTAAAATCATAAAATGTATTTAATTTGTTAAACATTCTGCCACTTTCGTACCATTCTTTACCCATCTCGCCACCACCTCTTATATTTATAATGGCAAATATAAAACCTCTATTTAATAATGGTATGAGGGACTCCCTAAATTGAGCATCAATATTAATACCATAAGACCCATATCCATAAAATAAGATTGGTGCGCTATCTGCAACAGTATCTTTGTGAGCTATTGTGACTACAGGTATTTTTTCTTCGTCTCTAGCGCTTATAAAAAATCTATTTGTAGCATAATTATTCTTATCAAATAATTCGATTTCTTTTTTCCATAATATTGAAGATTCTTTCGTATTTAAGTCAAAATTAAATACTGTGGAAGGTGTTACTAGACTCGAATATTTATAGTTAAAATTATCATCAGCAAATTCTGTATTATGTGCAAGACTTACATCGTATGCATTCTCAGGAAACTTTACGTCATAAGATGACAGAGATGATAAATCATATATCGTTATTTCTGGCAGACCTAATTTCCTAACTTCTAAAACCAATTTATTTTTTATCACCAATGTCTTGTTAATAAAAACGTCTTTGTCGTGAGGAATAATTTCATCAAAATTATTAATATTACTTAATGTGTTAGATTTTAAAATCTTAAAATTTGGTGCATCTAAATTAGATCTAATAATAAATTCTTCATCTCTTATATGTTCTAGATAATATAAGTGATCATCTGACCTTTTTATAAAAGTCTTTATATCCTTTAACGGCTTATCAAGATCAATCAATCTAATTTCATTTGAATTTGTTGATTCGATATCTAGATATGCATATTTTTTAGTTTTAGATACGTATAGATTAATATCAAATTCTGGATCATCTTCTTTGTATATCAATACATCTTCATTTTGCTTAGTACCTATCCTATGAAGATATACTGAATCAGCTATAAGCGTGACAGGATCTTTCTTAAGGTAAAGTATATAATTGTTATCATTAAACCAAACAACATCATTAGAGGCCCCAACAATAGTCTCATCCAATGTTTCTAAAGTGTCTGGGTTAAGAATTTTTATTTGATATTCACGCCTTCCATTATTGTCCTCAGTAAATGCAATTAATGTATTATCTGGAGAGGGCGAGATTGATCCAATTGAATAATAGAATTGGTCTTTTAGCTTTAAGTTAGGATCCAAGTAAAGTGTTTCATTTTTATCTTTGTCTTTTCTATAATATCGAGGCAATTGGTCATCTTTATTAATTTTTTGATAATACGTATAGGAATTATTACTTACAGGAAAGGTTGTTTCTTTATCTGGTACCTGATTTGTTAATTCATCAACTATTTCGGATTGGTAGTCATAATTTGAATCAAACCACAAATCAGCTAACTTATTCTCATTTTCTAAATATTCAATAACTTCAGGATCATCTCTAGAATCATCACGCATCCAATAGTAATTATCTATTCTTTTATCATCATGAGCCTCAAGAAGATATGGTATTTTTTGAATTTTATATGTATCTGAGTCTTTCATACTGCATGATAAAGTAAATAAAATAATAACAAATGCATAAGGAATAATATTTGCTATTTTTTTAATGGAAGTATACAAAAAAAAATTTTATAAATAATAGAAGAACTTAAAAATTATATTATAAATATTCAAATTTGCTATATGATTTACAACATAAATATTATTACAAAGGCCAAAATATGAAAAATTTAGTTATTGTTTCATTTCCTGCAAAGGAAGGAATGCTCGAAAATTTAAAAATGTCTATGAAAGAAGCATTACCTGATACGAGAAACTTTGATGGATGTATATCAGTTGATACTTATATCGAAGAATCAACAAATACCATTCACTTAATTGAGGACTGGGAATCATTAGAACATCAATCAAAATACTTAAATTGGAGAGTTGAGACAGGCTTGCTAACAGCCTTGGACCCGATCTTGGATGGTGGTGCGCAAAGCATTAAAGTTGTATTATGCGGACAGAAATATTCAGATATCTAAACTTATATTTATAAAAATATTATGGACAAAGTCTGGGAAGATATTAAAAAAGAGGTTAACTTAAGAATAGAGGCAGAGCCATCTTTGTCTCCCTATCTTGATCTCCTTATTTTGTCTCAAGATTCCCTTATTAGCTCAATTGCTTCTGTTCTAGCTTCAAAGTTAAATAGTGATGCATTGTCATCAAGCAATATTAAAGAATTTATTCTTGAAGCTTATATGAGCTGTGAAGATATTGAAAATTCTCTAAGAGAAGATCTCATATATTTTGTTAAAAATGATCCCGCATGTAAATATTATTCAACACCAATATTGTTCTATAAAGGTTATCAAGGATTGGCAACATATAGGGCAGCAAATTGTTTATGGAAAAATGATCGACATACGATGGCATTATTTTTACAGAATAGGGCATCTGAAGTTTTTGGAGTTGATATTCATCCCGCTGCACAAATTAAAGGCGGTGTAATGATTGATCATGCAACTGGTGTTGTTATTGGTGAAACATCTCAAATTGATGAAAACGTATCTATATTCCAAGGTGTGACACTTGGTGGTAGGGGTACAGAAGATGGCGATCGTCATCCAAAAATTAAATCAGGTGTCTCAATATATGCATCTAGTACGATATTAGGCAATATAACTATTGGAAAAAATTCAGTTGTGGCAGCCGGAAGCCTTGTTTTAAAAGACGTAGATTCTGATACAACTGTTGCTGGAGTACCAGCTAAAGTTTTAAATTAAATTCTAACAAGAATTTAAAATTTGAATTTCGTCATCGTTCATTTCTGAATCTATATGATCGAATAGAATACTCGACATGTATCTTTCAGCGCTATCAGGAAGCATGCATAATATATTTGAATTTGGTGCAGCTCGTTTAGCAACATCAACAGCAATAGCAAATGTTGAGCCTCCAGAAACACCAGTAATGATTCCTTCTTTTTTTGCCAGTTCATTAGCCCAGTGAATTCCATCATTACCGCTTACTGGGATTAGTTCATCAAAGTATTTATTGTCTATAGATTCTTGAAGAACCTTTGGTATAAAGTCAGTTGTCCAACCTTGAATAGGGTGTGGATTCCAATCAGGGTGTGAGTCAGACGCTGACCCATCCTCATTTCTTTTTTGTTTTTTACCTTTTCCAACAAGCTGCGCCACATCAGGCTCGGTAAGTATTAATTTTGTAGTAGGCATTTTTTCTCTCAAGTATCTTGAAACACCTGTAAAAGTACCTCCAGTTCCATATCCTGAAATCCAATAATCTAATCCAATTTCATTAAAGTCTTCATATATCTCGACTGCAGTTGTATTTTCATGAATAGCTGGATTGTCTTCATTTTCAAATTGTCTCGCAAAAAACCATTTATTTTTATCAACCAAATTTTTAGCTTTTTTATATGCTCCAGTTCCGCCTTCAGATGCAGGAGTTAACAATACCTTGGCACCTAAGAATCTCATTAATTTTCTTCTTTCAATAGATGCACTATCAGGCATAGTAACAACAAGAGGGTAGTTCTTCGAAGCACAAACCATAGCTAAGCCAATACCCGTATTACCTGATGTTGCTTCAACAATAGTTTGACCTTTTTTTAACAATCCATTTGATTCGGCATTTTCAATAATACTTATAGCTAATCTGTCTTTTATTGAACTTGCAGGATTAAAAAACTCAGCTTTAATATAAATATTTGTATCATTAATATTTATGTTACGAATTTTTATTGATGGTGTATTTCCTATTGTTTCAAGTATATTTGAATAAATCATTCTTAATTAAATTAATCGAAAAATAGATTATATAAGCTGTCTACTGTATAAGTAAGTATTATCCATAAACTATTTCTAAATATATTAATATCGAAGAACGGAATAGGGTTCATGTAAAGAATCTAATACATAGCTTCGCATAATATATATTATGTTAAATATTAGATACTTTAATATAACTATTATATGAATATAATGTATGGATGATAAATATACGATTACTTCTCCTATTAGCTTTTACAATTAATATATCAGCCTCAGATACTGGTGTTCCTGGTCCTAGAGATTGTTTTTGGTCTCTTGGTCCTCACAGCGGTGATCCTTATATTAATTTAGCTTATCCAGATTCAAATGTTTATTATTGGGCGTCTGTATTTACGATGCCTGAAGGATCAGAGCTTTATATTGATGGTGAATATCCATATTCGAGATATATGTCAATTATAAGTTATAACGCTCGTGGTAAACCATTAGAATCATTAGCTGATTATTTAATTGAACCTCAAAAAACATCAATAAATCCTTTTGTGTCTGGCAATCAAAGATTAAATAAAAATAGAGATTACAATATACAAGTCTTCAACAAAGAACCTGTGACTAATAGAGAAACAGGAATGATTTCAAATCTATCATCAAATAATGAATTAAACGCTCCATCATATGGACCTAAGCAACAATTAATAATTTATAGGATATATCTACCTGATAACAGCACAGAGCCTTTAGGTGGAGTTGATCTTCCTAAACCAACTGTATTGATAGATGGAGTTTCTTATACAGGAAAAGCAGCCTGTGATGTTCTAAATACAGATCAAAATTTAGCTATAACCATTGATGCTGCTGGTTTACCAGCTATGAAATATAGAGAATTAGCATCACAACCTGATAAATCAATAACTTGGCCAGCACAAAATCCACCAAAATGGTACATACAAATGGATAGACAAAGCTTAATAGGTATTTATACAGGAGAATTCAACATGAACGCTCCTAGAAGCACCGGTGGTTTTTTTCCAAATTTAGATAATCATTATTTAAGAACAATTATTAATAGAAAATATGGTCACGTTCTTATGATTAAAGCTAGAGCCCCTCTTACACCTAAAACATTTAATTCAAATAAAAAATTTTTAAATAATGAACTCAGATATTGGTCCCTGTGCTCAAATCAAAGCTTCGGAAATACGCGTGTAAATGATTGCTTATTCGATGAGGAAATTCCTATTGATGACGATGGTTATTTCACAATTTTTATAAGTAAATTGAAAGATAAACCGAGAAATGCAATCAAGGAATGTGGATATGCATGGCTTCCTATTGCAGATGACGGTGATGGTGTTTTCGATGAAGATGTTGCTGTTGTTCAATTTAGACATATGCTAGCCGATAGTAATTTTAACAATTCTATACAAAGCGTTGAAAACCAGGCTGATATAAAAGAAGTTATGCAAGAATATTATCCAAGAAGTAGATATTTTATGAAAAATCAAGTTGAGAGCTTCTTTCCATGCTTATAAAAATCTTATAATTTTCTTTAACCATATGACTAAAAATTTTATCTAACTATATAATGGTTAAATGAAAAAATATCTTTTACTAGTTTTGCTTAGCTGCAATATCCTTTCTGAAGAAAAACCTAATATTATAATTATTCTAACTGATGATTTGGGTTGGGGAGATGTTTCATATCATGATGGACCAATACCAACTCCAAATATAGATAATTTAGCCGCTGTTGGTCTTGAGATGAATAGATTTTATTCAGCACCCACATGCAGTCCAACACGAGCATCAATGTTAACAGGGATAAATAGCTTAACTAATGGCGTAATAAGGCCATTTGCAAATCCCAGAACAGAATCATTTGGAATGCCCCTCTCTCATAAAATTATGCCTGAATATCTTAAAGAAGCTGGTTATCAGACTGCCCTTTCAGGCAAATGGCATTTAGGCATGTCTACAGATGAATATTTACCTAGCAGCAGAGGATTTGAATCTACATATGGGCATATGAATGGAGGAATTGACTATTTTGATCATTCTTTTTCAGGTAGATTAGACTGGCATAGAGATAATAAACCATTGGTAGAAGAAGGTTATTCAACAAACTTAATTGCTGATGAAGCCATCCGAATTATTAAAAATAAAGAAAAAAATAGACCATTGTTTTTATATATTGCATTCAACGCACCTCACACTCCTATTCAAGCTGAAAATGATGTAATAAATGAATTAATGCATATTAAAAATATTGAAGAAAGAAAATATGCTGCAAACATCATTGCTTTAGATAGAGAAATTGGAAAAATTATAAAATCAATTGAGTCTAATCTAGATCTAAAAAATACACTTATTTTGTTCTTTTCTGATAATGGTCCTGTTTTTGATGTAGACCCTATTGCAGCTACCATAGCGCCTGGTCTGCTTGATGCTAAGGGTAATACAATGGGATTAAAAGGTAGTAAAGGATCTACTTATGAAGGAGGAATAAGAGTTCCAGCTATTATCTATTGGAAAGGTGTTTTAGAAAAATCTATTTCAAATCAATTCTTTTTTTCTGATGATATATTACCTACATTCTTAACTGCTGCAGGACTAAATATATCTAATTCTAAATTTACTGGGACGGATAGATGGGATGATTTAATTAAAAATAAAATTACTATGCCCAAGAATGTAATGACAGGTAATATCATAATTACTGATGATAGAGCTCTTTATAATGATAACTGGAAGTTATTTTACAGACATAATGTATTTTTAGATTCTGAAAAGGTTTTTGAATTATATGATGTAAGTAAAGATCCATATGAGCAGAACGAATTATCTGAAAAGCACCCGGAGGTCTTTAATTCAATGAAAGAAACCTTTTATAAAATGCCTATGGTTGTTCATCCACCCAATATAAATCCAACTCAAATGTATTTATATGGAGATCAATTTCCTGATAACGCTAGAATAACTGGTTCTCCATGGTTAGATAGAGAATATGAAGTTAAGCAAATACCCTCACCTTTTATTCAAAGTATAGTTTTTACCTGGATTCTGTTTTTAACATTTAAACAAATTACAATTCCAATAGCGATATCATTATTACTAGTAATAGGATATTTGATTAAAGCAAGAAGATCTTCTAAACAATAATAACTTATTTACTTATAAAGTTATTAATTGCAGAAGCGCAAGATTTTGGATTTTCTATAACATTAAAATGAGCAGAATCAGGTATTAGACAGAATTTAGCAAATCTTGCATCATCTTTAATTTTTATTTCTTTATATATACCTTTATCAGATACAAGGTGACTTTGATATTTACTTCTATCCTGACCAACACATCCAGGATATATGTCTTCAATCTCATTTCTATATAGATTATATAAACCAAAATATGGTTGATCTGATATTAATGTACCGGACTCATTATATTTAAATTCATCTTCTCCTTGAAACTGCATAATAGGAAAAGTTGTATTTTTTAGATTAGATCTATTCTCAACCTCTGAATGCACTCCTCCCTGCACTAGCGATTGTTTAAATTTTAAATAATATGATTTATAAGTTATTTGAGATTTATATTTAACATGCGTATACCTATCATATAAACTGCTGCCTCTTATAGATTTTCGACCAATCCTATCAAATGTATCAGATAATAAATCAAGTGGTTTTTTTAGATGAATAACTGCAAATAATAGTAGTCTAATCTGCTCATATACTGACATTATTTTATGAGGCGGTCCAACACTTATCTCTGGAGCTAATGATTCCCATTCAGGCTCAATATAATTCCATACCTGAGCGCCTCTAGAGTAAGATAGTACTTTTTCAGGATAATTAATTGCAAAATATTCTAAAATTACTGCTCCTCGATCATGACCTACTAAATGACATGATTTGATATTTAAAGCTTCAAGAAATTCATTAACTTTAATTCCTTGATTTTCATGTGAAAATCTTGGATCAACATTAAGTTTGCTAAAATCAATAGGTTTATTAGTAATTAAATTTCTACCCTGGCTCTTAGCAGTCTCATGGGTTGTTTCAATATTAAAATGATTCTCATAATACGGCATGTTAAAAATAATTATTCTTAATGATGGATTGATTTTATTTAATTCATCAGCAAGCCATGTCATTGATTCAAGAGGATCAGTAGGAATGCCCCCTATCATGATTATTGTATTTTCATCAGAAGCGCTTAAATCACCAATTTGATACATGTCATGGGTCTGACCTTCAATGTCTAATGAGGATTTTATTAAATTAATATTATCTATATACGGCGTATAGAAAAAACGTTCTCTAAAAAAAATTACTAAATTAGTATAGATATCAATAAATAGAAATAAAAAACGAGTTGATAATTTAAAAATTAAATATTTCAAATTAATTTTCATTCTTGGGAAAACCAAGGTCAACTTTACTATCTTTTGGATCTGGCCATCTTGTTGCTACTGATTTAGTTTTTGTATAAAAATCGATAGAAGATTGTCCAAATGCTTTAGTTTCTGAGAAACCACTATCTTTCCATCCGCCAAAACTATGAGTGTATGTAGGAAGAGGAATTGGTACATTAATCCCGATAGATCCAGCTTGTACTTCATTTGCCCATTTTTGTGCAACGCCGCCATCTCTAGTGAACAATGCAGCACCATTTCCAAGTTTATGACCGTGTGTTATTGCCATAGCTTCTTCATATGTTTTTGCCCTTACAAAAGAAAGAACAGGACCAAATATTTCATTTTCATAAACAGACATACCGGGTTTAACATTATCAATCAACGTAGGTCCAACAAAACACCCCTCTTTACCATCAGATAGCTTTCTTCCATCTACAGACAGTGTTGCTCCTTCTGATTCTGCTGCATCTATAAATGAATAAATTCTTTGTTTGTTTTCCATAGATATAACAGGACCTAATTGCGTATCATTATTATCTGTTGTGCCCATAATTAGATTTGGCATTCTTTCTTTGATTTTATTTATTAAATCGTCTGCTATGTCACCAACAGCTACAACTACTGATACAGCCATACATCTTTGACCTGCTGCACCAAAGCTTGCTGATACAGCCGCATCAGCTGACATGTCAAGATCAGCATCAGGAAGGACAATCATATGATTTTTACCACCTCCTAACGCCTGTACTTTTGTATTATGCTCAACTCCTAGCATTTTTAGGCTTCTTGCCGCACCCGTACTGCCTATGAAGGCCAAACCAGCTATATCTTTATGGCAAACTAAATGCTCAACAATTTCTTTACTACCATTTACAACGTTATAACATCCGTCAGGTAAACCAGATTCTTTATATATATCTCCATATAGTCTCGAAATAGATGGCACTTTTTCACTAGGTTTGGCTATATACGTATTACCTGTTACTAATGCCATGGCGCTATGTAATATTGGAATTAAAATCGGAAAATTAAATGGCCCAACTCCAGCAATTACACCAATGGGGTATCTTCTGTCAGCAATGTCAATTCCGCCAGCAACATTAGGACTTAAATGAGATGGATAAAAATGTTGAACAGCAGATGCGTTTGTAAGAGCTTGTATTGCTCTATCAAGCTCTGCTTCTGCATCAGGTTTTGTTTTACCCGCTTCTGTTGTACAAATACCTATAATTTCGTTAGATCTGTCTATTATCCCTTGTCTAAATTTAAGTATTAGTTCTGCTCTATAGCTTAAACCAGTTAGTGACCAATTTTCGAAGGCCTGTTTAGCACTTTCTATAGCTAAATCTGCTGAATCGGTAGTGGCATATAAAACTTTACCTATATCTTTTCCATATGATGGATCAATAATTAAAGATGAGTCATCTGAAACGGTATTTGCAGCCCCATTAATAAAGTTGTCTACTATATACATGCCAATAATTATAATTTATATTTGTTGACTACACTATCCACTTGACTAAAATAAATTTAATGAAAAATTATGATATAGCAATAATTGGTTATGGGCCTGTTGGGGCCGTTACAGCAAATTTATTTGCACAAAAGGGTTTTAATATTGTTGTTGTAGAACCAAA
>OCZA010000213.1_pt1 | contig 21163 bp, 7 predicted proteins | sample 1539021 | NCBI WGS metagenome assembly OCZA01 (sample SAMEA2619376, study PRJEB22493) | marine metagenome | biome: marine biome (ENVO:00000447); feature: surface water layer (ENVO:00002042); material: "saline water (ENVO:00002010), including plankton (ENVO:xxxxxxxx)" | depth 5 m | reverse complement strand
AGGTGTATCTGCATTACCTATTGGGTTATAATTGCCAACAACAACTGTTGTATCAGCAAGGTCTAAGAATGGGTTAGATGATTGACCATTACCATTCTGGACTATAATACGTCCACTACCACCAGTAATTGTGCGGTTAACTAATGTACCTTCTGCTTGTCTTGATATAATACCAAAACCTGACATACCCGCAAGTGATGTTAAGTCACTATCTAATGGTTGAGCGTCAGCAATTCCATACGCTGCTAAAGACGTAGGAGTTGTAGCATCTACAATACGACCTCTAGAGTCGATAGTTACCTGAGAATATGTCCCTGTTGCGTCTAAATCGTTTGCATCATAATGTGGCAGTGCGACCACATAGTTTAATTCTGCTGTGATGGTTAAGTTTGCAGACCCATCAAAAGTACCTGCTCCAGACATATCACCACCAAGTGATATCTGACGAGCGTTAGCAAGACGTGTAGCAGTTGCAGCATTACCAATTACAGATGCAGTAATTGCACCCGCTTCAAAGTTACCGTCAGCATCCCTTTTAACAAGAGTGTTAGCGGTGTTTGATTCGGTTTCAATGGGTCTCTCATATTTGAGAGAGTTCCACGATGTAACTCCGTCTCCGATTTTAATACGTGAAGTATCAATCTCAATTCCTAACTCACCCTGAGCGAGAATCGGATTGACGTTAGCCCATTGCTGTGCACCGTCACGTCGTAATTGTAGTCTATTTGCCATTTATAGGATCCTTGGGCACTGCAGACAGTCCGTCTGACTTATTTATGCAATAACGAAGAGACCCCTAGAGGTCTGTTATGCTGCAGGCACTTCTGCAGGTTCTTCTACCTCAGTAGGTTCTGGGGCAGGAGGATTGAGATACTGTAATGTCTCAATAGCACCTAGTAATTTAAGAGCTGTTGCTTCATTATCTTTAATCTTTTTTGCCATTTCCTGATTTTCGGAAATGAGATTGTTATAGCGAGTTTGAAATTGCTCTAGTAACTCTTCTTGAGTAGCAGTTTCTTTCACATCAACTGGCATTGTTTTCTCCGTTTACGATAATTTGTTTGAGAAGTGATTTGATTTCATTCAAACCTAATTTTAACCCATCAACGTCAGTTTGTAAAGTCTTAAACTTTTCATCCTTCAGTTTCCTCTTATTATAAGCTGTCATGTAGTCATCATACTCTGTTTTGTTACAGTTTACAACAGCGTTTGAGTCTGGGTCTCTATACCATCCATCCTTTCCCTTCACAGGGATTAGGTCTGATGAGAATGGCTCAATGTGGTCTTTGTCTTTATCAGGGGTTGACATAGGTATTCATTATGTGTACAATCAACCGTGTTAGGTTGCAAGAGCGATTGCTCTAAGGTCAGCTATGAGTGGGACTCGTGCCTGATTTTTGGAGCGCATCACGATTTTTAATTGGAAAGCATTGAAACTTAATCCTTTCTTTTCGTAAGCGTAATCCTTCCACAAATATTCATCTGTGGGACTTGTATCATAATCTTGATTTAAGGTTGTGATAGGATCTCCAATCGGTGACCATCCAACATTATTGGGGTCAGCATTGTCACCTGTTTTGAAAGCACGATAATATATCCTTACTTCCGTTTGTGGGTGTCTAGTAATTTGGAAATCAACCTTAACTGCTCGCGCTTCACTACCCAATCTTGCAAGACGAGTAATATAAACCGCGTCATTTTGGTCACCTGTAGGTAACGTTGACACGTCCTGAGTCCTGTCAATATCACCTTGTTGTCCGTATGGTGAAGGTCCACCAGGCCACATATTGACTCTGTTAGTAGTCGTAATAAGTGACATTCTATCTAGGTCAATACAAGGGGATACAGTTGACTTCTCAGTCGTTAAAGTAATTGCCATTGTTAGTGACTTGTTACCATCCAGTTTGTTTTGCTCATTAACCTTAGATGCAATCATCTGAGGAGATGTAAATGAGTTTTCTTCATTCAACACGACATCATAATATGTGCCATTGTTAATGAATGAAGACTGGTCTCTAGGAGATGACCCTCCTTCACCACCACCATCTCCAACTGAAGTGGCAGTAGTAGTATTTACACGAGCAATAACCTCAGTTTCTGGAAGTTGCATTGTAGATACTGTTGGAGTTAGACACTCAAACTGGACGTTTTGTGTGCCCCATACTTCTGCTCCACCACCACGAATACCATTAGAAGCAACGTGGTCAACTGCTAACATGTAAGTATCAATCCAAGGACACTCAATGCTAGAGTGGACTTTATTTATTTCTGTTAGTGGTATACCATCTAAGTTATAACATTCTACTACTTCTCCCGATGTATGCTCTACATCTGCTGTGCCATTACTTCCCCTACCTGATGTTGCAACAGTTATAACCTGACCATTACTTGAGATAGCAGAGTATTGTATAATTTCATCACCAATTTTTAGATACCCAGGATTTAAGTTTCCTATGTTAGCACCACCGATAATTTGGTGGAATTGTGAAGAATCCTGCACCTGTATACTTGTGCTTGCTTGTGCAAGTGTAGTAGTAAGTGTTGTTTGAGGTACTTCAGACTTAACACCCATAATCTCAACGTTGTTTGTACGTTGATGCATACCATGATTCCTGTGGTAGATAAGGACTTCCTTATCATCAGAAGGATAAGATGGTGCTGCAGTTGGATATGCAGTGTATGAGTCTCCACTGTAATTAATAGATGTAATAGTAGCACTTGTGCCACCAGGTTCGTTTAGAGTATCACTCGTATCAAATGCTTTAGTAATGAAATTCAATATTAAAGTATTTGTTCCTGCTGTATAAGATACAACTGTGCCTACCGCACCTGATGTTGACCCAGTTACAGTATCACCTGTCTCAAATACACCGTTGAATATAGCAGATAATACTATAGTTGATGTAGACTGAGATGAAGTTAAACCTTGGAATGGGTCACCGTTAGTATCGAGGAAACCAGCTGAGAATATTCCACTGATATCTGTCAATGTCATTTTCTCTGGGTCAGATACTGCATCGTATTCTTTAATAGTACCTGCAGCACCTGATGGTTGCTGTACTATTCTTGCACCAACTGTAAAGTTATAATTACTACCCGCAGGCATTAATAACTGTTGTGATGGTTTGATTGTTTGAATTGGGTTTTCAATAAGTTGGTGAATACCTCTGTTACCTCTACCTAATTCAGCATTATTAAGAATACATGTGCCACTTGTTTGTGTAAAGTTTGCACGATATATTGTGAATTTTAAATCCTCATACTGGTCAGCAGTCCATGTAGATGCGTTTTGTGATTTGAATAATACACCTGAGTATGGTTGCTCAGATATAGTCCTTGTGCCTGACACATCAATGTCACCCATTCTAGATATCCATACTTGATATTCATTAGAGTCTGATAGAAGCACAACACAATATTCTGTGTCTGCCTTGATGTATACAGGTGACCTAAATGTAAATCTTGATGGTATTGCAGCATTATCTGACAATTCAATTTGGTCAGAGTCAACTGTGCAATCAGAGAAAGGTAAAATCTCTTTACTTGGATAACCATTCTCCATAGACCTTATCTGCATAGAGATAGGAATATTACTATCCTTAGTCTTGAAGAATATGTCAACACCACTTAAGAATACACCACCTTCTTCTGCAACAAGGAATGATTGTGCAAGAGGGTCATACCAACCAATCTGACGTGTAGACGTCCTAGTAGTTGTAACTGTCCTAGTATCACTAACTGTATCACGGACAGTTTGAGCATTACGTATAGCAAGAATATTTTCTCTAACAGTCTTCAATGTACCTGTTGCCTGATATGTGGTATCTGCAGAAGAATCTACATCACCTGATGCCTTACTGTTAGTAGGAGATGTTGTAAATCTAACTGAGCGAGTACCTGTTGCCCAACGTGGGTTTGAATCATTCTTAGGTGATGGGATAAACAATGCACCTTGTAGGTTACCAATGTTATCAGTTAATAGACGTCTGTCTCTAACAACTGCACGTGCACCAGATGTTTGTCCTACCAATATCTCACCAACGTTAACGTTACCGAAGAAGTTTGGATTGACACTTTCTGCCATTGCAGTGATATCAATATTTAAGAAAGGTGTTTGTGATGCATATGATTCTGCTAATGTTGCTTGTCCAACACCGTAAGGGTCAGTCTTAAGACCATCATTTGCTGCAGCAACTTTTAATTGACATTTAGATGTTGAGCCAATAACTGTCTCACCAACAACGAAAGGAGTTTCGTTTGTATTAGGGTCAGATGTAGATGACTTAGTAATCTCTATAACTTTAGGAATCATGTAACCAGTAACTTCAACTCCATCAAAGAATGCATACATTCTTGTACGTGGTTTTAGTCTGTCAACGTTGAATCCAATATTTCTTGAGCGAATCCAAGGTACTACTGATTGTGATAATACAGTATCACCAAGTGATTTTCTATCAATCTTAGGTATAATACGTGTCCTAATACCTTGTCTTGCTTGGTTATTAACAACTCTCCATGTCCTTCTTTCGTGGACAAATAATGGTTGTCTTCCTTGTCCGTGACCTAATCTACCAAGTCTACGTCCACCAGCTGCAAAACTACCAGACCTGTTTCTAAATCTAGAGCTAGAAATTAGTGATTCACCAGTCCAGTTAGTTCTCCAACCACCCCATTGAATAGGAGCAAAACCGTTTTGGTCAACCTGTAAATCTCTTGCTACAGCAGAGAAGTCACCTTCTACGTTTTCAACACGAGCAGGAAGTCTTTCAATATCAATCCAGTCATCAGATGCAGGAGTTAGGTCAATACGACCAATGAAAGTAAACACGTTAAATGGGTTTACATTCTCTGTCCTTGATGCATATGGTTGCACAACAATAGAGGTGTCTGTGTATGGCAACATAATCATGTTACCACCAGTCTTAACTATGTTAGTTGACTCAGCTAAGTTTAATTGGAGCGGGACATTGGTTGTATAATGAGAAGGACGTAAATGACCTTGGCTAAAGTCCATGCTGCATTTATAGTCAACATTAAGGACGTCACCAATAGTGTGGTCTGTAAAGTCATCAACAATGTATCCATTCTTAAGTCTATCAAATCCATTATCGTCATAAGATTTAGTGTTCTCTGCTTGTGATTCTAGCATAGTCAGAGACGTATAGTACTCAACATGTGACAATCTTGTTTCAATGTCACCAATATCCTTCATCGTATAACGACGAATAATCTCTGGGTTGATTAAAATGTCTCTTTCTACATCATAGGTGTAAGGGCGATATTCAATCTGTGCTAACAACATAGCATTATCAATGTTGTCAGGGGGTGGAAGGTCTTCCGAAGATACACCTTTAACAACTTTTAATTGATTATCATGTGTTAGGAATAACTTATCTGCTCTAGGTAAGTAGTAACAGTAATCACATCTAAACTCACTATTAATCTTAGGGACGTCAAATATAGTTGACCCTCCTGCACCACCACTGGTATCAAAAGTCCTTGCTGCAAAATCTAAGGATGCACAGTTTACATAATAAGGTGCAGTGATAAGACCACTACCAGATGCTAATTCACCTACACCTGGGCGGAAGTCAATTTGGTCTCTTAAGAAATTAATAGAACCATCCAGTTTGTATTTAGGAATCTCTTTGAAGGTGATACCAGTATATGATTGGTTACTGAAATAATCACCTGATGATTCATGGACGAAGTAGTCAAAGATAACAAGAATCTTTCTAATAGGTGGAGTAAACTGTGGAAGTCTAGTCATCTTAGACACATCATAATAATGTGCTTTCTGACCTGGGTCTAATTCAAATTGACTTGTAACAACTTTACTACCTTGAGTTACAGACCCTTCTGCGTCATCAATAATACCGCTCAATGGGACAGAATCATCATCAACACCATCGATAGTTTCACCTGGGATGAATGGAATTTCATTAAGAGCAACAAAGTATAGTCTTAATGTGGAGTTGATAAACTGAATAACTCTACCACGAGCACCAGATGTCTTACCTACAACAACACTACCATTATCAAAGAATCTAGATTCTGTTAATACAAGATAAGGTGCTGTAGCATCAGCATCATTCTCTGATTCATATACTGCTTGAATTTTATAAACGTCATTCAGTGCAAATGATATCTCTTCATCTTCAATACGAGAACCGTATAAGTTACCATATGCTAAACCATATCTCTGTTGGTCTTGCTGATTACGTGTGCGGATAACTTTCATCGCACGCATTTTTGCAGCAGTCTTAATCTTCTTGGTAACAATATTCTTAGATACCAACGCAGTTAATTTAACAGTAGATACATTTGCCAATCCATCAATAGTAACTGACTGTCTGTCAGCACCAAATGTTACTGTCAATGTACCTGCATCATTTAACGCATCGATGTCAAGGTTATCACCAATGGAAAATGCTGACCCTGATTCTGCTAATACTGTTAAGAAATAATTTTCATTATCTAATGTTGCAAACTGCTCTGATTCTGGTAGAGATACAGTAACACCACCAGATACAACTGTCTTATTATTAAATGTCCTAAAGACAAAGAATGATTCATCAGTAATAGACTTCATTGATGTGCGAGGAGCGTCAATCGTCATCTCACCATTCTGATAGTCTTTCTGGAATACGAAAGGACGCATTCTTAGAAGATTAGTATAGTCTCCATCAGTAATACTACCCTTAGTTAATCCTGTTTCTAGTAATGCAGTCTGTGTTTGATAGTTAAAGATATAACTTGACTGTCCTGTAGCAGCATTTGTTGATACTGTATTAATACCACTAGATGTATCTACTCTTGCAATTCTTAGAGTCCTATTACCCTCTGAGTCAGAGTTTACAGGTGTAACAACATCACCTGGGCGGAGGTCATTCTCCATCTTAGTGTTGTTACCTACAATATTTGTATTTCCTGCTTGGTCAATAGTAACGCTAACTGCTTCAATAATTTGTTGGTCATTAAGAAGTAAATTTGCACCAAATATAATTGCGTTACCAGAGTTTCTACCTCTAACTGACCTACCATCAGTTAAGTTAAATGTGTGTGCTGCTTCTAATGTACCTATGACACGACCATCTCTTTCAATAACTTCTCCATTAATGAAGTCTCCTGATACTTGCTCAACATAGCAATGTGTGCCACTTCCTGCATCAGCAACGAAACCTCTAGCATTAGATGTCCTACCTCTTAATACATCACCAACAACTACTGCATTGTTTCCTGCAGCAAAGTTAATACCTGTCCACATTTGTGCATCAAATATCCACATATCGTAGATACCTGTTTGGTCTTCTTGTAATTGGATTGTGCGACATCTACCAATCTGTCTTCCAACAACACTGTTAGATGTGTTTAGAGTCCAATCGTCATATATTTCTAATGTTTGATATGCAGATGTAACACCTTCACCAGTTAGGTCAGGCCATCCATACACATCATAGACCTTCATGAATTGACCTAGACGGAATGATATGATACCATTCTGCACACATTCAAAATCTCTAGGTTTAGGTGCATCTACAAATTCTGGGACTAAAAACTCAGTCCTATAACCTTTAACATATGCACGACCTGGGGACACCTCAAATGACATTAAATCATCTGATGCTAAGTTACCATCTGCAGATGTTTCTCCTGGGCGGTATACACCGTTATTGAAACCATCGTCTAAATTTTCTCTAGGAGTGATAGTAAATGTATCAATTACATAGTCACCAGACTCTTCATATGTCCTACGTGCTAATGATTTCTCTAATTCGGAGTATGCAGTAGCAGTAACAAATTCTTCTACTTTAGAATTATTAAGACGTAATAATTCAATAAAGTTTTTATCTGTAGTATCGTTTATTGCCTTCTTGACAAGACTTGTTTTAATTCTAAATCTATGACCACCTGGGGCAGAATAGTTAGACGTACCTGCAGCGTTATCATTTAGACTAGGGTCGTCTTCTGGAGTTACAATAGACTCACTGACTTCTAATCCAACACGATATGATGGAGTGTTTGTATACTGGTCAAGAATTAAATATGAAGATGGAATGTCTACAAAATGACCTCTAATAAAATATACACCCGCATTAATGTATGCAGTTGCTGCTAGAGCAGTTGCATCTACAGGTAACAACTGTCCAAAAGGTGACCCAACTTCAATCAAAGTTGTGCCAAAAGTTATCTCACTCTCTGCTAATAACTGCTCATTTGGTTGGAATTTTTTAATACCAGTGCCAGATGTTGTATCTCCAGACTCAACATACTTAACATATAAGGTAACGTATCCACGAGTGGACTCAGTTGATGGAATTGAATAGAGGACTTTCGCCTTGATGCCAGTGGTGATACCCTCAATTATTTGTCCATTTAATTGTGTTCTATATGTCTCAACATCTACTCCTAAGAAAGACTGTTGCAATATAACTGCTTGCACTTGAAGGTCGTATCCTACCTGACCTGGGATAACCATCGCACCTTCTTTAAAGAAGTGCTGACCGATGGACTCCATTTGATTCTGCAGAATTGACTGCATAGTAGTCAATTCTCTTGCTTGGATTGGATATCCAGGGCGGAAGAGGACTCTATAAAAATTGTTGTCCTTATCGAAATCGTCGAAATAAGGAGAAATATTCAGATTAGTATTCTGTGGCATCTTAGAACTCGATTACGATTTTAATATCCTCGATTTGGTCACCCGCACGAGTAATTGCTCCTCTGTTATCTATGTAGATAACGTCACCAGAGTTAGGCTCAACTTCGGGTTTTGCATAACCGTTAGTAAATGCCATACCCAAATCATATTCAGTGTTGTTTATGATTCTAGTACTAGCACCTGATACAATCGGGAAGTTGATATCAGGGTCTGCAGATGCACCAGATGTTGCACCAACAACAGGGTTACCACCTTCAAACTCAATTAGGTTTCCAGTGAATTCTGGGAATACACCGTCAATCCTATTCTGATAGTATTTAAGCACTTTAGTTGTGTTATTCCATGATATTACACGACCTCTAGCAGTCACTTGTTGACCACCTATAGTCCTTGATTGTGTGACAATCTCATCAGTTTGGAAGTTACCTGTGAAGGTTGGTGAAAAGATAACTGCCTTTGTTGCTGATAAAGTAAGGTCAGAGGTTAATTCCTGTGTGCCATACTTATTAGGGTTGATAACCAAACCAATACGACGATAGTCGTTATCAGTTGGGAAGTCACCACTACCTTCAGCGTAGGTAAACTTGGTGTTAATCATGACTCGGAATCCACCCAACTCAGTTTGTGGGTCTGCTCCATGTCCTTTTACTGGGGGTATAACAACTTCGACACTACCGCCTGTTCCTGTACCTGCTCCAATACCATTAACTTCATCGATAATTACTTTACCGAATGTGTATCCACTACCACCAGATGTTACAGTAGCAGAAACAATTCTACCACCATCAACTACAAGTGATACACGACCACCAATACCGTCTCCCTTGATAGGGACGTTTTCGTAAGTACCATTATTATATCCACTACCAGATGACCCGATAATAACAGTATCAATCTCTCCACCAATAGCATCTGCTACAACTGCTGTATCAGACAGCACTGGCATATATTCATTAGAGAAGAATTTCAACACTTGTCCAACTGGAATAGTATACATATACTTCCAACGATAACCATCAGCAGTTGTGATGATAGAAGTTGAAGTACCTGTAGGCTCAACAGTTGAGGGTTTTCCGTTAGGGTCACTAGGTGATGTACCGTTATAGATGCACTTATATACTTGATAACTTGAGTTTACAACATAGAAATCTGCATCATATAATTTAGTTGCACCAGAAGATGCAGTCTTTGTAGCACTATAGTCATGTCTATACATGTCATACACATAACCCAATCCACCAGTAGTTTGCTCTGGGGGAATCCAGTCAGTCCTTCTGATAACCTGTATGGTATCATTTGCTAATACCCTCTTAAGGGATATCATGTCAGAGTAGTCGTCTGAAAACTCTTGGAATGAATCTACTGGGTCAGGTGGTGCATTTTCGTTATCCCATGACTGAGGACGACCAATGAATACGTACAAACGGTCACGGTCAGCTCCAGCTAAGAGGTCGGACTGTGTTGGGTCAGGACCCTCAAGTGCACTTCTGAAACGCTCGGCAGTAAAGATTCTAAATTGGTCGGTTAATAGTGCCATGTCTAGCGATTGCCTTCTTTATATTTATAGGGGTTAGTCATCTTCATTTCTGATAAACGTTGTATATTCAACAGAAATGATGTCGGCTTGCGCTCCTGAGGAGTTTCCTCTCAAGATTTCACCGACTGTGAACTTATAAGTTGGGTCATTATCTACAATATTTTCAACTGTTAATGTAAATTGACCTGATTTAGGACCTGTTACTCGACTGGTTGTTGTTGCAGTCAATCCAGAGGTTAGTCCTTCTACTACTTCTGGTATGTTAAACAGAGTAGTAGTATTATATGTTATTACTATAGTTGCAGTAGATGTATGAGCATCACCGTCACCTAAAGCACCCGCAGTCTGCACAGTTGCAGTCAGAGGAGTTGCATTACCATCATATATCTGGTCACCTACTTGGAATAGAGTAGTATTCTGTCCACCTAAAGTTTCCTCAATACCATATTTAGACGAGGCGATGCCACCATCTAAATTTATTTGGTTTTCATATTCAGTAGATGTGTTAACAAGGTCAATAATTCCATCACCAGCTCCACTCAATTCATCATTATCTTCAAATACTCTATTAAGAATTAGACCTAAAGGACTGGTAAATGTAACTATGTCATTTCCTTCTAATTCCAATAATACATGTGGAGCAACACCTGTGCCACTAGACCCTGATGTACCTCCAACAAATGCTATGATTTTAGACTTTTCACCAGACCTACCACCATCGATGAATGCTAATTCATCAACTTGGAATGTCAGATAAAGTGCTCTTTGGATAGGATCCCAATCATATACAATAGCAACTCGGTTATTAGATGATTCAACAACACGTCTTACCTTATCAGTAACAGAGAATTGATATTGTGTGATACCTGTCCCTGCATCATCTTGTAAGTTATCCAATATAACTTTCTGGTCAAAACGGAAATTAACACCTCTATCACAACCAGTGAAAGATGTAGCAGTTTTACCTGTATACCTAACAACTTCTCTTCCAACTAAAAACTTACCTGATCCTGGATATGGGTCAGTAGTTTCTATGTGGACTGTTGTGTCATTCGAGTCAACGTTTGTAAGTATACCAGACAGATTGTATAGTACACTGTTTAATGATTGACGATTTCTTGCAGTACGGATCAGGTCGGTATCTCTTGTGAAGATAACGCTTGGTGTACCTTGATATCCACCACCACCTGATATAAGGTCGATTGATGTGATAACACCTAAGTCAATAAATGCTGCAGCAGATGCACCACTTCCACCACCACCTATAATTTGTATGAGAGGTGGAGTCTCAAAGAATTCTCCAACATTAGTAAGAGATATAGAAGATACTTCACCAAACTGATTTACGGCAGCAACACCAGTTGCACCCTGTCCTCCACCACCAGATATAATAATATTGACATCTTCTTCAGTATAATTTCTACCTTGCTGTTGAATTGATAAACCTGTTAGTAGTCCTGTGATAGGAACTAACTCTGACCCAGAACCTCCACCACCTTCTATAACAGCACTAGCATTAAAATAACCATCACCAAATCCAGTCATCTGGACGTAATCTATACCACCATCATCCTTAAGAAAAACATTACCAACAGCATGACCATTAGAGTTTTCATCTTCAATTTTTAAACGTAAAGGGTCATATCCCTCACCTGGGTCTAATACCTCTACTGCTATAATTTCTCCTGCAACTCCTGCTATGACTGGTCTCAGCACTGCCTCTCTAATAGGTGTGCCACAGTTTCCTATGCGAAGTCTAGGAGGGTCATTTGCATCGTATCCACTTCCACTGGCAGTAACGTACACTTCTCTAACACCGTAGACGCTGTTAAACATCGGGACGATTTGTGCACCAGTACCAGGAACTGTACGTGTCATACGATTACTAAGTCACCTATCATTGCTGCGTGTGAAGGAATACCACATTGATACTTGTAAGTAGTGCCTGCTGCTAATGACATAGGAATTGTATAAAACTGGACTCCTTCGTCACTACCACTTACACCATCAGTTACAGCAGATCCTCCTGCTGATACTCTAAGTTTAAATGGGTGTGATGCACCTGATTGATTATTAAATCTATAAGTAAATCCTCTATGTAAATATAAAGTTGGATTCCAAGTGCTGCCTGACACACCAGGTCCGTCAAATGAATATCCATTACTTGTGCTACCACTAATATTCCATCCTAATGTAGGAGATACAGTCCTTTCAAAACCACCGTTATCACTAAAGATAAGGTTTCCATTTTCATTAGTATTTTGTCCACTCTTCATGAATAGAGCAGATGTTATTGTCAATGTAGTAGAAGATAGAGCAGTTGTAATACCATTTCCACCAGCTATAGTAACAGTGCTATCACTGGCATTTGCAGTGTATGACCCACTATCACCAGCTAAACTTTGTAATACGTTTTGTACTACGTTAGGTGAATCGTTTGTAATTGTTAGGTTATCTCCTGCAACATCTGTTGATATACCTGTGCCACCTACAAAATTAAGTGTAGTAGTTGCACTACTTGCAGTCTTACTATTATTATCTGTTCCGATGACAGTAAACACGTTTTGGTCAGGAGCACCTAAAGTCCCTGTCATAGCAATGGTAACTGTGTCACCAGCTATTGAAGTAGAGATGTTTGCACCACCCGCAATAGTTAAAGTATCAGTTGCAGCAGATGCTACGGTTGAGCCACTATCTGCGTTTACAGTTTCAAATAAATTCTGTGTAGTTCCTCCACCACCACCGCCACCAGTTTCGTCATTAGCAGGATACCAGTAGTTGTTAGTGCCATCCCATTTCAATACTTGACCATCAGATGCACCACCACCTACAGTCATGTCTACATCGCTAAGTAAACCTATACTGCTACTCTCACTTATAATATTAATCCATCCAGCTGCTGTTGCGAATCTTGCTTTAGTATCGCCAGAAACATATGCAAACATACCATGATGTGCAACGTTCTCAGGTAAATCTCCTGCTGTATCAAAATGATTGCTATATTTTAATTTACCATCAGCACCATCAATATATGTTAATGCAGCACCTGTGCCACCAGCCCAGAATTTAACATCTCCTGTCCCATTCGGCATTAAAGTTATATCACCATTAGAAGATGATATGATTTTTGAAGTACCTACATCAAGGTCTGCTGTTAATGTATCCAATGACCCCTCAGCAAACTGAGACCCATTCCATTTTAGGAATTGTCCAGTACTGGGAGACCCGACGTTTATCTGTAAGTTAGTGTCATTACCAAGATTGGTATATAACTCATCGATGACGGAATTTAATTTTATAGCTCCATCTCGCAGGCTGTCACCTGTGCCATCATTCGCTGAAGAGCCTATGTTAAGATTTTGCTTTGCCATTTTTCGTAGAATCTACAAGTTTATTTATGTGCCATCGAAGGACTGTGCAGTAGAATCGAAATTACTTGATGTAGAATCGAATCTATTAGCAGTATCACCACTGCCTCCTGAGCCACTAACAGTCAGATTTGCTGCGTTAGAATCAAGTGGTGAGTTTTGGGCATTATTAGCTGGGACAGGTCCAATAATTCTGCATCGATACTTATATCCTGTCATATATGCCAATGCAGTTACACTATAAGATGCTGCTGTTGCACCTGTGACTGCAGCGAATGCAAATCCTCCATCAGTTGACCTATACCACTGATATGAGATAGGTCCGTTTTCTGGTATGATAAGTGCATTGACTGTGAATGTTGCAGTTTCACCCGCATTGACTGTTGCATTCTGTGGTTGCAATGTAAATTGCAGTGTTGGAGGTGTAGGTGCATCTCCACCATCATCACCGCCTCCCTGATCCTGTTGGACAGGTGTTACTGTGAATGTGGTATCTATTGTTTCCCTTGTTGTTAATCCAATCATATAAGGAAACTCTGCTTCACTCTGGTCATCAACAGACAAGAAGTAAGCATATGTGCCATTGGGATATTCTGGTGTTACACAGAATCTACCATTATGATAATCAAGGTCACCAGTACCTTCCACATATTCCCAGTCTTCAACTAATGCACCAGCTGGGGGATTCTCAGCAGTGCTACCATAATCAGGTCTTCCTGCTACTTCGGTATCTCTAGCAGAATATGAGCTCTGCATAGTGCTAGTGCCAGAAAGACTATCCCAAGCATTTGTATAAGCAAAAGGTCCGTAAATAGGGAATCCATCAAATGCTATACCTACAATTTTAGAATGACCATCAGGATGTCTGATATTGTCACCATTATACTGAGTAGACCCATAGTAATCATTGTATGATGCTATTGCAGACCCCGCTCTCCAACAATCTAAGAAATGTGTATCATGATAATGATATTGACCAGACTGCTCTGGATGTCCACCACATGAATCACCACCAAAGTTAACAGGTAGATTAGGGAAATGAGCATTCCAACTAAAACCTGTTGGTGGGTTACCACCCGCTCCTGCACTAGGATTAAATAATGCCACACCATTTGCAGCAACTCCAATAGTGCCTAGTGGTGTAGGAAATCTACCATTTCTTTGGTCATAGTATTCATATGTTCCTGTTGTGGGAGTTAATGCTTGGTCACTTACAATCAAATCTATTCTATCATCTGCTGCTAACCAACATTCTCCTGCAATAGATGTAAATGTTGTACCTCTGAATATAAACGTCATCTTATAATCATTAAACACAAATAATATTCTGTCATTTACTTTAATATTCGCATTAACTCCTGTGAATAATGCAATATCATTAACAGATAATGTTATTGACCTAATAAAGCCATCATGGGTGTAGTTATTATTATCAAAAACTCGAGAAACACCAAATGTTCCTCCACGGAATAAGAAGTCATGGTCGAAGTCCTGCTCTGTTACTGTGTTTGGATTATTTTCATTAGGAAACGTCCCGTATAATACAGGTCTTGGAAGACCATCAGATGCTACTGTGATAATCTTCGTTGCGTTATTAAATGTTGCGGTTGCTGCCATAAGATTATTTAGATGTCATCGAAGATTTGGTCAGGTGTAAAGTTACTGATTACTGTTGCACCTGTTTGGACAGATAATATAGCAGATAGTGAGTAAACAGGAGTTGCACCCGCAGCAGTTATTGCTACGCGATACTCATCACTATCATCAGCTTGTGTTGTGTTATTTGAGTTGAATGTTGCTTGGTTAGCACCAATAATGTTACTCCAAGTTTGTGTGCCATACTCCTTCTTCTGCCACTGATAATTCATAGTAGAAGTATTAGTTACAGTAGAAACAACTGTGAATGATGCAGTCTGACCTTGGTTGACAGTTACGTTAACTGGGTCTTGAGTGATAGCGATTGTTCCTGCAGTGATTGTAGTGCCACCAGTGTATTCACTACCCTCACCCGCGAGGACGTCAAATCCACCATTGACAGGTGTGCCTGTAGGTTCTACAAAATCATCTGGGACTTCTGTCTCAACTAAAACTGAAGGCATAGCATATCCGACACCTGATGTCTTAACATCAATTCTTGTGATACCAGTCAATGCCTTGATGTTTGCATCAAAACCAGAAGATGATATAACGTCGACGTTAGGACGTGATGTGTAACCATCACCAGGGTTGGTAAGTATTGCGTTAGTAACTTGACCACTTGTAACAGTAGCAAGTGCAGCTGCATTTCTACCTTTAACTGACCCTGTGTATTCAAATGTAATCAAGGAGTTGGAAGACTCAATTAGAGCAACTTCTCTTGCAAATTCTTCACCCTCAATTAGGAGGTTATCACCAGATTCTATTGGTGGGACAACTGTTGCTGCAATAACGTCAGCGTCACTACCAATGTATGAGAATCCAACAAATGTGCTTCCTGCACGAGGAGTCTCAGCAAAGATTATTCTACTACCAACCAATTCATATGCTGTTCCTGGCTCTTGGACGATACCATTCAGTGAAACAATAATATTGTTTTCTGGAAGTATAGTGTTAGAAGAAACACCCTCAGTCAATGTCAATGAGTAGAATAGTCCACCACGCTTGAGGTTGAATGAAGACCTTAATGAATCAAACTCAAATGATATGTCATCTAACTGTCTTAGTTTACCAACATAGTATCCAATAAATTCACTACCGATGTCAGGTGCTTCATTAAATTGAATCTTATCAGAGAATGCAACATAACTTGCATTACCACCTGGGGGTTGTAAGATACCATTAACAAATACAAGTAAGTGTCCTGCAGGGTCTGGGAAGTATGCTTCACCATTGCTGACGGTAAGGTCAAATGTAGTTTGTGCTCCATCAAATCCTCTAAAGTATCTGTCAACTCTACCTTCAAGTGTGCGGGCAGATGATATTGCAGCACCCCATCCATAGTCAGACTTAACAGTCATATTATCTGCAAATGCACCTTGTGCATCTTCTACCCAAATTGTTGCATTAATACCAGCTTGCTCAATAGCAACAACTTTACCATATACAGAAGATTGTGTATCTGTGTAACCTAAAACGTTAGCGTATATTGTTGGGAAGTTACTTCCTAACTCAATCTTACCAATATTATTAGTGGTATTGGTCAATTCTGATATATCACCACCAGCTCCAACTGGGACTAAATTACCAATCCAAAGTTTATGGATTCCATAATTAGGGTCATTTGTATCAGTTAATCCTGTGCCATTAATATACTGTGTTACAACTGCTGTCCAGCCTGGATTCTTCTGAGTTGTGCCTTGTAGAAGTGTTACTTCGTCACCAACGTTGAATGTATCACTAACACCAGTATCAACTATTGCTGACCCTAGAGTTAACTCATAGATGTTTGTGCCATGAATATACTGATTAAGTTGAATTTGTGTGCCAGATATACCCTTGACATCGAGGATGTAATCTGTGACACTACCATATACAACATCACCTGTATTCCATGCATTTTCAATAGTTTCAACATCAATCGTGATACGACCACCCTCTGTATCTGTCAAACTACCTGACTTATTAGTATAATTCGACATGTATACTTCAGCAGAATTTGCAGCATTGAATACGTAGTCACCAGTATTGAAAGCACCAGCTTCAACATTAATCAACATTCTATCACTTAAGTCAGATGTTACAGTACCTGTAGCACCAGATGTTGTGCCTTCTAATACATCACCCGCATTTATAGTGCCTGCTACATTGATAAGTTTTACAAATCCATTTAAGTCATTATCTTTAATTACAGTCTGTATTACCTTACCTGTGTTAGATGTAGCACCCTGCACAACAACCATCTCACCATCAACAAAGTTAGCAGTGATTCCTGATAGTCCATAGTATTTCATCAATACTCTGATGTTTGCTTCATTACTGAATACTGTGCCAATTTCAGATTGTGCGTCTGATGTAGATCCGTAGATAACATCAGCAGGATTAAATCCACCTTGTATTGGTGTTTCTGATGGGTCAGATGGGAATATAGGTGTAGTCCTTGTAATACCAGCTCTTCTAACAACTGAGAATATTTGTGACCCTGAGTTATTAGTGTCTACAGTGACAGCTCTAAATCTACCATCATGAATATAATGTGCACCAACTTCAAACCATTGTGCAGTTGCAGTCATAACATACCAATAAGGTTGGTTAGTAAATGCAGTTACAGAAGTCTGAGATGCAGGAATGTAAGTTAAAATATCACCACGACGGAATTGGTTTGCACGGTTGATTCTGACTCTATATTCTGCACGGTCAAATCCAACATCAACTGTAGGTGTAAGCACAACAAGAGCAGGGTCTGTGTTGTAGTCAATACCCATTTGATATGTCTTACCAAGATTCTCTGCGTCTGTGCTAGGTATCCATGTAACAGATGCCTCAGTTGGGAATTTAGATAATTCTAGAGCATACTCGATTGGGTTGAGTGATGAGTCCATAATAAACTCAGCTGCCTCTTGGTTATACTCTAATCTCTCAGGAGGAAGATATACAGGATAAGTTGCCCAGTCAACATCATCTCTATCATATAATACACTCTTCATGTATTCTCTAATTCTTGTTAGATAGTAAATTAGATGAGACCTAGTTACATCTTGATATGCTATAAAGTTACCTTCACCATCAAACCAGTTTTGTAGTAGACGGAATGAGCCAGCATTACCATGAGTAATCATGTCATAACGGACTGCCTTCATCACATCAGTAGCAAACTGTTGTGTAGCGTTTGTTGTGCCAAAGTATGTTTGGACTGATGCAAATGCTCTTTCTTCAATAGCATGTGTATTGAATAGAAGTTGATTAGCAACTCTCTTATCATTCTGTGTGCCACCACCAAGTGAAGAAGATAATATACTCATCAATGTATCAACTGCAGATGTTACGTTATAACATGTACCTCCTTGATAATTGTTATTAGAATTGTATGGGAATGTCTTAGTAACACTAGAGGTTAGATAATTTGTATTTGCAGTTGCTGCACCGATGATAGTATTGAATGGAATTTCCATCAATGTATTAATTGCAGATACAACCTCAGGACATGTCATATTCCATGTAGAGTCGGAATCACTACCACCATTACTTACATCATATGTAACTGTAAGGTCTCTCTTAGGTAAGTCAGGAGTATACTTAACAGGCCACACATATGGTAGAGTGTAAGTCCTATTTAAAATTTGATTTGGATTATTGATAGTATCATTAAAGATTGCCATCAAGTTAGTTACTTCAGTGCCAACTCCGTCTGCTTCAGTACCCTGATATGAAGATGAAACTTGACGTGCACGATAGTAACTTAGGTCACCACTGATAGGCCATGCCCATGTAGAAACATCAGTAACATCTAATTCTGTATCTATCACTGGGTCATGAGGACGTGGATATACATGCTCTGATGCAAACTGGTCAGAAGAGCAACTCATTGTCAATGACTGAGGTGCAATAGTAATCTTACTGGAAGTTGATAATGTATGTCCTGCAACTGTGAATGTTAACTCACCAGTCTCAGGGACGTAGTATGCATTGGTTGGAGTTAATGTACCACCACCAGTAACTTGAAGTGCACCAGAATCTGCACTTACAAATCTATGGACATATCCACCACCAGTAATTAAAGCACCTGATGTTGCGTTAACAAATGTATGAGGATATTGTTGTCCTGCAGGAGATGCTCCGATATGGACTGTAAGTGTGCCATCTTGTTTCTTAACTGCACCAGTTACAGCAGATACAAATGTATGTGCATATTGTTGACCTTGTTGTGATGCTCCAACATCAACAGTAATTACACTACCAACAACAGATTCAACAGGTAACCATTCTTTTACTGCAGGGTCGTCTGCTCTTGGATATGAATGATTTGTATTATTACCATCTTGTGTGCAAGTAAATGTGATACCATCAGGAGCAATTTCAACCATTGTATTTGCTCTTGCAACACCATTTGATGCTGCACTTATAAAGGCATGTGCATATCTACTATCAAATGATGCTACACCAACGTTGACAGTAAATGTATCTGTATCATGTGATTTAACAAGAATCCACTTGTCATACCATGGGTCTGTTGTGCGTGGATAAGAATGCTGAGTTGCATTACTATCCTTTGTGCAAGTAAATGTAAATGCGTTTTGGACAAACTTAACTTTACCACCAGTTGTCACGCCATGACCTGCTGCAACTACAGTTAAATCACCAGTCTGAGAATCATATGTCGCTCCTGTAGGTGATATGTTAGTAGGTGCTGTGAATCCAGAAACACTTGGTAATGTAAGACCTAAGTCACCAGTTGCAGCGTCATATGTTGCAGTTGATGGAGTATGTGCTGTGCTACCTACACCTGTAATACCGATTGAAGAATTATACGCCCAATCTGTAACTCTTGGATATGCATGGGTAGTAGCGTTACCATCCATTGTGCATGTGAAGTTAATTGACTCACCTAAGAATCTAATTGTCTCTGTTGAGTGAATTATATTGTTATTTGTATTTGAAACCCATGTATGAGCATGCTGTCCAGTTGCACCCGCTACACCAACATTGATTGTGAAAGTATTTGCATCTGCTGCAGATACAATCATCATCTTGTTGTAATATGGGTCAGTAGTTCTTGGATATGTATGGTTAGATGCTCCACCATCCATAGCACATGTAAATGTTATATCTTTAACAATGACTCTATCACCTTTTTTGACGCCATGCCCATTAGATGTCAATACCATTAATCCAGTAGCAGGATCATATGTCGCACCTGTTGTTGTTAGGAGTGATGTGTCTCTGAAGTCATGGTTACCAATATTAAGCACCATTTCACCAGTAGCAGGGTCATAAGTTGCACCACTAACATCATATGTTGACTTAGGTGATGAGCCAACGTTAACAGTGAATGTATTAAGAGTAGTAGATTCTCCGTTTGCTACAGTGCCACTTGTTGCTGCAAATCCACCATCACCAGTGTCGGACATCAATCCAGCTGCTGCACCTAATCCAGTAAATCCGCCACCTGGGGTTTCTCCACTACCTATTGGGTCACCATCAATCCAAAGTCTTACACGACCTTTTCCAACATCTTGGTCTCCACCAATCTTAATTTCCCAAACTAATTCATGCTCTTCATCATCCATATATTGTGCAATACCACCTACAGCAATATCAAATATTGCAAGACCAGTATCATTTGTATATGATGCACCACCAGAGTATGACTGGTTGCTGCTTCCTGCACGAATTCTGAAGTATGTGCCACCGTCTCTAAATCCAACCCAAACACCTTGAGATGCACCACCCAATTCAAATAGGCATGCATCAACTGCAGTTGAAGGAAGGACAGTTACACATCTGAATACTCCATCATCAGTTGGGTCGATACCAGTGCTGCTATTTTCTGAAACATTAATATTATTTTTCTTCTGATGTATATTCCTTGTAAGTAAATTATTTTCAGTCTGTGTTACACCACCAGATGCATCAACTAATTTAGTTGTTGGTTTGTCAGTTGCATTATAGAATCTTTGATAT